>Ga0114947_10000545_pt1 | contig 12935 bp, 3 predicted proteins | sample CR02metaG_FD_99656 | JGI IMG/M metagenome (GOLD analysis project Ga0114947, IMG submission 99656) | Deep subsurface microbial communities from Mariana Trench to uncover new lineages of life (NeLLi) - CR02 metaG | ecosystem: Environmental > Aquatic > Marine > Ocean trench > Sediment ...
CACCTGCTCTTCCACGGGCCGCCGGGGCTCGGCAAGACCTCGTTGGCCCACATCGTCGCCCATGAAATGTCGGCACCACTCCGGATCACGAGCGGTCCCGCCATCGAGAAACCCGGAGATCTGGCCGCCCTGCTCGCGAATCTGGAGGCCGGCGACGTGCTCTTCATCGATGAGATTCACCGGCTGGCTCCCACCGTCGAGGAGATTCTGTATCCCGCGATGGAAGACTTTCACATCGACCTCATGATCGGGCAGGGACCCGGGGCGCAGTCGATCCGGCTCGACATACCGCGATTCACCCTGATCGGCGCGACGACCCGAGCAGGTTTGCTGACCTCGCCGCTTCGGGACCGCTTTGGATGGACGGCTCGGCTGGAGTACTACCCACCGGAGGACCTGGAGCGGATTCTCGAGCGCTCGGCCCGTGTCTTGGGGATCAAGATCGAACCCGAGGCTCGCCAGGAAATCTCGACCCGGTCCCGAGGTACGCCGCGCATTGCCAACCGCCTGCTGCGCCGGGTTCGCGACTTCGCCGAGGTCGGTGCCGAATCCGGCCAGTCGATTGGCCACACCGGCGCCCGTTTCGCCCTGGGACGGCTCGACATCGATGAGGCCGGCTTCGACCGATTGGACCGAGCGCTGTTGGAGACCCTGATCGAGAAGTTCGACGGCGGACCGGTCGGGCTCGAGACGTTGGCCGCCGCCGTGGGTGAGGACAAGGGGACCCTCGAGGACCTGGTCGAGCCCTTTCTCATCCATGAGGGCTTCCTCGACCGCACGCCTCGAGGCCGGGTTGCGACGGAGCGGGCTCGGAGTCACTTGGGGCTCTTGCCTCCCGATTTCCAGACCAAGCTCTTCTAGCCCAACCGGGCCTCGCGCTCGCTGATCGCTCGTGCTCGGGCTCCGGCACTTCGCTCGCCTTCGGCTCGCTGCGCTAGGAGGCCGACTCTCGAGTCGGCCTCCTAGCGCAGCCGGTTCCGGCAAGCGCGCGCTCCAGGCTGACTGGGGCCAGGCCGATACGGGAATGGCGGGAGTCGGGCAGGCGCCCGGGATGTCCCCAGGAGAGGCGGTGGCGGGCGTGCGGATGATGGCAAAGCTGCTGGCGACGGCGCTCGCCGTACCGCTGCTGGTGGTGGGAGCCATCGCTCTGGGCGTCACCTACCAGCCCAACCGACCTGGGGTCGAGGTCGTCTCCCAGGGTTTGCTCCAGGTGGCATCCGCGCTAGCGGGGGTGGAGGCCCTCGGTCTCCCGGAGGATCTTCACGAACGACTGGAATCCGCTCTCTCCGGCGCGATGCTGCGGTTCGGAGCCTCCGGCGTGGGGCTGCTGCTGCTGGTGGGGACGTTTCTGCCGGGTCGGAAGGAGCCCGTCGCCTCCGAGGCAGACAAGGCACCGGGTGGCGCGTCATTCCCCGTTGCCGACCCGCAAGAGGCCCGGAAGGCGCGCAAGGTCGCCGCCCGATTGGCCCGACGGGGTGAAGCGGGAGAGGCCGCCGAGATCTGCCTCTCCTACGGTCTCCTCGAGGAAGCCGCCGGCTACTTCATTGCAGCCGAGGAATTCGGCCGGGCGGCCGAGATCCGCCACGACCAGAACCGTTTCCTCGAGTCTGCGGAGCTTCACCTCAAGGGCGGCAACCACGAGGCCGCCGGTCTGATCTTCGGCCAGCAGGAGGAATTCGCGCGTTCCGCGGACAGCTACCTCCAGGCCGGAAACAAGAGCGTCGCGGCCGAGATGTTCGAGCGGGCTCGAGACTACCGACGCGCGGCGAACTACTACAAGGAGTCGGGATTCGCGCGCGCGGCGGCCGAGGCCTATGTGAAATGCGAGATGTGGGAGCTGGCCGCCGCGTGTTTCGAAGAAGTGATCCTCGAGGAGCGCACGGGCGCGAGCGCGGGCCGCGAAGACGAGATCCGCAAGCTGGTTCTGACGGCCGCCAAGCTGTACGACCGGGCGGGGCACAACGCGAAGGCCGAGTCGGTGCTCGAAAAGGGAGAGTGCTACGTGGCCGCCGCTGAGATCGCCCGGCGGAACGGGCGCGAGGCCCGGGCCGCGGATCTTTTCCTCAAGGGACAGGAGCCGGCTCGGGCCGCAGAGGTATTTCGCGGTCTCGGCGAGAACGAAACGGCGGCGCGGCTCATGGCCGAGTACCACCGCGACCGCGGCGACGAGGCTCAGGCGGCCCGCTTGTTCCAGGAAGCCGGCGAGTTCATGGAGGCTGGCGATCTCTACCGTCAACTCGATCAGTGTGAGAAGTCCGGCGAGTGCTATGAGAAGCAAGGCGAGTTCATGCAAGCCGCTGAGATGTTCTGCACCGTCGGCGATCGTGAGCGTGCCGGTCGGAATTACGAACGGGCCGGAGATTTTTCCGAAGCGGCCGAGTGCTTTGCTCTTGCCGGGGACGAAGGCAAAGAGGCCGAGCTGCTGGTGCGGGCCGCCGCCTACCTCCGCGCCGGTGAGATCTATCAGCGCGGGGGGAATGACGACGAGGCCATCGCGGTGCTACAGCGGATCGAGGCGGACCACGAGGACTATTCTGCTGCTTCGGCGCACCTGGGCGAGATATTCCGGGAGCGCGGAATGCTCTCATTGGCGCTCACGAAGTTGAGGGCAGCCACGGAGGGTCGGGAGCCGACCCGGGACAACCTGAGCGTCTTCTACGGGCTCGCCGCGGTGTATGAGGCCAATCAGGACATCTCCGAGGCTCGCGATCTCTATGAGAAAATCCTGGCGAGCGACTACCACTTCAAAGATGTCGAAGAGTGCCTCCGCCGGACTCGCGAGATTCTGAAGAGCGAGACCGCGCCGACCTCGATGGCGTCGCGCGCCGGCACGTCGACTCCCGAAGGCCGGTATCAGATCATCGGAACGCTGGGCCGCGGCGGCATGGGCATCGTCTACAAGGCGAAGGACTCGGTACTGGACCGCATCGTGGCGCTCAAGGTGCTGCCCGACACGCTGAAGGAGAACCCGCAGGCCCTCAAGAATTTCCTGCGCGAGGCCAAGAGCGCCGCGCGGCTGAATCACCCGAACATCGTCACGGTATATGACGCGGGGCAGCAGGACGGGGCCTTCTATATCGCGATGGAGTACGTCGACGGCAATACGCTGAAGGACATCGTCAAGCGCAAGGGCAAGATCGCGCCCGCGGGAATCGTTCCCGTGCTGGTGCAGATGTCAGAGGCTCTGGCCTACGCCCACGACCACAAGGTCGTACACCGCGACGTCAAGACCGCCAACACGATGTGGACCCGTGACCGGAAGGCGAAGATCATGGACTTCGGCCTCGCCAAGGTCATCGAGGAGGTCCGCAATCACACGACCGTCGTCTCGGGTACCCCCTACTACATGAGCCCGGAACAGACCCTGGGCAAGAACATCGATTGGCGAACCGACATCTACTCGCTGGGGGTAACCACCTTCGAACTCGCGACGGGTACGCTTCCCTTCCGCGAGGGCAATCTGCCTTACCATCATCTGCACACCCCCCCCCCGGACCCGAGGAGTTTCGTCTCCGATCTCCCGCTGGTGCTCGTTGAGATCATCAATACCTGCCTCAAGAAGGATCCCGCCGACCGGTTTCAGTCCACCCGCGAGATCCTCGCGCTGCTCAAGAAAGCTCTCGCAGGCTAGCCCAGCCGGGCCTCGTGCTCGCTGATCGCTCGCGCTCGGGCTCCAGCACTTCGCTCGCCTTCGGCTCGCTGCGCGGAGGCCGACTCTCGAGTCGGCCTCCTAGCCCCGATCCGAGGTCGGATCCGGGCTAGCGCTCAATCCATCCGCTCGAGTTCGCGGGCGAGGATCATCTGCGCCTGGCGGTCCGTGAATGCGATGCCCATGCCCGGGGTGTGGGGGCTCGCACCTCGCGGGGTCGACCAGACCACGCGTCCCGAGATTTCGTGGCGGAGTTCGGAACCGGAGAGCCGGAAGCACATGCGGAGGGCGCAGCCCCTCGGAAGGGCCTTCTCGGTGGCAATGAAAAGACCTCCCGCTCCCAGCGTCGTCGCCGAAGCCCGGCACGCGCCCTCCTCGGAGAGGTAGTCGATCTGGATCCGTACGGTGCGCCGTCGATGGCGGCGCACGGCGCGACCCTCCGTAGACTCAGACACTCTCGAGCCATGCTTCCAGAGTCAGTCGAAGCAGGGCGTCGGCCTCGGGGCAGCCCTCGATGAGCGCCGTCAGGTCGACACCCGGGGGCAGGTCTCGGGGCGACCGATCCGACGCCGCAGGGATCAGGCTGACCAGCGCCGTGCGGAGATCGCCGCCGATTCCATCCAGCGCCTGGGCCGTGGCGAGTGCGTGCACCTCGCGCCGCCAAGCGGAAAAGTCCACGGCTTCGATGGCTTCGAGGGGTGTTTGATTCAGGATGCGCCTGAGGCGGCGGCGGGTGCGGCGGCCCAGAGCCGAGGCGAGGGTGTTGACGAGCTGTCCGTCGCCCCTCACCTGATCGGGATCGACCGCCAGAGCCGCCAGTAGTGACATCACCTCCCCGACCTCGCGGTCGGTCAGGGGAAGCAGGGCCGGGGCGGCGAGCCGGCCCTCCGCCGCCAGCAAAGCGCTGCGAAACGACAGCGCGGGATCGAGGTTCGCGGCGGCTTCGGGCCGGGAGAACTCCGATCCGTCGAGCGCCTCGGCCAGCTCGTGGGATGCCGCCTGGGCCATCAGCCGCAGCTTCTCGCTCAGGGGGTCGGCGAGCTCCTCGCGGGTCGCCAGTCGCAGCGACAAGGGCCCCGACTTCTCGTCCGGCGGCCCTGGCAACGCGATCCCGAGGGCCGCCTGGATGGCGAGACCGTTGGTCGCGGCCTCTTCGTTTCCCCGGTCCCGCGCCATGCGCACCACCGATCGATACGACGGCGCGCGGGTGGGGTCGGCGTCGAGCAGCGCGCGATGATGACCCAGCGCCTCGCCGATGTTCTCCGGGCGCAGCGCGAGCAAGTCGGCGAGGAGAGCTCGGGTTTCCAGCCGCTCGGGAGCGATGCTTACCGCGTGCCGGTAGACCTGGATGGCGCCATCCAGATCCTCCAGAGGGCCGGCGAGGAGGCGGCCCAGGCCCTCGAGAACCTCGGGCAGACTGCCCAGCTCGTTCCCGTCGTAATGGGTTGCGAAGTTGCGCAACGGCTCGGCTGCTGCTGCCCACTCCCCCAGCTCCTTGAACAGGCGCGCGCCGGAGAGGGCGGCTTCGGCGGATTGCGTCGCCGCCGACCCAAAGGCCGCCGCCGCCCCCGCTCGGTCGCCTAGCCGTTCCAGGCATCGGCCCTGAATCAATGCCAGCTGGGCGTGCACCGCCGGGTCCGAGGTCGATTCGAGGGGGCCGGCCAGTACCGTGAGGGCCTCTTCGCGTCGTCCCGTTTCGCATAAATACAAGGCGAGCATCTTGGCGGCCCGCGTGCAGCCCGCGTCGGCTTCCAGTGCCTCCCGAAGATGTCGTTCGACCGCCTGCTCGCGGTCACCCGCGCGCAGTTCCCACTGGGCGGCGCGCGCCCAACATTCGGCCCGCATGGCGGGATCAGTCGTCGCTTCCGCCCAACGCTCGAGGACCGCGATGCCGGCCTCGATGCGATCCGCGTCTTCGTGAATTCCCGCGAGGTGTTCATGGGCTTCGGCGAGACCGGGATCTTCGCGCAGGGCGGCCTCGAAGCGTTCGATGGCCCCATCCGGATCGCCGGCGATCTCCAGGCTGCGGCCCACGATCGTGAGATGTCGGGCGCGGTCCGGATAGGAATCGCCTTGTTCGAGCCTGGGTTCGAACACACGGCTCGCGGCCTGCAGGTCGCCCAACTCGGCAAGCGCATCACCGAGACCGGCGAGCGCCTCCGGACGCCCAGGCTCGAGGGCGCGCGCCGCGGAGAAGAAACGAACGGCGGGCGCGTATCGGCTCTGGGCGAGGGCTGCGCGTCCGCCCATGAGAGCCAGGTCCATCCGGAGGTCGGTGTCGTCGGTACCGCCGGCGTTGGCCAGGTCGAGTCCACGTCCGGCGGCCGACTCGGCTTGCTCGAAGTTGCCCGTCCGAAGCGCGGCTCGGGCGAAGCTGGATTGAGCCGAAAGATTCGCGGGATCGCGATTCATGGCCTCGCGCAGCAACGCCGCCGCCTGTTCTGGATCACTCGGTTCGAGGAGCTCGCCGGCCTGGAGTAACTTCTTGGCGGCGTCCGGGTCGGCCAGCACCTCGGCGGCTCGGCGCAGCGCGTTGGCGGCGCTCTGGCAATCGCCCTTCGTCTGGTGGAGGAACGCCGAAAGTTCCCAGGCCCTCGCGCATTGGGGATCGAGCTCGAGGCCGCGGTGGATCCGGGCCAATGCATCGTCGATCCGGTCCAGGGAGATCAGCGTCTCGGTCAGCGCGACGTGATCGCTGGCGGCGGTTTCGGCCCCGGGGTCATCGCACCAGGCGGCGAAGGTCTCGGCGAATTCGGACATCTGGCCCAGGTCGCGCTGCAGCTGGGCCATCTGCCAGCAATGCTCGGTGGACAGGGAAGCCAGCTCTGCCGCTCGTGAGAAGGCGTGGAGAGCGCGTTCGGGCTCCCCGGTCTCAGCGCGGGCGAGCTCCGCCGCGCGCAGCCGGACTTCGCGAAGCCGTTCGGCTTCGTCTCCGTTCAACATCTCGGCCTCGCGCTCGTATAGGTCGAGCGCCCGGGCCCAGTGGGCTCCCTCCTCCGCCAGGTTCTGCAGCGCACGGAGGGACTGCAGGTCCGACGGCTCCGCTTCCAGTGCCGCGGAATAGAACTCCGCGGCCTTCTCCGTCGAATCCAGTCGATGCCACCACACCTCTCCCAGGTCCCTCAGCAAGCACGAACGCTCCCCCTGCGATGCCGTGGGACTTCGATCCAGCTCCAACTCCAACGAACGCGCGACCTCAGCCCAGTCGCCCACTCGCGTCGCGGTGGCGCGCAAGCCGCACAGGCCGGGAATGCAGTCCGGTATCCGCTCGACGAGATCGGCGTAGGTCGACATCGCCGACGCCGGCGATTGCAGCTTCTCGTCGCGCAGACGTGCCAGCTCGAGCCAGCGTTCGTCGTCGTCGGGATGATCGGCGACGTGGGTCGCCAACCGCGCCTCCAGCTCCGACCAGCTGCCCTCGGCGCGAAGCAGGCGCAGCAGGGTGGTTTCGGTCTCGTCGGAGACCGCCTCCTCCGCGTCCGGCCCGGCCCTGTCGACCAGCCAACGCAGGTATGGGAGTGCTGCGGCGGGGCGGTGGAGATCGCGCTCGTAGACGCAGGCCAGTTCGCGGTGGAGCGCGACGCGACGCGTGGCCCAGGCGTTTGAACTCGAATCCAGACTGCGCAGCTCTTCTTCGGCGCAGCGCACCCAAGCGTCCGGAGGGCCCGCGACTCGAAGGGCGTCGCCCAGATCCGCGAGCAGCTTCCTTCGCATGTCCGTGTCGGGCGGGGCCTCAGCGACGGCGCGCAACAGATGCGCGACGGCGGCGGCAGGATCCTTCAGAGATCCCGAATAGAGAGCCGCGACCTCGCGCAAGAGCGAGACGCGTTCGGGGTCGGAAGCAGCTTGCAGCAGGACCTCGAGCACCTCTGCGCGATCGCGCTGGCGATCGAGACGGGCGTAGAGAGAATCGAGCTGGCGAAGTACGGCGTCGTCGCCGGTCTCCACCTCGCGGGCTGCCTCGAGTTCCGATACCGCCAGGGCCATCGAGCCCAGGGTCTCCTCGAAGATTCGGGCGCGTTCCAGGTGCGCCTGAAATCGGCGCTCGGGCGCGGGCGATAAACGGAGCTCGTCTCCCAGGGCGTTGAGCAGGAGCTCCGGGCGATTCGCGATCCGATGAGCATGGGCAATCCGCTCGACCACGGTCCGGTCCTCGGGCCGAACCGCGCGCAGCCGCTCGAGCCAGGGGAGCGCGGCGTCCGGCGAGATCCGTTCCCAGGCGATTTGAACCGCGTGCTCGAGCACCGCGGCTCGCGCGGCGCCGTCGACGTTGCGGGTGTCCTGGACCAGGCCGTCGAGCACGTCGCTCCAGCGACCCTCGGCTTCGAGGACGGCGCGGAGCTCGGCTCGGAGCGCCGGCCGACCCGGGTCGAGGGAAAGAGCCTCGCGAAAGGCCGCAATCGCCTCGTCTGGCCGACCTGCGACGTGGGCGAGCAGCGAGGCCCGACGGGCGAGTAGACCGGCCCGCGCCGCCGGTGGCTGCCACTGGCGCAGGCTCGCCTCCAGAATCTCGAGTGTTGCTTCGTCGTCACCCAGGATTTCCGCCAGGGCGATGGCGCGGTCCAGGGCTTCGGCGTGGCCCGGCTCGACGGCCAGGACACGGCGCAGGTGTTCGAGGCCTTCCAGCGGGCGCGACAATCGGTCGGCGAGCAGTGCCGCCAGTTCCAGCCGCATCGAGAGCTGCTGACTTCCGGTTGTGTGTGGCAGCTCCTTCTCGAGCCGTTGGGCCAGAGGCTCCGGTTCGTCGAGTTCGCGGTAGAGCTCGACCAGGGCCGATTCTGCCTCGCGCCGACCGGGGACTTCGCCGAGCGCGCGCGTAAAGGAATCGACCGCCTCGCGCGCTTTTCCCTGGCCGTGCAGGATCTCGCCGGACCGAAGGAACCAGCGCGCTCGTTCCGATGGCTCCGTCACGACCGCAATGCACTTCCGGCAGAGCTCCAACAGGTCTTTCCGGTAGCCCGCTTTTTCATAGAGTCCCGCGAGGGGTTCGGTGACGATGGCCTGGGGGCCGACCTCACCCAGGGCCGGCTCCAATGCCGCGATGGCGCCGTCGACGTCGTCGGCCGGCCCGGAGCGCAGGGCCGCGATCTGCAGCCGCAGCCGGGCCCGCTTACCGGCCCGATCGTCGTCGGGACCCAGGGGCTCGCCGACGGCGGAAAGCTGTGTCTCGAGCCGCGCGATTACGGCGCCGTGACGACCTTCACCCAGCCAGATTGGCAGCAAGAACTCGGCGGCCTTTGTGTGAGAGGGATCCAACTCGATCACGCGCTCGTAGTGGGCGCGCGCGCTGACCGGTTCTGAGAGTGATCCAGCGTACAGCGCCGCCGCGCTGCAGCGCAGCGTGAGCTCGCGCTCGGGATCCGGGCCGTCGCCGAGCTGCGCCTCCAGGATGCGAGCGAGGTCCGCATCTCGACCTAACTCGGTGTAGAGTCGAGAGAGGACCCGCCAGGCTTCGTCCCGATCCGACGGGTGGCACGCGACTTGCTCCCAGTGCTCCGCAGCGCCGCCGGTGTCGTCCAGATGCTCGGCGCAGAGGATCGCGAGGCGCTTGTGCAGGGCGTGGTCGTCTGCCTCACTGCCCCGTCCCAGGCGCGATTCCAGGTGCTCGCGCAGCGCGTTCCAGTCTTCGGACCGTTCGAGCATGACGGCGAGGCGATGGGAGGCTTCGCTGCGGATGTCGCGGTCGATCGCCTCGCTGGAAAGACCCCGATAGGTTTCCCTGGCCTCGTCGGCGCGGTCACTGGAGTCCTGGAGGAGGGATGCGCGCTTGAGGGCGAGGCGATCGCGGCTCGACGCATCCTCGGCCGTCTCCATCTCCTCGGCCAGGAAGTCTGCGAGACCGACGGTATTTCCCGATGCCCGTAGGGCCGCTTCGAGACCATCCCGCGCGACGGCGGAATCCGGGTTTCGGCGTCGAACCTCGGCGAAGATCGGCGCCGCCTCCTCGAAGCGTCCGAGGTGTTCGATCAGCACGCGGCCGAGCCGCTCGGAGACGCCGGCGGCCTCGACGCTGTCGGGATCGGTCGCCTCCCGGCGGGCGCGGAGGCGCTCGGCGAGTGCCTCGTAGTCCCCGGTTCGTTCGAGCAACGACTCGAGTCGTTGCTCGACGTCGGCGGGGGCCCCCTCCGCGGCCGCCAATCGGGTCAACACCGCGATGGCACCCCGCACATCTCCGAGACGATCGAGAAGCAGATGGGCCAGGGCGTCGAGGCAGTCGGACCTGCGCGGGGGTGGCAACAGTTCGGCGAGTTGGCGTCGGGTCCGCGCCAGGTCCTCCAACTGGTTGGCGATGTCGAGCTGGACGACGAGGATCTCCAGTGATTCCACGTCGTTGGGGTCGACCTCGAGAGCGGCTTGGTAGGCCCGAAGCGCTTCTTCGCGGCGGCCCGCCGCGACGTGGAGGGCTCCGATCCGCCGTCGGATGGTCGACTGCTCCCGCGTCTCGACCCTGGCGTCGAGTTGGCCGAGCGCTTCGATCATCTCCATTTCACGCCCGGCTCGATCCAGCAGGCGGGCCCATTCGCGCAGCGCCTCGGTGTCGTCGGGCTCCGCGTCGAACCGGCGCTTCGCCCACTCGAGGGCCGCTTCGAGATCGTTCTCGGCCTCGCATAGGCGGGCCAGCTTCGGGAGCAAAAACCCGAGCCGCGCGGGGTCGGTGGCGATGCTGGCTTCACGCTCGTAGGCGGTACGCTGGGCCGCCGTATCCCCCAGCGTCTCTGCCAGCCCCTGGAGCGCGCAATGGGCGGAGGCCGCGTTCGGGTCGATGCCCAGCGCCGCGTTCAGGGCATGCGCTGCGGCGGTGGAGTCGTCGAAGTGGGAATCGAGGATCTCGGCCAGCGAACACAGGAAGCCGATCCGTTCATCCTTTGGCGCTTCCTGGCCCGCCCGCTCCAGAAACCTGCGAAGTGTGTCCCAGGACTCTTGCTTGCGGTACAGGCGCTCGAGCGCGGTCGCTACGCCCTGGGCCGCCGGGCAGATGGCGAAGGCGCGCTCGTAGGCGTTGCGGGCCGCCGCCGGGTCGGGCACTCGCTCTTCGTGAAGGGCGCCCAGCTCCGCCAGCATCGCCGCACGGGCGAGATCGTCGGGAGCCTGTTCGGCTCGTCGCTCGAGCCAGTCCACCAACTCGTCGTCGCGTCCAAGGGTTGCGAGGGTCTCGGCGAGGGCATCGCCCACCAAGGGATCGCCGGGAGCGAGCTCGAGGGCGAGTTGGAGACTTTCGAGGGCGCGCAGGTCGTCCCCTCGTTCCGAGTGGAGCGACGCGATTTCGAGCAGTGCCGCAACCGACGGATTGCCGTCGGACAGCTCGATGGCACGCTCGAGGCTTCGCAACAGCAGATCGGTGTCGCCGTTCTCTCGAGCGATATCGGCCAGGGCCTGGTACGCGCGCCCTTCCTCGGGAGCCAGGTCGACGCAACGCGACAGCCACATCTGAGCTTGTTCCAGATCGTGCAGGTGCTCGAGCTGTGCTCGGCCGGCCTCGAGGGCGATCTCGACCCGGCGCTCGGGGTCGTCGGTCTGCTCGAAGCGCCGCTGTTGAAGGTCGGCGAACAGGCTCCAGAGACCCACCGCGGCGGACTGGAGCGCCAGTGCCTCGATCGCGATCAGGCTCCCGGGGTCTTCGGTCAAGGCGCGTCGCAGGAGGTCGATGGCTCGATCGGGTTGCTCCAGAGCGCCCCCGAGAATCGCGGCGTGCCGGACCCGAGCCCGGGTGCGCTCGCTCCCCTCGAGCCGAGGTGTTGCGTGTTCCCAGGCGGCGGCGGCCTCCCGCTCGCGGCCGCAGGCCTCGAGGGACCGGGCGACTCCCGCCAAGGCCCCCACCTGGTGGGGGTTCTCGGAAAGGGATTGCTGGAACTGCGTCAGCGCAGCCTCGGGATCGTTCAACCGGTCCAGCCAGAGCTCGCCCATATCGGCCAGCAGCGCGGCGCGCTCCGATGCCGAGACGGTAGGGTGCGCCGCCTCGACCTCGGCGATCTGAAGCACCAGGTCCCAGCGCTGCTGGGAATGGTGGATTCGCCGGAGATGGGCCAGAGGTCCCCGCTCGGCCGGATCGGTGACCAGGGCGCGCTCGAAGCATTCGGCCGCCCGGATCAGATCGGCCTTGCGCTCCTCCCAGAGGTGCGCCTCCCGGACCATCAGCGCCGCCCGGCCGCGCGGATTCGCTTCCAGAGCCAACGCCGCCTGGCGCTTCTGGTAGACACCGATCAGCTCGTCCCACTCGCCCTCGAGAAAATGATGTTCTTCGAGCGCTTGAAAGGCTTGATCGTCGGCCGGGTTCTCGCCGAAGCGCTCCCGATGCCGCTCGAGAATCGAAGTCACGCGTTCTCCTGACGCAGGACGCCTGTGGGGGGTCACGGGCTCATCGACCTCTGGTGGATCCAGCTTGAACGGATTCGGTTGCGGGGAAAGGTGTGTTTGATTAGCTTTTTCGAAGGCTTAGAGGCCGAAGCGCTGCTCGAATTGGCGGTGGCACAGCGGGGATCAGCCCTTTCAAGTCCATCGCGAGGCTCGCGATTCATGCCCTTTCGAGATTCCACGCGATGAATTCGGCGGCCCTTCGCACCGAGGCAGAAGTGGTCGAGAATCGCAGCGAAGGCGAGGCGAACCGGCGACTCGTGCTGCGTGTGGACGGCTGGCCCGGCTTCGCACCGGGCCAGTTCGTCATGCTTTCGCCGGGTACGTGCGGTTCGGCGCAGCGCACGGACCCCCTGCTCCCCCGCCCGATGGCCATCTATCGCGCGCAGCGGTCTCAGCGTCAGCGTTCAGCGGGCGTAGAAGTCGACCCCTGGGCCGACTTCGCTCCCCCCTCTTCCGAAGGCGCCCAAGGCCGAAGGCCGCGGGAGGCGAAGGGCTCATTCGAAGTGGAGATCCTGTTCAAAGTCACCGGACGGGGCACCGCGCTCTTGAGTGAGGCCCAGTCCGGGGAGCGCGTGAGGCTCGTGGGTCCCCTGGGTCGTGCGTTTTCCGACCCGCCGCCGGGAGAGAATGCAGTGATCGTCGCAGGCGGGACCGGCATCGCATCGGTTTACGAACTGGCGGCTCGCCTCGCCCCCCGGACTGGTGTTTCCGTCCTGCTCGGTGCCCGGACCCGGGACGCGCTGATGGGCCATGAAGATTTTTCGAAGCTCGGGGTGCGGTTGCAGGTTGCTACCGACGATGGCAGCGAGGGGACGACCGGGCTGGTGACCGACCTCCTGGACGCCGCCATCGACGTGAGCCCGAAGGGACGGATCTACGTCTGTGGCCCGACGGCGATGATGCGCCGGGCCGCAGAGATCGCCGGCGCCCG
>Ga0114947_10000551_pt1 | contig 12875 bp, 12 predicted proteins | sample CR02metaG_FD_99656 | JGI IMG/M metagenome (GOLD analysis project Ga0114947, IMG submission 99656) | Deep subsurface microbial communities from Mariana Trench to uncover new lineages of life (NeLLi) - CR02 metaG | ecosystem: Environmental > Aquatic > Marine > Ocean trench > Sediment ...
TCATTCCTTTGTGTGTTGATTATACAAAGCCGTTTGAATTCCCAGACTTTGATTTTTCCTGGGAAAAAATAGTAATTTTTTATCCAGGATCTACAATTGGAAATTTTCATCCGCATTATGCGAAAAAATTTCTGGCTATGATTGCCAGGCGCAGTGGAAAGGGCAGTGGCCTCCTTATCGGGGTTGATCTAAAGAAAGAAAAAGAATTATTAGAGAATGCTTACAATGATTCAAAAGGTGTCACGGCAAAGTTTAACTTAAACATGCTTTATAGATTAAACTCCGAAGTAGGTTCTAATTTTGAGATAAACAATTGGAAGCACAATGCGATTTATAACGAATATGAGGGAAGGATAGAAATGCATTTGATAAGCCTCACGAAACAAGATGTTTCTCTTAATGGTACGAGAATCCATTTTGAAAAAGACGAATCGATAGTTACTGAGTATTCATATAAATATACTCTATCTGAGTTTGAGAATCTCATTAGCGATTATTTTAAAGTTGAAAGAGCTTGGGTAGATAATAATAATAGATTTAGTCTGCAATATTTAAGCGCTTTATGATTAATTATAAAAACAAAAAAATGGTTATGAACAATAAAAATGAATTAGCGGTTAGTAGTCTAGAAAAAAAATTGCTGAACGATAAGAATGCTACAAACATACTAAATTGTTGTAAGGTTCTTGGTTCAAATGAGCTTAAATTAGCATTTCTATTTGAGTATATATTTAAAATTGATACAGCTAATATTTCCAAGTTGTTATCTGTTGATAAGAGCGCCATGCCCATTGTACTTGGTAAAACAAAGGAAATCCTGTCTGTAGAAATTTCTTTTCTAGATATAGAGAATTTAAAAAATCTAGATAATGAAATAGGTGTACTGACCGATTTGTTTTACGATTTATTTAATAAAATTAATTACTCACGTGATATAGAACAGGGTGTTAAGAAATCTTTCATCTTAAACACAGTAAGACTTTTTGAACTATTTGCCGAAGTTCGCTTTGTTAATAAACATGCAATTCATGCATTTCTGGCATATCTTTATTTTAATCTATCTAGGCAGGACACTATTTTTTCTAAAGAAGGGGGAATAATTTCTCTAAGAGAACAGGACAGATCAAAATGGGATGTAGAATTAATAAATAAAGGGCTATTTCATCTGGGCAAATCTGCAGATGGAAAAAATGTTACAATTTATCATTTGGAATCTGCGATTTCAGCCGTACATTGCCTGGCAAAATCATATAAACAAACCGACTGGAATAAAATACTCTCACTTTACAATAATTATTTAAGCATAAATGAATCTCCTTATGTTGAGCTTCAAAGAGCTGGGGTTGTTTCAAAAGTAAGAGGAGCTAGAGAGGGAATTGAAAGCATAAAAAGCATCAGAAATATTAATCAATTAATTGATAACCATTTATTGTATTCAACTTTAGGAAACCTAAACCTTCAGATTCATAACTATAATCAGGCACTAAAAAATTATGAAAAAGCATATGAATATTCTGACATAGATATTGATAAAGAGTTTTATGGTGAAAAAGTTAAGATCTGCAGACAAAGATTAAAGATGATTAGCAGGTATCAATTTCACAACTCTTTCTGAGTTAAAAGTAACCTAATCCACATCCCTATTTAGTCTCATTAATTAAAAATAATAATAATACTACTACAAAAGTTGTGATAACTCTTAAGAATATAACAAAGTGTTATGGAAGCAGCATCGTAATTGATGACCTGAGCCTACTAGTGCAATCAGGTTCCACCACAGTTTTAATTGGCCCAAGTGGCTGCGGCAAGTCTACAACGCTTAAATTAATTAACGGTTTAGTCCGGCCTGAAAAAGGCAGTGTCATAATAAATAACCAAAATATTAATGACTACGATATATTTTCTTTAAGAACAAAGATAGGATACGTAATTCAGGATGGAGGACTGTTTCCTCATTTAACGGCGTATGAGAATGTATCGATATTAGCAAGTTATCTAGGGTGGGGAAAACAAAGTATATCGGAAAGACTTGGTGAACTGTGTGAATTGACGAAATTCCCTTCTGAAGCGTTGAACAGATTCCCCGTGCAAATTTCAGGGGGTCAGAGGCAAAGGGTAAGCCTAATGAGAGCATTGATGCTCAATCCAGACATTCTTCTTATGGATGAACCACTTGCAGCGCTTGACCCTTTAATACGCTATGATCTTCAAAATGATTTAAAACAAATATTTAGCACATTAAATAAAACAGTGATTTTAGTTACTCACGATATAAATGAGGCTGATTTCTTTGGAGACAAGATCGTACTTATTAAAGATGGCTCAGTTGTGCAAGAAGGGACTTTGAAACAGTTCGTAGAATATCCTTCAAACAGTTTTGTGACTAAGTTTATAAGCGCACAAAGGAAACATTTTTAGAATAGAAATATTTTAATGTTATGAAAAGAACATCAATAACTGTAGGGATCCTATTTCTTTTTTTGAGCATTTCTAATGTTTCATCATCTAAAGAAATTATTGTTGGTTCAAAAACATTTACTGAGTCGGTAATACTTGGCGAAATAATAAAACAGATTGTCCAACAGCAGGGTCTGCAAGTTAAGTATCTAAGCGGGCTTGGAGGAACAAGAGTCTTATGGAACTCCCTTAAAAAAGGGGAATTAGATATTTATCCTGAATACTCTGGGACATTAATACAAGAGATATTTAGTGATAAAACAATAAACGATTTAGAAGAACTAAGTGAAGAACTGCAAAAATATAATATAGGTATGAGCAGGCCACTGGGTTTTAACAATACTTATATTATAGGCATGAAAAAGAATCTGGCTTCCAAACTAAAAGTTGCTAACATTTCTGATCTTAGGAGATATCCTGATTTGAGATTTGGTTTTTCAAATGAATTTATGGATAGAGCCGACGGATGGCCAAGCCTTAAAAAGATTTATAATTTATCTCATAAAAATGTACGGGGTCTCGACCACGATTTGGCATACAGGGGGCTTGAGAGCGGAAGTATTGATGTTATAGATCTGTATTCCACAGATGCCGAAATAGACTATTACGGCCTTGCAACTCTAGAAGACGATCTAAACCACTTTCCGCAGTATTTTGCCGTTGTTCTTTATCGCAAAGATATTAAAAAAAAATATCCAAAAGTAATAAGCACAATTCTTGAACTGGAAAATAAAATTACAGAAGTAAAAATGATAAAAATGAATTCTGATGTAAAAATAAAAGGAATCAGCGAGAGTAATGTTGCATCACAATATTTAAAAAGTGCCCTCTCAATTAAAACAAATCCTGTACAAGTTTCAGTTTTTTCCAGATTCTCTAAAAATACATTAGATCACCTGGTTTTAGTTTTTATTTCCCTCACTTTTGCAATAATTATTGCTATCCCGCTTGGAATAATTTCTTATAAGTATGAGAAAATAGGAAAATTTATATTAGGTGTTGTGGGCATCATACAAACTATTCCATCAATAGCGCTTTTAGTATTTATGATTCCACTGCTGGGAATTGGTTTAGCTCCAGCAATAGTAGCCCTTTTTCTTTATAGTCTTTTGCCAATAGTACGAAACACCTATAGTGGTCTTAAGGATGTGCCCGTACAAATTAAAGAGTCTGCCGTAGCTATCGGTCTTCCAAGCACCGCCAGGCTAACTCTAGTTGAAATCCCAATTGCTTCAAGATCGATATTGTCCGGGATAAAAACTTCAGCGGTTATTAATGTAGGAACAGCAACCCTCGCTGCGCTTATTGGTGCGGGAGGATATGGTCAGCCCATCTTTACGGGAATTCGCCTGGACAATATGGGTTTAATTCTTGAGGGCGCAGTACCCGCGGCTCTACTAGCGCTTTTGGTTCAGTGGCTTTTTGGACTACTTGAAAAAGTGTTTGTTCCTAAAGGTTTAAGACTTAAATCATAATCTCTCATAATTTTTAGTTATCATATTTATATTAATAGAAAATCAAATTGTAAGGAAAAATAAATGAGAACAGTCTTCATTTCTTTATCACTATTTTTAGCTTTTTGTAGTTTGGGTTATCCAAGTGATAAAATAAGTAACACAGATCATAAAACGTTTGGAGATTACTGGTATCAAGGTAAGGCTGAGATTACAAGCTATGAGATGGAGCAAGCGAGATATGGAGAAATCAGAAAAGGACATGCAGTATTAATTTTTGTTACAGAAGACTTTTCTAAATCAAAGCAGGTCAAATTGGATAACCCACAGAAAGATCCTGAAGATGCGGTGAAAATTCTAAAATTAAATTTTGTCAGAAAATTTATTACAGGCATTTATCCCTACTCGATCATGACATCAGTTTTTACTCCTGTTGAATTAAGCTCTCATCCTAATACACTAAAACTATCCTTTTCATCACAGGAATGGTGTGGAAATGTGCATACGCAGGCAAATCATAAAAAAAACAGATATGAATTCAATTCTTATTCTTATTTTGAATCTGAAGGCGATGCAAAGTTTGAGTTAGAAGATGCTATTTTGGAGGACGAATTATGGACAAGAATCAGAATATCTCCCGATAGACTTCCAGTAGGAAACATAAAAATAATCCCTTCGCTCCTGTCATCCAGACTTAAACATTTTGAATTAAAAGTAGAAAATGCTTTTGCTGAAAAAGTAGTTATTGATAAAAAAAGAGATCTTGTTTCCTATAGAGTAAATTATAAAAATCTGGACAGAAAAATTCAGATAAACTTTGTTAATAGGTTTCCATACGAGATAGTAGAATGGAGTGAAGAATATAAAAGCGGATTTGGCACAAATCCTAAATTGCTAAAAACAAAAGGTGTTAAAAGCAAAACTTTGATTATCGATTACTGGAACAAAAACGATATAGAAGATGAAGATTTAAGAAAGGTGCTTGGGATATAATAAAATAGTGCAGCCATCCTTAAAAAGGATGGCTGCAGGTATGTCAATTAACTTTTATGTCTATTCGCTTTGGTTTTGCTTCTTCTTTTTTTGGCAGAGTTACTTGCAGAACACCATTTTTATAACTGGCTGATACTGATTCAGCATTAACATTTTCAGGCAAATTAAATCTTCGTTCGAACTTGCCATATCTTCTCTCAACACGTATATAGTTTTCATCTTCATTTTTATCTTCGTATTTTTTCTCGCCGCTAATTATGAGTGAACCGTCTTTTACGTCTATTTTGATTTCCTCTTTACTCAGTCCCGGGATTTCAGCATTAATCACGTACTCGTCATTTTTTTCATATACGTCTACACTTGGTGAGAGTCTGCCTTCGTTATAAAAGTCTGTTTTTAACAAAGAACCAAAAGCATCGTTAAAAAAAGTATCAAACCTATTTAATTCTCTTATAGGTTCAAACAGTTTAATTCCTAATGACATTGTTTTTACCTCCTGCATAATTATTGATAATTTTAAGGTAATCATCATTTTTTTTTGTTCAAGGGGTGAACCCCAAAATTTTTTTAGAAAAAGTTTTTGGATTTTAGATCTAAAACTTAGTATAATCCCAGGTTCGATTTATTAATTACGAAATATTAAATATAAAGAGTATTAAAAGAATATTAAATGTGTCTTTTTATTAAACAATTTCTTTCAAATCCTAACTCCACAGGAGCTATTCACCCTTCATCAGAACAATTAGCAGATCTTATTACTGAAACTGCTCAACTTTCTAATCGAAGCACAATTGTGGAAATAGGTTCTGGTACTGGAGTGTTTACAGAAAAAATTTATGAGAAGAAAAATGAATCTGCAGACTTTTTTGCGATTGAGTTGAATTCCTATTTTGTAGAACAAACAAAAAAGAGGTGCCCCAGTGTTAAGGTTTTTGAAGGTTCTGCTAAGAACATAAATATATATTTAAAAGACCGGGGTTACAGTGGGTGTGATTGTATAATATCGGGTCTGCCGTGGGCTTCTTTTAACAATGAAATACAGGATAGTATATTACAGAGTTTATATGATTCTATGGATCCAGGGGCTGTTTTTTTGACCTTTTCTTATTTGCAAAATTTAATTACGCCCTCGGGAAGAAGGTTTAGAAAAAAATTAACCGATATGTTTGGGAGTGTTCAAAAAACAAAAGTTGTATGGAATAATTTTCCCCCTGCATTTGTTTATTCGGTTTATAAACCTGTGGTTTAATTTTAAACCCCTCCTTATATAATAATTAATTAGAGATGCTTACAAGAAAGGAAGATAAAAAAGTAATAATAATTGGCGGAGGTCCCGCAGGGCTTACAGCAGCCTATGAGCTCAATAAGAGCGGAATCAGGTCTGAAGTATTTGAAAAAGATGATATAGTTGGCGGAATTTCTCGTACGGTAAACTACAAAGGTTATAGATTTGATATAGGCGGTCACAGGTTTTTTACAAAAGTTAAGGTAGTGCAGGATATGTGGGATGAAGTGCTCAGGAAGGATTTTTTACTGAGAGACCGACTGTCTCGAATTTATTACAGGAAAAAATTTTTTAATTACCCATTTGAAGTCAAAAATGCGGTATTTGGTCTAGGGATATTTAACAGCCTCTTAATAGTTCTAAGCTATTTAAGAGCACAGGTTATTCCGATTAGACCCGAAAATACATTTGAGCAATGGATAACAAATAGGTTTGGTTACAGATTATATAAGATTTTTTTTAAAACTTACACGGAAAAAGTTTGGGGTATACCCTGTTCTGAAATAAGTTCAGAATGGGCTGCGCAAAGAATAAAAGGTTTATCTCTTTTTTCTGCTTTAAAAAATGCGCTACTTAAAAAACCTCCTGCCGATAAAAATGTTATCAAAACACTAATAAATTCTTTTCATTATCCTAAGATGGGGCCTGGAATGATGTGGGAAAAAGTAAGGGAAATCGTAGAAGAAGGATTATGCAGGGTGCATATGAATTCAGGTATTGAAAAGATTTACTGGCATAATGACGCAGTATTAGCTGTAGAAACTTGTAATGGCGGGACAACTACCAGAATCTCCGGCACCGATTTTATAAGCAGCATGCCTATAAGAGAGCTAATTGCGAAATTAGAGCCTTTGCCACCAAGTGAAATTCTAAAAGCAGGAGATAAACTTAATTACAGGGATTTTATAACGGTTTCACTAATTATTGACAAAAAAACAATCTTTGAAGATAACTGGATATATATACATGACCCCAATGTAAAAGTTGGTAGAATACAGAATTTCAAAAACTGGAGTCCGTATATGGTTCCAGACCCTGAAAAGACCAGCCTTGGAATGGAATATTTCTGTTTTGAAAATGATGAATTTTGGTCTATGAGCAATGAAAATCTAGTTGATCTTGCTAAAAATGAATTAGAGAAGCTTGGATTTGCCAAAAAGTCTGAAATTATTGATGGAACCGTTGTAAGAATGCCCAAAGCATATCCGGTGTATGATGAACAGTATAAAGCTGCGCTTGAGCAAATTAAAGAATTTCTAGGGAAAATTTCAAATCTGCAACTAGTCGGTAGAAATGGAATGCATAAATATAATAATCAGGATCATTCAATGCTTACCTCTATGCTCGCTGTAAAAAATATCCTGGGGGCACACCTCGATCTTTGGAAAGTAAATGCTGATCAGGATTATCATGAAGAAATTAAAGAAAATGAACAATTAGACAAACAGTTATCTGATTTATCTTCAACACAGCCTCTTATCCCTTCAGCTTTTGCTATGAAAAAATCTTCAGGCAGTCTGATAGAAAAAGCAATTATAAGAGTTTTTTCAAGACTTGATAAATTTGCATTTGCCGTGGCTGTAGGAACAGCAAGTTTTCTTTTCTTATTTCTTGCTACGATATTTCTTGAATTTAAAGGTGACCAAAATATAGTGCAGAGCATGCTGCTTCTAAACAACTATTTTATTGGATATGATATATCCATAAAAGGCGCTTTTATAGGAGGAGGATATTGTTTCCTCTGGGGGTTTATATCCGGATGGTTATTTGCATATATAAGGAATCTTTCATTAGGATTTGTTATTTACAAGGAAAAAAAGAAACTGGAAAACCAATCTCTAAAAGACCTGTTAGATTATATTTAGGAAGGATTAATGAAAATTGAATGAATTAAATGAAGATGAAGAAAAGCGGTTACTGACTGAAGCTGTAAAGTTGGATGCTACAGTTTTTGGACTAATTCTTGGGCTAATCATAGGGCTGATTATCTTCATCGCTACAAACTGGCTTATAATCGCAGGGGGTCATGTTGGTCCAGGAGGTGAGGTAATAATAGGTCCTCATCTTGAGTTACTCGGGCAGTTCTTTATAGGTTATAAGGTAACTTTTTTTGGAAGTATTATTGGCTTTGTCTATGGTTTTGCTGCAGGATCAATCTTTGGGACATTAATTTCCTGGGTATACAACAAAATCATCTACTTAAGAAATACTAATAATAAATGAAAAACTTACAGCAAGCTGCATGGAATTCATTTGATTAAAATATCCGAATATATACTTATATAGCTTTTGAATATATTAAATCCTCCTCATATCACAGTTGTTATTACTACTAAAAACAGGGGTGACATACTGTGCGGTGCTTTAGAGTCCATTTTTGCAAATGAATATAAAAACTTCAAAGTGGTTGTAGTCGATCAAAGTACAGATGAAGTTACAAAAAAAGCGGTTTCTAAATATTTAAAAAATCCCCAATTTGCATACATAAAATCAGATTCAGTTGGCAGCTCGGCAGGAAGGAATATAGCAATAGAAAACTCAGAGAGTGAACTTATTGCTATCACAGATGATGACTGTGAAGTGTCAGTTGCATGGTTGGAAAATATGGTAAAGGCATTTGATGTGGACGATAATATAGGAATTGTTTATGGTAAAGTTGAACCTGGCAAATCTGATGATGGGCCCGGATTTATTCCTTCTTATTTAGAAGAAAAATCTTTTATTTTAAAAAGCATTTATGACAAACACAGCCTTGAAGGGCTGTCTGCCTGTATGGGCATTAGAAAAAGCGTTTGGAAAAAGCTAAACGGATTTGATCATATGCTTGGGGCGGGCGTTTTTTTTAATTCCTGTGAAGAAACGGATTTAAGCATTAGAGCGCTCTTAGGCGGTTTGTATGTATATTATTCTCCTGCAGTTTCTGTGATACATCATGGATTAAGGGATAGGAGCGAAGGGGAAAAACTTGCTGAATCATATGGTTTTGGTAATGGCGCTCTGTTTGCAAAGCATATAAAATGTGGACATTTCGGGATGTTATATGTTCTTTTGCGACAAACATTCGTATGGGCATTTGGTACGACCTGGGTTATGTTAGAATCAGATGAAAAACACAAACTGGGAAGAATGTTTTCTTTTTTAAGAGGATTGCAAAAAGGTTTTAGTACTCCTGTGGATAAAAGCAAGGGTCACTTTATTGAAAGAACAAATTGAGTGTAAAAACCTCTCTTCTTAAAATTTCTTTGGTTGGAAGAGGGTTATTATAAAAATCATACCTCACATAACAATGCTGCTTGAGTAACTTACTTCACAGCAAATACAACTTGTATTTAGAATCCTGGCTATTATATAATGAAGGTGATTTAGATTTCATTTTAAGCTCTGGATTTTAAAGAATCAGGAGAAATTTCTATGAACAGATTACTAAAGTCACGGTATTATTTGATGAAGTGTTTGGGACTTGCATTACTACTGGGGTTTATATCACTGGGTGCAATCGGAGGGTGTCATAACTATGGAGCTTGAGGGTCATCTCAAGATACTCAAGCACTCACGGAAAATGATTTTTCAAATGATCCAGATTTGAGTGCAGACCCAAGAGGCGGCGTTGTAGTAATGTTTCTGGAACATCCAGACACTGAGAAACCAGAAAAAGACACAGGGAAAGTGTGAAAAGACACAATTCCCTATACATACACAAGTACACTGAACAATACTTTTTGCTGGGAAGACGGTGACGGCGATGCTGAGCACTTTATGGAACTTGTGGATAGTGAAGGAAACGAAATATTAAAAATAGATGTAAATGGACAATGCGTAACAGAGGTGATAGAGGCGGGGGATTACGTGATAATTATTTACCATGACGGGAGGAAAGAGAAAACTCATCCCGTATTTATAATACCAGGGCGCAGTGGCGGGCAACAAGCACAAAGAATTGATACAAACCAGCGATTATTGAAATCAGAAAAGAATATTTACGCCAGATTTATAAATGATCTCAATAACATCATTACTCAAGAGGCAAATGCACAAACCCCAACCCCTACACCTGCTGAAAACGTTACTACGCTACTTAACACTAATGCGTGTGAGGGATGCGATCTGGAGAATGCGGATCTGAGTGAGGCTAATCTGAGTTTTGCACTTAGAATTTGCTTGTCCTTGATTAGCAAGCCTGTTAGCAATTGTGTCATAAGTAAAACTTCCATATAGTTGCAATAGATCAAATAATATAAAGAAACAAGCGGACTATCAAATGTTGAGATACGACCCCTTATACTACAAAGCAGTCCCGTAGGCGATTTAACTATTTGGAGGGCCGATTAGAGGGGTCTTAACCGGTTTGGCCAGGCCGATGAACACCACGATCTCGTGACCACCCGGGTTTTGCCCCATCGCGTCCCTTATCCAGTTATTGGTGAGCCACACATTGCCCGATGGGTCGATCTCGACCGCAGTATTGCGCCTCAGGCCGTCGAAGGAATAACCACTACCGTCTGGTGAAATCGGATCTCCCGTCTGGTATCCAGGCGGGCAGTTCTCGGGTACCGCACCGCAAAGCTGAGACACGCGCGTGCCGTCAAAGTTGCTGACCCAGACGTTGTCATTACCATCCACGGCGATACCCCACGGTAAGATGAGGCCACCCCCCTTATAGGGCGCATCGGATGCCGGTGTGCCATCGGGGTGAATCATCGTGACCGAGGCGTCTGTGTTGATGAACTCAGGGATCAGGGTCAAGGCCACAACCTCAAACAGCGAGGGGTCATTGGTACCGTCACAGGGTGGCCGAACGAGCGCGGAATTCGCGACCCAGATATTACCGAGACTATCGGTGGCAATGCCCATGGGCATCTTGATCCCGGCATCACTCGCTACCGTGCCGGTAATGGAGTGGATCAGATTGCCTTCGCTGTCGAAGGCGAACACGCTGTCGTTATCGTTGTAGTGACCCAGGCATTTCCCTCCAGGTCGATGGCGATGTCAAAGGGCTTGACCAACAGGGAATCGTCCATGTCGTCGACCGGAGCGATCTCGAAGGCGGCGCCCGGATCACCACCGGGGAACTGGGTTATACTGTTGCCACTGCAGTTGGCGATCCAGATATTGCCATCCAGATCGGAGACTGTGCCTTGCGGCTGGCTAATCGTGTTGCCCGCACCTTGAAAGCCCCCATGGTCCTGGCCCATTTCATTGCCCTGGCTATCGGGGGAAATCGGCGTGCCGTCCGACGCAAATTTCGAGACAGTCTGTGACAGCTCTTCCACACTCAAGGGGCAATTGAAGCCCTGAAAACCAAAGTTTCCCACCCAGACATTTCCATCAGGATCTAAGGTGATGCCGTAGCCAGCCCCATAGACCCCACCGCCCAGGTAGGGAGCGCCGGGAGAGTCTTCCCCGGTGGAGGTGAACTTGAGAATATGGTTGTCGCCACAGACCTTTCCCTCGGGATCGAGGGTGGGGACATGAAACACATAGTTGTTAGTGATCCAGGCGTTTCCATCTTGGTCGAAGGCAATATTGCCGGGGCCGTTGAGCTCTTGGCTATTTCCCTGGTATGTAAGAGCAAGTGTCCATGCATTGATTTCATCGTCCGGAGCGAGGGCAGGAGAGTATAGAGGTTGTTGTTGCGATAGAGTCAATAGATCCTGAACGTTCTGCCAGGGAAAATGGGCGATATTCACCGCGGCCTCCAAGGTATTCGTGGGAGCGTCGCCCTGGGGCGGTGTCGCAAGAGAAAAAAGAGGAGAGCATTCCGATTCCGTTCTCACACACGCCGCAAGCAGGTTCGCCAGCGAATTGAATGTAGCCACGGTGGACGTACTAATACCATTGGGGAAATTTCCGAGAACCGACCCGACTTCCCCCGTTTCAAGGTTCACAAGGTTTCTCAACGTCGCAGCCGCGTTCTGTAAACCAGGAGACATCCCATCTATTCCGGTTGGAGTGATGAATTGAGCCATGGCATAGGCGGTAGCAATGGTCGTCAGCTCGTTGATGACAATCTCCGACAGTACGGGTTTCGTTCCTAGGACAGTGGCCAAGCGAATGAAATTTAAATCATGTTCTTGCTTTGTCTCAGAAGAGTTAATATTTGTCTGAGAAGCGTTTATAAAAGTGCTATCTGCAATCAGGTACAAAACCGCGTTGGAACCTGATGGGATACGGTAGGAAATACTGAAGAAACCACTGGCGTCACTTAGGGCCTCTCCCAACATTTGGGGCCCTTGCCCCGTCCCTGTGCTGAAAAGAGTGATGGTGGATAATTGGATAGGTTGATCACCACTTTGAACAAAACCGCTTAGCTTGGCTGATTCATTATCACTATTCGAGCAGGAAAATATTGTAAGTGCCAAGGGTAACAGTGCCACCAACAGGGCAGAGCGTAAGATAATCTGGCGAGAATAACTTAACATAAGCAACTCCTTAGAAGGTTGGGATTTTGAGCACCTTCAATCTTATTTAAATTTTCATCCAATGAATTTCTGTTCCCAGCCATTCTACCGTGCTTAGGGGGATTAGCAACTGCTTGTCCTTAATGGGGAGCATAGCGAGGTCTGTCCCAAATCCAACCCAACTTGTGGACCTATTATAGGGGCAGGCATTGACTAAAGGAGAGCATACAGTACACAATTATCATTTAAGGTTATTTTTATTTATAATAGACACCATGAAAAATCTAA
>Ga0114947_10000552_pt1 | contig 12867 bp, 12 predicted proteins | sample CR02metaG_FD_99656 | JGI IMG/M metagenome (GOLD analysis project Ga0114947, IMG submission 99656) | Deep subsurface microbial communities from Mariana Trench to uncover new lineages of life (NeLLi) - CR02 metaG | ecosystem: Environmental > Aquatic > Marine > Ocean trench > Sediment ...
CCAGTCTCTCAGAACCGTTAGGACCGCGAACCCCGACGCCCTGGTCAACGATCACCTGGACACCGTTCGACTGCCAAGTAAGATTGATGGGCTCACCAAGTTTCACCGTATCTTCGACGATGCTGAAAGCAAGCGCCGGAGCGCCGTCGGTATCCAGTTCCAGATTCACCGTCGTCGTTTGACTTGGATGAATTTCTACGGACTCTTCTACTGTCGGGAAACCCTCTTTCCGGCCAGTCACCAGATAGTCCCCCGGTGACAGGAAATGCACGGATGTTTTGTCGTAAGTCTCGGCCACCAGCCTATTGCTTGCATCGAGAACCTGTACCAGAGTCGAATCGAGGTTAACTGAGACGAGCAATTGCCCCTGATCCGGAGGCAATGGCTCCATGACAGCTTCAATTACATACACGCCCCCTTCGATCACCACCAATTGCTCGGAATACACTCTAAACCCGTCCTGTGTAATCCTCAAGGCGCGCAACCCTGGTTGAACATCTTGAGAATTATACGGAGTAACACCAACCTTCACACCATCCAGAAATACATCGGCGGAGTCTACCTCGGAGCCGTTAACATCAATCGCGATGACTTCAAGAGTGGTCTGGCGAGCCGGGCCAAGAGGAATTTCAGCCTTACTGCAGCCGAGAACCACGACCGCCAGCGCTATCAAAATTCTTCTCATTGTTATTTGCTCCACCATACCTGAATAATTTGCTTTTAAGGACATGTCAGTCCTAGAATGCCTCATTAAAATTGATACTTACACCCAGCGTTGCGCCCACTTTCCAGCCTTCTTTATCGAAAATGGAGTCCGAACTCGAGTAACTCAATGCAGGATTGAATTCAATAAAACCGTACTTCAACACGATCCCGCTGGAAAAACCCGTAGTCTTAAATGACCAGTTGTCGGTAGCGGTAAAAAACTCCCAACCTCTGAAGATGCCGGCGGTCATGCCAAAGCCTTTTGTTTTCATATGTTTCAGGCCGAGATAGACGAACGACTCTGCCTGGTTGCCTTCAGAAGTAGAGATGTGCCACGGTGTTACTCCACCTTGCAGAACGAACGACGTCTTGTCGATAATGATGCCCAATGCCAGGGATGGCGAAATCAAAGTCTTGCCGGAAGCGGACTGCCAGCTCCACATGCCGCCCTGGAGAAACCAGTCAAAAAGGCTGGGGTATTCATTAATCGTATAGCTCGTCAAAGGGGGTTGGCCTTTGGCCGCCAATACCGGATGAAGTTCATGCACATCCTGCTCAAGTTTATCCAGCTTCTGGTTCAGCTCGCTGTTTTCCTGTTCCAACCGCGTCATCTGCATTTCGTAATCATCCGGCGAAACTCGCTTTTTCCAGACGACCTTCACGCCGGCGATATTTTCATGCGTTACCCCCACATTGCCGCGATCATACCGCGCCCTTAAAGCACGAGCTCTCCCCAGACGTTTGGCATCGTTCCAGGCTTCTGAAATGTCAGTATGGACAGCCCGGCCATCAAAATACCAGCCAACGCTGTCGGCGGAACCCAGAAAGGTCACTTCGAGATCAGTGACTTTCATCAGTTCGTCCAGCGCCGCAAGTGACGCTCCATCAATCCCCGGATCGTTCAACGACGTGCGACCCGGACTGAACGTCTTGATCCACAAGACGCCAGACGTCTGCGCCGACACCGTCCCGTATAGGACACCTGTCAGAAGCAGAGCAGCAATAATCGTTGACTTTTTCATAGGATCACCTACCTTATTGTTAGTTCGTTTGGGTCTTCCTTGACTTTACGGCCATGCACACTGCAATTATGGTGCCATCCATACGAAATTGATTTAACTTACTGTTTTTAATTATTATAAATAACGTTTTGATAATCGACAACAATGTCTCACCAGGCGACGTTGATATATAGCGAAACATATAGTTTTTGGGTTGTTATCAAGTTGGGCTATCGCCTTTCCTGTGTAAACATGGGTCATTTCTGGCCATTTCTGCCAAGAGGCCGTGACTTCTTAATTGGTCTCAAGCGCTAAACACCATTTTTCCTGCAACTCTTGACAGAATCTAAACATATGAATCCAGGCTGAGTGAACTAATTACACTGTTTTAGGGTGAGACGGGCAGATTTTTGTGCAATAATTGCTTGTAGTTTTTACCACTTGGATCATCGCACATTTGTCAAGGGCATCTCGGACAATTCACATCGATTCTTTGAAACTCGCCATCTTACTTCTTATTACATTCGAAACCTTGATGGCACAAAACATGAGCCAGAATGAAATTCCGCTTGCCCGTGACAGGGGTGCTGCTTACCCTCGCCAATTAAAATTTGGTAATATGTTTGCCATTTAGTGGAATAATTCTTATATTTTCGCCCGACATTGTAACCTAGTCACAAATACATGCTCAAAAAATACCGATCGGGAAAACAATGAGCATAACCACTCTCCTTGTCGCCGATGACGAACAAACTTTTTTGGATTTCATGGTGCGCCTTCTGCAGAAGGAACACCAGTTGTTGATCGCCCGAAACTGGAACGAAGTCCTGGAAAAGTTCGAGTCGAATCTGTGGCGGCTGAATGCGACGATTCTGGATGTGAACATGCCCGGCTTGAGCGTTGACCCGTTCACAATGATCGAAAAACTCCTAAAATCCAATCCCACCGTTCCCATGATCATCATCTCAGGACAGGACATTGTTTTGCGTCATGAGTTTCTGAAAATGGGCGTCTTCCAGTATCACGGCAAGCCCATCGATATGATGGACTTAAAGCTGACCATCAGAGGTGCTATCGACTACAACCGTGCGCTGCGCAAGCTTGAGAACTTCGAAAAATGTGAGTACGACTTGGTCAAGTATTATCAGAGGCTGCTCGGAATAAACCTTTACGAGTTGCAGGAGCGGGTCAAAAACCTGGATACTGAAAAACAAAAGGTACCCATACTCATCCGCGCCGAAGCCGGCGGCCAACCTGCCATGTTAGCCAAGATCATCGCCGAAGAGGTCGATGGCAAGCTGTTTTTCCAGAAGGTCTGCCACAGATCGCTCAAGAATCTTCTTCCTTATAATCTCCAGAATGGCGATACGCTCTTTCTGGATGGCATCGAGAATTTGGGTAAGGAAGAGCATGTGTTTCTGCTCAAAATGCTCGAGGACATGAATGCAGACAACGGCCACAACGGCAAGCCGTGGCCAAATTTTCGTCTGATCGCCTCAGTCTCTGCCGGAACGGTTGCCCAGGACGGCAACTCGGAACTGGACAAATTTCTTCAACAGCTATCAAACGTTGAGGTTCGAATCGAGCCGCTGCGCCTCAGAAAACACGAGCTGCGCGATCTCATTTCTGCGGCTTTCGAAAAGAAGAAAAGAGAGCGCTTCTCGTACGCCGAATCCATCTCCGAGGAGTTGTACGAGTTGCTGGTGGAGTACAACTGGCCGCTCAATTTTGATGAACTCAATATCGTGCTCGATGCCCTGCTCCTGACCTGCCAGGACAAGACCCTGCTGCCAAAGCATCTCCACCAGCTCGACTTCTCTGATATGGCTAATTCCTCATACCCGACGCTGGATGACATGGTGGACGAGCACATCAAGAAAGCGCTGCGGTTGACGATGGGAAACAAATCCCGGGCTGCCCGAATGCTCGGCATTACACCCAAAACTCTGTACGCCCGCATCAGGAACTAAAATCTGCACTCAGCCTGCCCCCTTTTCCCGAAAATTCGGCCTTGATTCTTTATGAGGCTTGCCCTAACTTAAACCATGCAATCCGGCGAAACAGTTGACAAAACCATACGCCTCGACAAATGGCTAAAGTTGAGTCGCCTATACAAGACGCGTGCAATAGCAACCCGCGCCTGCGATGACGGCAAAGTGAAAATCAACAATGTGAAGTCCAAGCCGGCGCGCATGGTCAAAATCGGCGATGTTATTATCATCAAGGCGAAAAGCAAGTATCGCACGTTTGACGTGGTCGATATCGTTTACAAGAGCATCTCGAACAAGGACGCAAGAAACCTGTATCGGGAGCACGAGGTGGAGATGTCTGAGGAATCGAAAGAGTTGTTTGAACTGCTGCAGGAGTGGGACAAGCAAGGCAAAAGAAAGTACAAGGGAAGACCTACCAAGAAAGAAAGGCGTGAATTGGATAAGTGGCGTGAAGAGTGATCCAGTTCACCGCCGCTTCAAATCATCCCACAAATAAAATCCCCGACTTGCTTTGTGCCGAGATTTCCCCCCAGATCTTTTGTGGTGTTGTTAGTCTTGATGGCTTCTGCAACAGCCTTTTCAACCAAACCATTCTGCTCGGAATAGCCGAGATAGTCCAGCAATAAGCCCAGGGTCAGGATGGCTGCCAGCGGGTTTGCCACGTTTTTGCCGGCGTACTTGGGCGCTGAGCCGTGCACCGGTTCAAACATCGATGTGCCGTCAGGGTTGATATTCCCCGATGCCGCCAGTCCGAGCCCGCCCTGCAATTGCGCCCCGAGGTCAGTCACGATATCGCCGAACATGTTGCAGGTCACAATGACCTCGAACTGCTCCGGCCGTTTGATCAACTGCATGGTAAGCGCATCCACGTAAATGTGCTCTTTTTCGATGTCCTGGTACTCAGCGCCGACCTCCTCGAACGTGCGCAGCCAGAGGTCGTGCCCAAAGCGCAGCGCGTTGCTTTTGTCCGACATTGTTACTTTCGGTCGCCCTTTCTCTTTCGCAAACTCAAACGCGTAGCGGATGATGCGTTCCACCCCTTTGCGCGTATTGACATCTTCCTGTATCGCAATTTCATCCGGGGTGCCCTTTTTGAAAATGCCACCCATGCCCACGTAAAGTCCTTCTGTGTTTTCCCGGAAAACCACGAAATCAATATCTGCCTCGGTCTTGTTTTTTAAGGGACAGAGTTTCTGATCCGTGAGTTTGATGGGGCGATAATTCACGAATAGATCGAGCTTGAAACGCAGTCCGAGCAAAATGTCTCGCGCATGCGCCATGTCGGGCACCCGGGGGTCGCCGAGCGCGCCGATATAAAGGGCGTCGTAATTGCTTCTAAAATCTTCGACTTGCTCCTCGGGCATGGTGGTGCCATCCCGCAAGTACCGTTCCGCACCATAGTCAAAATCCTTTACCTCGATGTCAAGACCGTGTTTCTCACGAATCGCATCGAGTACTTTGATCGCTTCGACAGTCACATCGATACCGATACCATCGCCTGGAATCACTGCAATTCTCTTTTTCTGCGCCATCAAAATCTCCCTTTAACTCGTTTCTGTAAATTTAAACAAAAAGCTGTTCATTTGCAAGGCCGGAAAACTTACCATCCAATTCCTTGCATCGCAAGTGACTTTTGCATATCTTGGAAACATGTTCAAAGGCACCATCAAGACCATTTTCTTCGATCTCGACAACACTCTCTTTGACCACACCCGCGCAGAAGCGACTACGCTGAAAGTTCTGCTCAAAACCAGTATCAAAGCCGACGGAACGATTAACCAAGATGACTTTGTCGATTGCTATGTTAAACATAACACTGCCCTTTGGGAAGAAATGGCGCGCGGGACAATTGCACCCGACGAAGTCAAAGTAAAACGATTTGAATTGACCCTCACGGAATTCGATTTCGACCACCCCGATCTTGCCGGCCTGGCCGCAGACTATCTCGAACTTTACTCACAACAAAAATTCTGCCTGCCAAATGCACGAAAAATACTGGACTACCTTTGCCAGAACTACGAGTTGGGCATCCTTTCCAACGGTTTTGCGGAAACGCAGCGGAACAAAATAGTGAACCTCGATTTCACCTCCTATTTTACACATACCATATTTTCAGGCGATGCCGGCGCGATGAAGCCGGCGGCAGAAATTTTCAACGTGGCCATGACTGCCGTAAATTCTACTCCGGAACAAATCCTCTACATTGGCGACTCTTACGAGAACGATATCGTTGGCGCCCATGCCGTTGGCTGGCGGACAATCCATCTTAACCCTCTCCAAAACCCCGTTTATAAGAAACTTGCAGACGCTGAGATTCGAGATTTGTTGGAATTAAAAGACCTGCTTTGAGTACTTTCATCATAAAATCTCAACCGCGAATGAACACGAATTTGCGCGAATCGGCCTAAGCGCTGAAAGAAAGGAGTCTGGTCAATGAAATTCCTGTGCGCGTTTTTCAACTTTGCTTTTTCGACTGTACTTCTGGCACAGGCGAGCATGAACACCACACTCATCGGAAACATAAACTACAACCGTTTTACCAATGATGTGTGGGGATATGTTGACTCGTTGGGCAATGACTACGCACTTGTCGGCCTGCACGACGGCGTTTCCATTGTGAAAGTGGCAGCGGATACCATCTACGAAGTCGATTTCGTGCCCGGCGTGAATTCTATCTGGCGCGACCTCAAGACACACCAGCACTACGCCTATGTTACAAATGAAAGCGGTGACGGCCTCGCCATCATCGACCTTGCAGGGTTGCCGGACTCAGTGCATTTTGTTGGCAACTACGACGACGTCTTTACCACCGCGCACAATCTGTACATCGCGGACGGCTTTGCCTACATTTCAGGCTCGAACGCGGCCGGCGGCGCTGACATTCTCGATCTGGCACTGCCTCAGGCACCCGTCCTGGTCGGTGCGTCTTCGTTCAGTAACTTTCATGATATTTTCGTCCTCGATGATAAAATGTATGCAAGCACAGGCTCTCGCAGCAGTCTGGCGATCTTCAACATCACAGACAAGTCCTCGATCAACTTGATTGCCGAAATGCGGATATCCGGCAATGGTTTTTCTCACAATGCCTGGGCGAGTTTGGACGGTCACTATGTCATGACGACTGAAGAAAGCATCGACCACACTGTGAAAATGTGGGATATCCATGACCTGAGCAACCCGGAGTTGATAGACGAATACCTGTCCTTTCCCAGTCGACTGGCGCACAACACCCACATTGCGGGTGACTATGCCTACATTTCGCACTACGCGGACGGTCTGCGCATTCTGGACATCTCTGATCCCGAGCAAATGGTGGAAGTCGGCTTTTACGACACCAGCCCGAGTAACGCCGCCGGATTTGATGGCAACTGGGGTGCGTTTCCTTTCACGAATTCAGAGTACATTTATGCTACCGATGAATCCCTTGGCCTGTTTGTGATCGAATTCAACCGAACGCGCGCCAGCCGATTGCGCGGCCGCGTGTTTGAGTCGCAACTCGGCACGCTTATTCAGGAAGCGACAGTTGAAGCAGTTGGGCTTGAACATGCCAGCCAATCAGATGCAAACGGAAAATACAAGCTCGGTTTTGCAGAATCCGGCGCCTACACCATCCGTGCCTACAAGGCAGGATTTGACACGACCATGTTTACGGTCGATCTGGCCGAAGGCGAAACCATCCTCGAAAATATTTTTCTTGCTGCGATTATCACAAACGTGGCGGAATCGACGCCGGGCTTGCCGGAAACGTTTACCCTGGCACAGAATTTTCCCAACCCGTTTAATGCCGGGACCACCATTCGTTACACTTTGCCCGAGCAAAGCAAAGTCTCTCTGACAATTTACAATGTTATCGGTAATCGGGTTACGATGCTGGTGGATGAAATACAATCTGCAGGCGAGTACAGAATCGAATGGGACGCCACCAATGCGACCGGTAGCGCGGTACCCAGCGGGGTCTATTTCTATCGGCTGGAAACGGGGGGTCTGGTGCAGACGAATAAGATGATCCTGCTGCAATAAGGCAGGTAATTCAAATTTTAGCTTGAGCGGTTTTTGCTTCCAAGCAGCCCGGGCAAGTCGGCGATAGAGTCGATGATCCAATCCGGTTCAACTTCGGCGCCAGAGAGGGTGTCAAACTGAAACTTCCCGGTTTTCACGAGAATCGTTTTAAGGCCAGTTTCCCGCCCACCTTTGATATCCGTGCAAAGGTCGTCACCAACCATGGCGACTTTTGCCGCAGGCAACTCCATGTCGTTCAGCGCCATCTCAAAATAGGCGCGATTCGGCTTGCCGATGACCACAGCTTCCGTATGAGCGGCGTATTCCAGTGCGGCGACAAACGCACCCACATCCATGGCAAGGCCATCGAGCGTTTGCCAAAAACGATTTTTCTGCAGCGCGACCAGTTGGGCGCCCTGCTTGAGCAGCCGGAACGCGCGGTTCAGCACGTCGTAATTAAAATTCTTTCCGAGGTCGCCAACCACGACGGCATCCGGATTTCGGTCCGTTATCTCAAACTCCGTGAAGTCCTTCAGTGGCTCCTCTGGCAAGAGAAAATGGATTCTTTGCATGTCTCTCTGCTTCAGCCAGCGCGCAGCTACAACGCACGTTGAGAAAATTTCCTCAGCGCGGGCCTCTATGCCCAAACCGGTTAATTTTTCCTGGAGTGCCGTGCGGGAGCGCATGGTTGTGTTGGTGAGAAAACGAAACGGGTGGCCGGCCTGCCGCAACCAGTTGACGGTCTCTGCGGCTCCTGGAATAAGCTCATTCTCGACGTAAAGCACACCGTCAAGATCGATCAGGAAGCCTTTCAGGGAGGTCATTTTCCTTTAGTGGCGCCGTTGTGCAGCAGACCCTGCAAATTTTCCAGCGCTTTTTCAAAATTCCGGGTCATAGTTCGTTTCATGACGCGGTTCATCAGCCGCCTGGAAACGCCGACCGGTAGCCACGAACCCACCATGCGTAGCGTGATCTCACCATCGATGTTCGTGATGGAGAGTGTTGTTCTGATTTCTTTGGCGTGGGTAAACTCTTTGCCGTCGAGTTTGTCGCGCAAATGCTGCCACGTAATCCTGTGTGGCGGCTCCCAAGCGATCACCTCCTGCAAGGATTCAGCTTTTCCCAGATCTGTGTGGGTGATAATGATTTGTTTCCTCCCCACTCCCTTCTTGCGGCTTTGAGACTTCAAGCGCGCGTCCACCACGCCAGGCATCCATTCCGGAAATCTTTCCACTTGATTTATCAACTCCCAAACTTTTTCCGGATCACATTTGATAATCCGGCTGACTTTGACGTTGAACATGCGAGTTTCCCTTTGAATGTACCAACTAACATAAGGCGGGACTTAAATAATACAATTTTTCAACAAAATTCCAAAGCTTTTTTTTGATTGCGCCTGAGCGGCAAAATCGCTATTATGGTGCCGAACTTTGAGTAACGATAAAGGTCACGAACCGAACTCGCTTGTCAGCCAATTACAACTTCGAGAAAACATGTCCGACATCATCTGCGGGCGCAATCCGGTCATGGAAGCTTTGCGTGCGCACTTTAAAATACAGAAAATTCTCATCGCCGCCAATCTACAGCATCCCCGGCTTGCTGAGATCGAACGGCTTGCACGGCAAAATGACGTGCCGGTTCAAAGGGCGCCGAAAGAAAATTTGGCCAACCTTTCGGGAGAGGTTAAAACTCAAGGCGTGGTGGCCCTGGTTGAAAGCCAGCGTTATGCAACTGTCCAGCAGATTCTCGAACACAGCCAGAAGTTGGGTCCGCCGCTTGTTGCACTGCTGGACGGCATTGAAGATCCGCACAACTTCGGCGCAATTCTAAGGTCTGCCGACGCTGCTGGCTGCCACGGCGTGGTGGTGCCAAAACGCCGGTCCGCTGCACTGACGGCGACAGTGGCAAAGACTTCAGCCGGCGCTATGGCGCACGTTCCTGTGGCGCGCGTGGCAAACCTCAACGCTGCCATCGACGAACTGAAACGTCGGGATATTTGGATAGTCGGAGCGACTCAGGAGGCGGAAAAAATCTACACTGAAACCGACCTGACGGGCGCGCTCGGTATTGTCATCGGTTCCGAGGGCAAAGGATTACACAGACTGGTGCAGGAAAAATGTGACTTCCTGGTGAAAATTCCCATGTGCGGAAAAGTGAACTCGCTCAACGCGTCGGTGGCCGCGGCGCTGCTGTTTTTTGAAGTTCGCAGGCAACGCTGTCTCTCGGGGAAAAAATGAAAAGTTAGGGCTGCTGCATTATTTTTACAGACTGTGCATCTCCCAAATTTGGTGTGAAAACATGAATTGCTCCAACTTGCGACGTTTCGGAGAAACGTGAAAAACTAACCAATCAAGAAGAGGTGCAAACTGAACTTAACAATTCAGCGGAGAGTAAACGCTAATGCCTATATACGAATACAAATGCAAAAAATGTGACGCACAGTTCGACGCACTGCAGCGGATTGGCGAGGATGGCAGCAACCTGAATTGTCCGGATTGCGGCGAGCAGCATCCGGAAAAGCTGCTTTCGGTTTTCGCCTCTTCGGACAACGAAGGGTCGCTCGGCGGCAGTTGCTCCGCCGACTCTGGCTTCACCTGAGCGCGTTAGTGCTAACCGGGACGGTTAGATGAGACAAAACGGCGACTCAAGTTTGCTGCAAATCTGAGTCGCCGTTTTTCTTTTTTAAGACAGGATTCACAGGATGAACCGGTCAATCTTGTAAATCCCGTCATAAACAAAGATTCACCCAAAGAAAAATATCTGGAAGCATTTTGTCAGCGGCAATCCGTGGGATTGTGTGGTTTTAAAAAGGCCTGCGCCGATGACAGCAAGAGGAAGGAAGTTGTGCCGAAGGTGGGATTCGAACCCACACGGGATTGCTCCCACACGGCCCTGAACCGTGCGCGTCTACCAGTTTCACCACTTCGGCTCTAATCACTAATTACAAATGTAAAAATCGAGACTTTCAATGTCAAGATTTTTCATACCCATCTTGACTTTTGTTTTACAAAATAGTAAAATTGACGTCATGAGTGTGAAGATAATCACGCAAAACCGCAAGGCGCGCTACGAATACGACATCCTCGATACGATGGAAGCTGGGATCGTCCTTCACGGTACCGAAGTGAAATCGCTGCGTATGGGCAAGGCGAACCTTAAGGACAGCTACGCCAGCGTTCGGGATGGGGAGGTTTTCCTCTTGAACGCGCACATCAGTCCGTACTCCCACGGTAATATTAACAACCACGACCCGGTGCGGGAACGCAAACTGCTTTTGCACAAGAAAGAGATACGCAAGCTCATCGGCAAAACACAGGAAAAGGGATTGACGCTGGTGCCGCTTAAGCTTTACTTCAAGAATGGCAAGGTGAAGGTTGAGTTGGCCATGGCCAAGGGCAAGAAATTCTACGATAAACGCCAGTCCATCGCCAAGCGCGAATCGGATCGTGAGTTGAAGAGGATCCTAAAGGACAAACAGCGGTTTTAGGTTGCAAGGCGCATGAAACCCTTACAGGTCTCCTACCAATTATTCACAGGAGAACGAGCAGATTGAGCAACGTTTACGACACACTCAAGGAACGCGGTTTCGTCCGACAGGTTACCGACGAAGAAGCAGTGCAAAATGCCCTTGCGGACACGCAAGTCACCGCCTATGTCGGGTTTGATCCGACTTCGGACAGCCTCCATGTCGGCAACCTGCTAGGGCTGATGGCGCTGGCGCATCTGCAACTCGCAGGGCACCGGCCAATCGCCATCATCGGCGATGGCACAGCCATGGTGGGCGACCCGAGCGGCAAGACCGAAATGCGCCAAATGCTTTCGCGTGAGAAAATCGTAGAAAACGCCAAGAAAATTGAGGCTCAAGTGAGCCGTTATTTCACCATTGACGGCAATATTGGTCACGCTGTGCACAACGCGTCGTGGCTTTTGGATTTGAAGTACATCGATGTGCTGCGCGACATCGGCCGTCATTTCAGCGTCAACCGGATGCTGACAGCCGAAGCGTATAAAATCCGCATGGAAACCGGCCTCTCTTTTTTGGAATTCAACTACCAGATCTTGCAGGCCTATGATTTCCTTAAACTTTATCGCGACTACAACTGCACGCTGCAAATGGGCGGCGATGATCAGTGGGGTAACATTATCGCGGGAACGGATCTTATTCGGCGGGTTGAAAGCGCTGAAGCCGAGGGTATCACCTGGCCGCTGCTCACGACTGCCGGCGGCGAGAAGATGGGCAAAACTGCATCTGGCGCAGTCTGGCTGGATGCGTCGAAAACCTCGCCATACGAGTTTTACCAGTTCTGGATCAACTGCGACGACCGTGATGTTGCGCGCTTCCTGAAGTACTACACGTTTCTACCTATGGCGGGAATCGAAACTCTTTCCGAACTCACTGGCGCTGATATCCGCCAGGCCAAGGAAGTACTTGCCCTGGAAGCAACGAAAATCACCCACGGCGAGGAGGAGGCTGCAAGAGCCCGCGAGACCTCCCACAGCGCCTTCGGCGGTAGTGGCAAAGATGTCAGTGCCATCCCAAGTTCTGAAATTGCCGCCAGCCGCCTGCGGCAAGGCGTTACCGTAGTGGACATATTTGCAGAAGTAGGCCTGGCCAAATCCAAAAGTGAAGCGCGGCGGTTGGTTCAGCAAGGTGGCGCCTATGTCAACGATAGAATAGTCGCAAACATAAAGAGCAACATCGACGCCAACGATGTGGAGGATGGCGTACTGCTGATGCGTGCCGGCAAGAAACGTTATCACCGGCTGGTTGTTGTGAGTTAGGCAGGCTCTCTACTCTTTATGTTTTCTTGCACTTTTGTGCACCGGCCCAGATTGCAATTCATACAATCCCTTCTTGCATTTGAGTGTAGAAAATACAACTTATTTAACCGCCCACTGCCTGAGTGCCTGCATGGAACGAAAATTGTTCATTACTCCTGTTTGACCCTGACAAGCATGGTACGAAAACGGGCAATTAAACTTCTATGGCTGTTGTGTGGCATCTTGTTGATGCACAGCGCCGCCGGCATTGCATCGCCGCCGAGCTTGTTTGCAGGAGACGTCAAGGGCAAAGTTATTCTGCGCCGCCCATCACGCGATGAATCGAAAATCGTAAGCCGGTCAATTATCCGGCGTTACGTCAACAAAACGTATCAGCGCGCGACGAGCCA
>Ga0114947_10000555_pt1 | contig 12860 bp, 9 predicted proteins | sample CR02metaG_FD_99656 | JGI IMG/M metagenome (GOLD analysis project Ga0114947, IMG submission 99656) | Deep subsurface microbial communities from Mariana Trench to uncover new lineages of life (NeLLi) - CR02 metaG | ecosystem: Environmental > Aquatic > Marine > Ocean trench > Sediment ...
AGCGGGAACGGAGGCCGGTGAATCGACCGGAGGGCAAGCGCCTGAAGGCCAGTCAGGTCTGCCCAGGCGGGTCCTATGGGTTGGCCTGGGCGCGTTGGCTTTGCTGCTGCTCGGGATTTGCGGTGGCCTCGTAGTAACTCTGGATCTGATTCCCGGCACCAACCAGCCGACTCCAATCCCCAGTCCACCTCCCGTGGAATCTAGAATAGAGATCGCGCAGCCCAGTCAGGGCGCGGCGGCGGATATTTCCCAGCCGGTCACGGTGAGCGGGGCGGGGATGGGGCTATTTCGAGGGTAACGTTGTTGTGCAGGCCTACGACGGACAATCTAATCTGCTTGCTCAAGCAACAACCATCATCGACAGCCCGGACGCGGGGACAGGTGGAACGGATCCCTGGACCGTGACTCTAAATTTGTCCGCGCCGACCGATCCCGAAGGACTGATCTTTGCGTTCTCAAATTCGCCGGTAGGCGGCTCAATCACCGCCTCCTCCAGCGTGGAGGTGGCTTACGTTGATTCAAGCGCCCGCGAACCTGCCCTGGTCATCCTCAGTCCCGACAGCGGATCGGTGGTGGATATCTCGAAACCGGTCGCGGTCTCCGGAGGGGGCGTGAGCCTCTTTGAGAGCAATGTCGTCGTGCGCGCGTTGGATGAAACGGGCAAGGTGCTCGCTGAGCAAGTAACGATTACGGACGCTAGCGAACCGGGAGGAGCCGGACGCTGGTCGGTGAATCTCACGATCGGGGTCCCGGCTGGTACGAAGGGCCGCATTATTGCGTTCTCGCCCGCTGCGGAGGGGAACACTCCGGATGCCGCAGGCAAATCGGCGGTCACGTATGGCACCGCTCCAACAGCCACGCCTGGACCGACCGCCACTGCAAGCCCGACTCCGGTCCCCTCAACGCTAACGATCACCGAGCCTCCGAATGCTTCCGTCGTGCCGGTGGGTCAGGCTTTTACGGTCAGCGGGACGGGGTCTAACCTCTTCGAAAACAATGTTGTGGTGCGTGCCTACGACCAGAGTGGCGCAGTCCTGGCCGAGCAGGCGACGACCCTCGACACGGATACGATCGGTGGATCGGGCGCCTGGAGTGTTGCTCTAACGGTGCAAACCGAAGCTGGAGCTCCGGGACACATCACCGCTTTTTCTCCCTCGCCTGCGGAAGGACAAGAGCCGACGGCTTCCAGCATTGCGGTTACCTATGGCCAAAAGCCGGCGACCGAAGCTCGAATAGATATCACTTTCCCAATTCACCCTTCGGTTCTGGATGCAAATGCACCCATATCGGTGACCGGAACCGGGGTGGGACTGTTTGAAAATACCGTCGTGGTTCGCGCTCTGGATTGGGAAGGGGATGTTTTGGCCGAAACGGTCACGACCACCGATGCTGCTGAACCGGGTGGCGAAGGCTCATGGACCGTCCAGCTCTCGGTGCACGTGGACTTTCCGACGCCTGGGCTGATCGTGGCCTTCTCGCCATCAGCGACAGGCGGCAATCCCGCTGCGTACGATGGTGTGGGAGTAATCTATAACGTGCCCGTGGCTGTCCATACAATTGCGCCCACACCGTTACCTACTGCCGAAGCGACTGCTGCACCAACTGATACCAACGGCGGTTAGCTAGTTCGGGCCACAAGGTGCAAACACAGAGCCGGTCGCGATTGCGGCCGGCTCTTTTACATTCATGATACAGGGCTGCGAGAAACGCAGCCGACGAAAATCAGCTTATTTTCAGCCGTGGACTAGCCCAGCAAACCTCCAGCTGCCGCGGCGCCGAATCCAAGCAGACCGATTACCGCTGCAGCTACGAAGGTGATGATGAGCACAACAATCCAGGCAGTCACTACGGTAATGATCGTCGGTATCCACTCGAGGTCCAGAGCCTCTTTCGCGGCCACGAACCAGGCTGCCAGGCCGGCCAGCGCGGCAATAAGCTGTATGGGGGCAACGATACAAGTCAGCGTGAGACTCACCGCGGTCAAAACTCCAATCACGCCAATGACTTGCCAGACGTAGGCGAGCCCGAGAGTGCGGACCAACTCGTCGAAAGTCACTTCGGCCTTGTAGATTGTCCGACCGACCCAACTCACGACCGCCACTCCGACTGCAAATGCCACCAGGGCAAATATGGTCCCGACAATTGTGCCTCCGGCCCACCCCAACAGATTGTCGAAGCCCCCGAGAGCGTTTGCGCCTAACTGGTTCAAGATCGCGACGATCGCGACAATGATGTAGGCAGTGGTGGTGAAGGATGCGTCGTGCTCGACTTCTGCGTACACGCCCTTCCTGAAGGTGAATGCTCCGATGATGCGATCCATGCTAGATTTCCTCCCCAAGCCGGCCTCGGCGGATGAGTGTGCCGGCCCATTCCGATAACACTGAGAGCGGCCTGGCGTTCCGGTCGATTACAGACCTCCCCGGGGGTCAAGCGCCTTCAGAAGCCCAGGATCAAGCATCTGGACAAGCAAGCGCAGATCAGACTTGCTGCGCAGCCCGAGCTTGGCCAGGGTGCTGCGCATGTGAGATTTCACGGTTTCGCCCGCGATGCCCAGTTCATAGGCAATTTCATGATTGGTTTTTCCCAAAGCCGCAAGACGGGTCACATCTCGTTCGCGGGGCGTGAGGACCTCGAGCGCAGCCTCGGCCCGGATCCGATCCGGTTCATGGTCCAGGCCTCGAGTCAGCAGATTGGCTGCCAACACCTCCGGAGCCCATCGGCGCGCAAAGGCCGCCAAACGCAGTCGAGACGCAAGCTCGGGACCGAGGCGGAACGACAAGCCGGGTTGGTACAGCTCCGTCGACTCGCTCACCGACCTGACGCCGTCGGCCGGATCTGGCTGCGTTTCAAGTTTGGGCGGGGACTGCTCCGCCGGCTGGGAGTACGCGGATGATTCCGGTCGGCCCGCATCTTCGGGCGGGTCTGTCGGAGGATCGGAGGGTCGACCCCTCGGGATTTTGGAGGCCAAGGTGACCCGATTGTATAGAACAAACGTTCTAATGTCAATGATTAAGGGAGGTACGCCAGGACCATCACCACTACAAAGGCCAAGCTGATCAAAAGCTGGCGCACGCCGATCCTGCGCGGCCGCGCTCCCACCGCCCGGCGGAGAATGCCCTCCACAGCGTCCAGGAAGGTGATCCCAAAGGCGACTGGAACCACAGAGTCGGAAGTCCCTAGGAGCCTGGCTCGAGGCGGAAAATCCGGCCGCCATGGTCGATGAGAAAGACCGCTCCGCTGGAGTCCGTGCCAAACGAACTGATCCTGAATGGTGTATCGAACAGCTTCGCGTGCTGCCACTGACCGCTTGCATCGCGCAGCAGGCCCCACACGCCCCCTGAACAGTAGTCGCCATAAAGGTACACACCTTGCCACTCGGGGAGCTCCGGATCGCGCACCACAACCCCGCCGCTTACCGAGCACTCGGATCCGGCATTGGCGTATTCCGCGACAGGGTCAATCAATCCCTCGGTTCGCTGATCGGCAAAAGGATGCATTCCTTCCCGATGATTCCAGCCGAAGTTGGCACCGCCCTGAGAGCCCGCAGCGAGAAAATCGATCTCTTCCCACGCATTCTGACCAACGTCCCCAATATAAAGATCGCCGGTCAAGGGATCGAAATGAAAGCGCCACGGATTCCGGAGACCGGAAGCCCAAATCTCCGCCCGGCCACCGCCCGCAGCGAATGGGTTGTCGCCGGGGATAGCGTACGGTTCGGCCTCGCCCACCTTGATACGAAGCAGCTTGCCGAGCAAGGTGTCGGGGTTCTGGCCGTTGCCATGCGGATCGTTCGCTGAACCCCCATCCCCGGCAGCGATGTAAAGGAAGCCATCCGGACCGAAATGCAGATCTCCCCCATTGTGATTGGAGAAGGGTTGGTCGATTCGCAAAACGCTGGCTTCGGTGGCCGGGTCAGTCTGAGTCGCTCCCAACGCGGCGGTGAAGCGGGAGACTATGGTGTCGCCCCCTGCGTCTGTGTAGTTGACATAGAAATACCCGCTGCGCGCAAAGTCAGGATCGAAAGCCAGCCCGAGCAGCCCCTGCTCAAACGCGGAGCTATTGACCCGATCGCGGATATCGAGGAAGGGCTCTGGCTCGACCACCCCATTCTCTAGAACCCAAATGACTCCGCGCTGCTCAACAACGAATAATCTGCTGTCGTCGATGTGGGCCAGCGCTACCGGCCGCTGAAGTCCGTCCGCTGTGAGGGTCCATTCGTACCCAAGCGGATCTGGCAGCGCAGGAACAAATTCAGGGGTTGGAGTGGGCGGGGGGGTCGGGGTCGGAACTGGCGTCGGGGTAGCAGTTTCTGTCGGAACGACAGTCGGAGCAACGGTCTGCTCTGGCGGTTTTGCCTGCGAAGGAATATTGCAGGCAGCAGCAGACAAGATCAGCAGAAGAATTAGGCGTCGTAGAACCATAGGTACAATCTTATGGATGACCGACAACTTATGCCAGCATGAACCGGAATTCGCACACGTGGTCGTCAGAAGGATTGCGCACCAGCTCATGCCGATCTTCGCCCACCTACCGGTGAGCGATCCATTCGGATGAAAATACGAGACCGTGAATGAAGATCGCAATTTTCTCTGACGTTCATGGCAATATCCAGGCGCTGGAAACGGTTTGGGATGACCTCAAGCGGCAGGAACCCGACGAGGTTTATTGTCTGGGAGATCTGGTCGGATATGGGGCCAACCCGAACGAGGTCATCGAATTCATCCGCGACAAGAATGTCCCGACCATCATGGGGAACTACGACAACGGGGTGGGCCTCGAACTGGACAATTGTGGCTGCAAATACACCAATCCCAGGCTAGAGCATCTCGGCGAGCTTTCGATCTGGTGGAGCCGCGGCCACACTTCGCAAGCAAACAAGGACTATCTCCAGGCGCTGCCAAAGGAAATTCGATTAAGGGACCGTGGCCAGAATGTGCTGCTGGTTCACGGCAGCCCGCGCAGTCTGCATGAATACCTTCCGGAGGAGCGACCCACGGTCACCTTTGAGCGCATCGCGAAGGTGGCGGAATGCGACATCATGATTTTTGGACACACTCACATTCCATACGAAAAGCGAGTCGGAGAGACATTGTTCGTGAATACCGGCAGCGTTGGAAGGCCCAAGGACGGCGACCCACGCGCCGGATACGTGGTCCTGGAAGAGGGAGAAATCGAGTTTCGACGAGTGGCTTATGACATGCAGGCGGCCGCTCAAGCAATCCGAGCCTCGGATCTGCCGGAGTACTACGCCGATGAGCTTCTGGCCGGACGCGAATTGGAGACGGTGCCTTGACCGAATTTCATATCCAGTCTCGTGCGGAGCTTGATCGAGAATTGGCGGCGATCCGAGAAAGCATGCTGGCACTCGGCGAGAGGGTAGCCGTGTCAATCCATGACTCGGTGCTAGCGCTTAGGAACACAGACCGTGAACTGGCGGAGACCATCATAGTTGGAGACGCTGAAGTGAATAAAATGCGCTTCGACATTGAGAAGGCTTGCGAGTCGGTGATCGCCACTCAGCAGCCTGCGGCAAGCGATCTGCGCGAAGTCATCGCGGCTCTGAACATCGTGGTGGACCTAGAGCGTATGGGAGACCACGCGGCAGGAATCGCGAAGACAGTCCAACTCATGGGGGACGAGCAGTTCGAAAGTCTCCCAGAGAGTCTGGAGCGGATGGCGGCACGCACTCAGGATATGCTGCGTCAGGCGGTGGAAGTTTATGCAGAGGCAGATAATGATCGAGCCTACAACGTGGCGCTCATGGACGACAAGATCGACGACAGTTACCAGTCGCTCACACACGAGCTGCTTCAGGGCATGATTGAGGATGAGATTTCGACCACCCGCGGCCTGTACCTGCTCTTTGCGGGCCATAATTTGGAGCGTATCGGAGATCGCGTGACCAACATTGCGGAACGCGTGATCTTCATGGCCAGCGGCAAAATGAAGGAACTTAACCCCGAGCCGGGAGAGGCGCGGGCGTCCTGAGCGTTCGATACAAGGTCGGGCAGCATGGCCTCCGAAAAACTCGGAGGTCTGCTCATTTTCCTGGTCAGCATAAGCTAAAAACTGTGGCATAATGCGCGCAGTTTACCTTCGATCTGGAAGGCGGTTGTAGGTCGAGGCACCCCCAATCAGGTCTACATTGAAGAATACGTTTCAGAACGACCGGTTTGGATTCCCTGGAGGATATGGATGACGACTACGACGCGCCCTGCTCCCGCAAAGCTCAAACAGCTCGTTGATTACCAGGATGTAGCTCCTGAGGGTGTACTTGATGAGATCCGTGAAAAGGCCGGTCGGCTAAAGGACGCCAGCATGGTGCACGTCAACGCCACCGCCATCGGTGGAGGCGTGGCCGAAATTCTCGAAAACTTCGTACTGCTCATGAACGATGTCGGCGTGCGCACCGACTGGCGCGTGATTCACGGAACGGCCGAATATTTCGAGATCACGAAGAAGTTTCACAACACGCTCCAAGGCAATCGCGAACTCAGTTTCACCGAAGAAGAGTTCGAGCTTTTTCGCTGGGTGAACCATCGCTTCGCCAGCTTCGCGGATCTCGACCACGACTTCGTCATAATTCACGATCCGCAGCCGGCAGCACTGGTTGAGTACTATGCCCACAGCCATCCGTGGGTTTTTCGTTTGCACATCGACATCACGGATTCCAACCCACAGGCGTTTGATTTTATGGCGCCGTATATGGAGCAATACGAGCGGATGATCGTGTCCGCCGAGGGATACAAACGCCCGGACTTGAAGGTTCCCCAACAAATCGTATCGCCTTCCATCGACCCACTCTCTCCAAAAAACATTGATCTTTCCGAGCAGCGGAAGGCAGAGATTCTCCAGAAATACGGTGTTCCAACCGACAAGCGCTTCATTACCCAGGTATCGCGGTTTGACCCCTGGAAGGATCCCGAAGGCGTGCTTGCGGTGTGGGAGCGGGTCAGGCAGCAAGAAGACGTACGTTTGATTTTTGCCTACGCGATGGCCCCCGACGATCCAGAAGGGGCGCGCATCTACCAGAGCATGGCTGAAGTGGCGGCCGAACACCTGGAGGCCGGAGACGTGCTCTTCGTTGAGGGTAACGATCCGCTTCTTGTCAACGCGATTCAGAGCACAGCCGACGTCGTGCTGCAAAAATCAACCCGGGAAGGTTTCGGCCTCGTCATTACCGAAGCAATGTGGAAGGGCTCGCCGGTGGTTGCATCCAATGTGGGCGGTATTCCGACCCAGATCGTGGACGGCGAATCGGGGTTTCTGGTTGATCCTTACGACCTGGACGCGGTGGCCGAGATTGTGGTGCGGCTGCTGAATGATCAAACTCTGGCGGCCGAGATCGGCGCGAATGCCCGGGAACGAGTGCGCGAGCATTTCCTGGTCACCCGCCACATGGTGGATTATCTGGATTTAATGCTCAGCCTGTAGACTGAGCATCAATTAATAGTCCCCTTCAACTGGCAATTCGGAAGCCGCCTCTCTAGGCGGCTTTTTAATTCGTCGGTACACTTTCATGCACGAAGGCTAGGAAGCACGCGTCGATTCCAACGCGGGAGGCTTAAGGGCTCGCACGGTATAATGCGCGCCGATTGTGATGGAAGACACGAAAATCACCTCAGAAGAACAAGAAGCCATCGACAAGCGACCCTGGTTTGCACTCGAAATCGGTGAGACTACGGAGGCGCTCCGTACGTCCATCGACGGAGGTCTGGATGCAAAACTCGCCGTAAATCGCCTCGATAGCCACGGCCCAAACGAACTAACCGCTGCGCCGAAACCGCCCATTTGGAAAAAGCTGTTGGAGCAGTTCAGCAGCTTCCTGGTCATCATCCTCATCCTGGCTGCAGTAGTCTCCGCCGTCGTCGGCGAATTTGTGCAGGCGATTGCTATCACTGCCATTGTGCTGCTAAATGCCGCCCTGGGGGTGGTGCAGGAGCGCCGTGCAGAGGAAGCCATGGCCGCTCTGCAGAAATTGACTGCGCCGGAGGCGCAAGCCGTTCGAGACGGCCGCCGGCACACCATTCCTGCACGGGAGATCGTGGTTGGTGATTTGGTGCTTCTGGAGGCCGGTAACTACGTCCCGGCCGACATGCGGCTCGTGGAATCCGCCAATTTGAGGATTGAAGAAGCCGCCCTCACCGGGGAGTCGGTTCCTGTAGACAAGGACGCCGATTTGGTGCTCGGATCCGACACTCATCTGGGCGAGCGAGATAACATGGCCTATAGCGGAACGCTCGTTTCCTACGGCCGAGGTAAGGGAGTGGTCGTGGCAACCGGTATGAAGACTGAGATTGGGCAGATTGCTGAGTTGCTCCAGTCGGTTGAAATTGAAGCCACTCCGCTCCAACGAAAATTGGACCAGCTCGGGAAAATGCTTGGTTGGGCCACACTGGCAGTCAGTGGTCTGGTTTTTCTTCTGGGATGGGCGCGCGGAATCGAGCCGCTGGAGATCTTTTTGGTGGCGGTCAGCCTGGCAGTCGCCGCGATCCCGGAGGGATTGCCTGCGGTGGTGACCATCACGCTGGCGCTTGGTATGCGCGAGATGATTCAGCGTAATGCGTTGGTACGAAGGCTCTCTTCGGTTGAGACGCTCGGGTCCACAACCGTGATCGGCTCCGACAAGACCGGCACCCTCACACAGAACATGATGACCGCTACCCGATTGTGGGTGGATGGAACGACCTTCGAGATTCACGCCGGAACCGAGGATCTGGCAAATGAGGCCGGCTCTCTTGACGGCGCATTCCACATCGACGGTTTACCGGTTGACTTGTCAAACTACCCTGCCGCCACCACCGCACTGTGGGTGGCGGTACTGGACAACGACGCAGATTTTGAAGCCGGCGAAGACGGATCTTATCGGGTAGTCGGAGACCCCACCGAAGTGGCACTCATCGTAGCCGCTAATCGAGCCGGCGCCCGCCGGAATGAATTAGAGCAAGCCTACCCGCGTATCGATGAGATTCCCTTCGACTCCAGCCGTAAGCGAATGACCACAGTGCACAAGGTTCTGAAGCCCAAACCGGAAGACGCAAGTCCCTTTTACGACGGCAGCCTACTCAATTGGGAAGTGGCCGCCACAAAAGGGGCGCCGGATGTGGTGCTGGATCTGTGCACGCATTATCAAACCATCGCGGATTCAACCGAGGCGTTGGGCGATGAGGAGCGCCAGCGTATCCTGGACGCCAATGAAGCTATGGCACAGGAAGCTCTGCGAGTGATCGCGCTCGCTTACCGAGTGGAGAAGGATGTTCCGGACCACGCCACGCCAGAGACAGTGGAGAAAGACCTAATATTCGTGGGGCTTATTGGCATGATTGATCCGGCCCGGCCGGAAGTCCCGCCAGCGCTTGAGCTGGCCCGAGCGGCCGGGGTGCGAACGGTAATGATCACGGGAGATTACCCGGACACCGCGCGGGCGATCGCGGAAGACATCGGCTTGATGCAGGAGGGACACCAGGTCCTGACCGGCCGGGAAATGGAAGGCATGGACGCCGAGCAGCTCATGCAGGAAGCCAAGCGGACCGACGTCTTCGCGCGCGTGACCCCAGAGCACAAAGTGCGGATCGTCAACGCACTGAAGGCCGCCGGTGAGGTTGTGGCCATGACCGGGGATGGCGTCAACGACGCGCCAGCGCTCAAACGGGCCGATATCGGAATTGCGATGGGCATTACGGGTACCGATGTTGCGAAAGAGACGGCCGATATGGTGCTCACGGACGACAATTACGCAAGCATCGTGGCGGCGATCGATCAGGGCCGCGTAATCTATGCCAACATTCGCAAGTTCGTCTTTTATTTACTTTCGTGTAATGGAGCCGAGATCCTGACCATTCTGACCGCTATCTTGGTTGGAGTGCCCTCCCCTCTCACCGCCATCCAGCTGCTGTGGCTTAACCTGGTGACCGATGGGGCGCCGGCGCTGGCGTTAGGGATGGAAAAGGGCGAGCCGGATATTATGGATAAGCCGCCGCGGCCGGTGAGCGAGGCCATCATCAATCCTGAAATGTGGTCTCAAATCGGTATTCAGACCGTCGCCATCGCGGCGGTGACGCTCACTGCCTACTTCATCGGGCGGAGCTTCTTTCCAGCTGCCGCAGGAACCATGGCATTTGCCACCATCTCGTTCTCGGAATTGCTGCGAGCGTTTACCTCACGGTCCGATCGCCTTCCGTTGTTGAAGATTGGCATTTTCACCAACAAAGCGATGCTGTACGCGGTTTCCACATCGGCCCTGCTGCTATTGGTGGTAATTTATGTGCCCTTCCTGCAGCCGATCTTCGATACCGTCCCGCTCAATGCAACTCAGTGGGCCATCATACTCCCCCTGCTTTTGGTTCCTGCGGTGGTTGCGGAAATGACCAAGGCCTTCCTCTCGCGAGGATACCGTCTAGTCGCATCAAGCAGATAATCGTGGCCAAACAGCAAGCAGTTCCGGCTCCGTAACTACCCATACTTCAGTGCAAAGCCATGCGCGTTAAGGTAATGTGGTTGGGGAGTTCACACTCGAATATGAACAAACTAAAATCTGTACAAGCCATTGAGCTGGGAGCGTAACCCTTGAGCGAAGCGCAAGCAGAGAACTTGACCGTGCTGAGTGGTTACGCGCCGGACAACGCTGGCATTCGACGCGAGCTGCTCGATGGGCTCCGAAAGCCGCAGAAATCGCTGCCGTCAAAACTTTTTTACGATGAGCTGGGATCGGAGCTGTTCGAGCAAATCACCAGGCTCGACGAGTACTATCTCACCCGTACCGAATCCGAGATCTTTACCGACCGGATCGATGAAATCATAGGCCACCTCGGATCAGACGTTACTCTGATCGAATTCGGCAGCGGGAACAGCCAGAAAACACGGATACTGCTCGATCATCTTTCGGACCCGGTTGGGTACGTTCCCATCGACATCTCACAGGAAAAGCTCACCGAATCTGCGACGGCAATTGCCGCGGCCTACCCCGGATTGAATGTGGTCCCGATATGGGCGGACTACACTCGCGAGCTCGAGCTGCCTGCCATCGGGGGATCGCGGAAAGCGGCGTTTTTCCCCGGGTCGACCATTGGTAACTTCTACCCACACGAAGCGGAAGCTTTTTTGAAGCGGGTGGCCGAGCTGGTTGGGGAAGGCGGGGGACTGCTCATTGGCGTCGATCTCAAGAAAGACGAGCACATATTGAACCGAGCCTATAACGATGCTGAAGGGGTAACAGCAGCTTTCAATCTAAACATGCTGGCGCACCTCAACCAAGAATTTGGAGCTAATTTTCAATTGGACAAATTCCGCCACCACGCCGCTTATAACGAAGCGCTCGGCAGAATCGAGATGTATCTCGTGAGCCTCGAAGATCAGACCGTGATCCTAGGCGATGCCGAAATCTCCTTCAGGCGCGATGAAAGAATTCTGACCGAGGTTTCCCATAAGTACACCGTTGAGGAATTTGAGCGCTTAGCGGTACGCGGGGGATTTCATGTACAAGATGTGTGGACTGACAGCGAACGTTTGTTTAGCGTGCAGTGCCTGGAAGTCTGACACTGCCTTCCGCTCTACTTACAAGGCAAGAAGCGTACAGTCGTCTCCATCTCTTCCAACACTTCCCCCAGCGCCGTGGCAGTATCTTTGATGTCTTGTTCGGTAGTGTCGCGTGAGAGCGAGAAGCGTATTGCACAATGCGCCTGTACCTCGGTTCGGCCCATAGCCATGAGCACGTGCGTCGGGTCGGGGGAACCCGACTTGCAGGCGGAACCTGAAGACAGCGAAATGCCGTGCTGATCCATGGCCACTACCAACGACTCGCCGCGCAGCTCGGGCAATGTCATGTTCAGTGTATTGGGCAGTCGATCGTCCGCGCGCCCATTTAATTCCGCTTCTGGCACCAGCTGTTGAACTGCCACCTGCAGCTGATCTCGCAACGAGCCGATTTCTTCCGCCTTCCGAATGCCGCCTTGCGCTAATTCCGATGCCTTGCCCAGGCCGACGATCGCCGGCACATTTTCTGTTCCAGCACGAAGACCGGCCTCCTGCTCCCCGCCATGGATAAGCGGCTCCAGCTTCACGCCTTTCTTCACGTACAGGGCGCCGACGCCCTTTGGCCCGTGGAGCTTGTGACCTGAAAGGCTCAACAGGTCGACATCCAGATCTTTCACATCGACCTTGATCTTTCCCACCGCCTGCACCGCATCGGTATGGAAGAGAGCTCCTCTCTCGTGTGCGACGAGACACAGCTCCTTGATCGGCATGATCGTTCCAACCTCGTTGTTGGCCATCATGATGGAGACCAGAATGGTGTCGTCTCGCATCGCCTCACGCAGCTGGTCGGGCGCTAGCCAGCCGTCCTGGTCGACCTCCAAATAGGTAACTTCGAAGTCGAGACCTTCCAGGAACTTACAGGTGTTCAGGATGGCCGGATGCTCCACGGTGGTGGTGATGATGTGATTACCACGATCGCGGTTAGCAAAGCCAACCCCCTTGAGGGCTAGATTGTCTGCCTCCGAGCCCCCGCCGGTAAGGACGATCCGTCTGGGAGCGGCGTTGATGAGCTTGGCGACCTGTCGCCGGGCAGATTCCACGGCTTCTTTAGCCTCGCGGCCGGTAGCGTGAATACTCGACGGGTTGCCGTGTTCGGATTCAAGATAAGGCAGCATCGCCTCGCGCACTGCGTCTGCCATTTGGGTGGTGGCGTTGTTGTCGAGATATATTCGATGTTTGGGCTGCGGCGATACTTTCAGCGATTCAGGTACTGGTGCCAACCGCGACCGTTTGCGCTTTCCGGCGGCTTGCCGCGTCGCCTCTGTACCATCCTCGATCTTTACCACCTCGCACAGGAGCGATTTGTAGACCGGGAAGCCTGTCACGTC
>Ga0114947_10000556_pt1 | contig 12858 bp, 9 predicted proteins | sample CR02metaG_FD_99656 | JGI IMG/M metagenome (GOLD analysis project Ga0114947, IMG submission 99656) | Deep subsurface microbial communities from Mariana Trench to uncover new lineages of life (NeLLi) - CR02 metaG | ecosystem: Environmental > Aquatic > Marine > Ocean trench > Sediment ...
CTCCCGGGGATAGGACCCGCCAAAGCCTTTGCCATCGTTGACGATAGGGAGACCCATGGGCCGTATGTGACGCTGGAGGACCTCCGCCGTGTTCCGGGCATCGGGCCGGCCGTCCTCGAGCGCATCGCGCCGCACGTCACACTTCGGCCAAGCCGTGTGGGGCGAAGCCACAGGCTCGGCCGCGCCGGCACCCGGTCCGGTCCGGTCGATGTGAATACCGCCGGGATTGTCCAGCTGGCGGGTCTTCCCGGTATCGGCACCGCGCGAGCCGAGTCGATCGTCGCCTATCGGGCTCGAAACGGCCGCTTCGGCAGCGTGCAAGAGTTGCTGGAGGTCCCGGGGATAGGCGAAGGCGTTCTCCGTGGATTGCAAGGACTCGTGGAAGTTCGCTAGGAGGGTATCCAGCCGGGGAATGCCCGTATCAAGCGCCGTTTGTGCCTTCTAGGTGCTTCGCGGGCGCTGGACCGACTCTTGCTCCCAAGACACCCCCGACCCGAGGGGTCGAGCACTCTTCCGTGCCTCGAAGGTGGCCGGGGAGACGCACCAACCACGTTTCGCACGGGCATCCTATGGCCGTTCGCACGACCGATAACCACACGGAAGCGCTGGCGCCCGCCGAGAAGCGGCTGGGCGAGCTGGCGCTGCAGGCCGAACTGCTCTCCCTGGAGGATCTCGAGGGGGCTCGGGAGGAGTCCGAGAAGACGGGCGCCCGCCTCGGTTACATCCTCGTGGCCAACGGTCATCTGTCCGGGGAGGACCTCGCCGGCTTGCTGTCGCGCGAGTACCAGCTGCCGTCCATCGATCTCTCGGAGGTGGAGGTCGATGAGCGTGCCGTGGCCATGATTCCGGCCGACTTCGTCAGCAAGCACGGGCTGCTGCCGATCAAACGGACGGGACGCACCCTTACGGTCGCCCTCTCCGATCCGTCGGACCCGACGCTCGTAGACGTCCTCAAGTTCATCACGCGGTTCGACATCGAGCTGCTGGTGGCGTGTGAGCATGCCCTACGGCCGCTGATCGAGAAGCACTACGACGTCACTACCGCCAAGCTGGGCGAGCTACTGGATGAGCTCGAGGAGCTGGAGATCGAGCTCATCGAGAACGAGGAGGACGACGAGATCTCAACGGCTCAGCTGCGTGAACAGGTCGAGGACGCGCCGGTCGTTCGTCTGATCAACGGGTTTCTCACCGACGCGGTGAGAAGGGGAGCCTCCGACATCCACATCGAGCCTTACGAGCAACAGCTTCGCGTACGCTACCGGATCGACGGTGCCCTGCAGGAGATCATGATGCCCCCCGTTCGAATGCAGGCGGCGCTCATCTCCCGGGTGAAGATCCTTGCCGATCTCAACATCGCGGAGCGCCGGGTCCCGCAGGATGGTCGCATCAAGATGAAGCTCGGCAGGCGGGTCATCGACTTCCGTGTTTCGACCCTTCCGTGCCTGTTCGGCGAGAAGATCGTCCTTCGCATCCTGGACAAAAGCAATCTCACGCTGGACCTGGAGCGGTTCGGCATGGAGCCGAAGGCCGAGCGCGACATGCTTGCGGCGATCCTCAACCCCTACGGCATGGTGCTCGTGACCGGCCCCACCGGGTCCGGTAAGACGACCACCCTGTACAGCGTCCTGAGCCGGATCAACACCGACGAAGTGAACATCATGACGGTCGAAGATCCGGTCGAGTACAACCTTCCTGGGATCAACCAGGTCCAGGTCCGGCCCGGAGTCGGCCTCACGTTCGCGGCTGGGCTGCGGGCCTTTCTGCGCCAGGACCCGAACGTGATCATGCTCGGGGAGATCCGGGATCTCGAGACGGCGGGCATCGCGGTGAAGGCGGCGCTGACCGGTCATCTCGTGCTGTCGACCCTCCACACGAACGATGCGGCCTCTACGGTCACCCGTCTCGTCGACATGGGGGTCGAGCCCTTCAACGTCGCTTCTGCCGTAAGCCTGATCACCGCGCAGCGACTGGTGCGGCGGATCTGCGAGAGCTGCAAGGAGGAGGCGACTTATCTGCCGGAGGTGTTCTCCGCGGCCGGCATCCCGGAAGACGCGCTTGCCGGCTGTACGCTCTTCAAGGGAGCCGGGTGCGACAAGTGCAGCGGCTCGGGCTACCGGGGCCGGCAGGGGCTGTACGAGGTGATGCGGATGAGTCGGAGCCTGAGACGCATGGTCCTACAGGGCGCCTCCACGGACGATCTGAAGGCTCAGGCAATCAAGGAGGGCATGGTGACCCTTCGGCTAGATGGCCTGCTCAAGGTGAAGCGGGGCATCACGACCCTCGACGAGGTGCTCAAGGAAACCGCCGCTTGAGCGGCGAGCGCGGCACGAAAAGGGAGAGATCTCATTGACTACGGAAAGACCTGCGACGGACCGGTTGGCGGTCGAACAGGCGCCGGCGCTCGGCATGCGCAACCTGCTCGAGGAGATGATCGGCAAGGGGGCGTCGGATCTTCACATCAGCGTGAACGAGCGTCCAAAGCTCCGCATCGACGGACGGCTGATGGCCATGGGCGGCGAGCGGCTGAGACCCAAGGACACTCTGGAGCTCGCCTACTCCGTCCTCACCGAGCAGCAGAAGAAGCGTTTCGAGCAGGACTCCGAGCTCGACTTCTCGTTCGCCGTTCCGAAGCTGTCGCGCTTCCGCGGGAACGTCTTCCGCCAGCGGGGGAGCGTGGCGATGGCGATTCGGCAGATTCCTTTCGAGATCCGCTCTTTCGAGGAGCTCGGAATGCCGCCCGTCGTCGCGAAGATGGCCGATAAGCCCCGTGGGCTCGTGCTGGTCACGGGACCGACCGGTTCCGGCAAGTCGACCACGCTTGCCGCGCTGATCGACAAGATCAACTCGGAGCGGGAAGCTCACATCATCACGATCGAGGACCCGATCGAGTTCGTGCATACCCACAAGAAATGCCTGGTCAATCAGCGTGAGGTGGGAGCGGATACGGAGGGGTTCGCGCGTGCTCTGAAGTACGTCCTGCGCCAGGACCCGGATATCATCTTGATCGGCGAGATGCGCGATCTGGAGACGATCCAGGCGGCGCTCACGATTGCAGAGACGGGCCACCTGGCGTTCGCCACCCTTCACACGAACTCGGCGGCCGAGTCGGTCAACCGGATCATCGATGCCTTCCCCTCCCACCAGCAAGGGCAGGTGAGGGCGCAGCTGGCTTTCGTGCTCGAGGCCGTGATCACGCAGGTCTTGCTCCCGAGAGCGACCGGCGATGGACGCGTCGCGGCGGTCGAGATCATGCTGGCCACACCTGCGATCCGGGCCCTCATCCGCGATGACAAGATCCATCAGATCTACTCGGCACTGCAGACCGGCAAGAAGCTCGGCATGCAGACCATGAACGATGCCCTGTACGCGCTCTACATGCAGGGAGACGTCACCATCGCCGAGTGTCTGCGGGTGAGCTCGGATGCGTCCGAGCTGCGACGGCTTCTGGGCGAGCCCGAGGGGACCGATCACGCGGGCGGCGGATCGCGAGCCGGCGAGGTCATCCGGCCGAACGCCGCCACCAGTCGCTAATAGGTCGTTGAGAAACCTAGGCCGCCCGGAGACCTCAGGGTTACGGCCTGAACGAATAGCCTACAGGTAGCCAGATGCCCGTTTTTGCATACAGCGCGAGAACCGTAGGAGGAGAGCTCGAGCAGGACGAGATCGAGCTCCCGACGCGGGACGAGGTCATCAAGTACCTTCGCAAGCGCCGGCTCATTCCGGTCACGGTGCGCGTGAAGCCGAAGGAGATCAAGCTCGGGATGAAGCGGAAGGTCAAGACCCGCGAGATGGTCGTCTTGACCGCCAGTTCGCGACGATGATCAACGCCGGGCTGCCGCTCGTGAAGGCTCTGCAGATCCTCGCGGAGCAGGTCACGAACCCGACGATCCAGGCTGCGATAGAGAAGGTCGTCCACGATGTCGAGTCGGGCGACACGCTGGCCCACGCCCTGAAGGAGCACCCGAAGCTTTTCTCGCCCCTGTACGTGAACATGGTGGCTGCGGGCGAGGCGGGTGGCATCCTGGACACGATTCTCCTCCGGCTCGCCACCTTCCTCGAGAAGGCGGACGCGCTGGCCCGGAAGGTGAAGGGCGCGATGATCTACCCGGCCGTGGTGTTCTCGGTGGCCGCCCTGGCGATCGCGATCCTCCTGCTGTTCGTCATCCCGACGTTCGAGAGCATGTTCGCCAGCTTCAACCAGGAGCTGCCGCTCCCGACGCGCATCGTGATCGGGCTCTCCAACTTCCTGCAGGGCTATTGGCTCTGGCTCCTGATCGGAGGCGTCGTGGCAGGCGTCCTCTTCCGGAGATGGATCGCGACGTCGAGCGGCCGGCTGCTGTTTGACCGGATGCTGCTCCGGGCGCCGCTGCTCGGGTCGCTCGTTCGGAAGTCGGCGATCGCCCGCTTCACCCGCACCTTGAGCACCCTGCTGAGTGCGGGCGTTAACATCCTGGAGGGCATGGAGATCACAGCGCGTACCGCCGGGAACCGGGTGATCCACGATGCCGTCATCGAGAGCCGCGCCTCGATCGCCGGAGGTAAGTCCATCTCGGAGCCACTGCGGCAGAGCGGCGTGTTCCCGCCGATGGTGACGCAGATGATCAACGTGGGCGAGGAGACCGGCGATCTGGATGGGATGCTCGGGAAGATCGCCGACTTCTACGAGGACGAGGTCGACGTAGCGGTGGAGAGCCTTCTCAAAGCGCTCGAACCGGCGATGATCGTGATTTTGGGAACCATCGTTGGTGGGATGATCATCGCCATGTACCTTCCGATCTTCGGCATGGTCAACGCCGTCCAGGGGTAGTGAGTGGGCGCCGGATAGCCGCGTCAGAGCACCTGGGCAGGTCGCTGAAGAACCCTGGCGGGTCGCGCGGCCTCCCTGTTGCAATACCTCTGGTCTTTTGCGCCACCCTTCGTACCATGCCGTCCTCGTTGCCGGGCGCCGTTCATGCCCGATCGCCCGTGAAGGCACGGGATTCCGCGCCCCAGAGCCTTTTCTTCCGTTTCGGCAGATGGCTTGCACTACGCTTCCCCACCGGCCGGATCCGCCATGCCGATACGACCGGTTGCGATTCGGATGAGGTGGACGGCCAGCTTGACTTCGCCGACGACACCACAGGCTCAGGTCGCCGAGCGGGGAAACGGACTCCGAGCCGAAGCGGAGAGAGATCCGATGAAGGGAGTCGTGTTCCAGCTGCTCGAGGATGTGGCCCAACGCGAATACGGGCACGAGGCGTGGGATCAGCTCCTCGCGGCCGGTGGCGCGCCGTGGTCACGGTCGCACCCTGCGCTTCTGACCGGTTCGCGGGCCGACACCGCACCCACGGAATTGGATGCGCTCTCGGCGCTGAGGCGCACGGGTCGCAGGGCGATCCCCCTGCTCGCCAATCTCTACCCCCAGCTGTTCGTGAACGCGGAGAACACGCGCTCCTTCCTCGTGATCCTGGCGGGAGGAGTGATCATCGATCCGAAGCGGGGGCTGGTCCGGTGGGCGGCCGCCGACTCCGACTTTCGCGTGCTTCCCGGCCCCGATGGCGACCTGTTTCTTGGTTACCGGTCGAACCGGTATCCCTGCGCCCTGGCCGAAGGCCTGATCGAGGGGGCGGCCGACTATTACGGGGAGGCGGTCGGCCTGTCGCAGCTGAAGTGCCGCGGGCGGGGCGACAACCGATGCCTCTTCTGGATCAGCGTCGGGCGGGTCTGAACACCCTTCCGTCCTCGCCGCACGTGGCCGGGAAGATTCCCGCCGCCTAGTTTCAGCCGTGACATGCCAACGATCGAGCTCCGAACGACCCGCCGAGAAGAACTCGTGGACATCACCCACGAGGTAGAGCGGCGGATCACGGAAGCCGGTCTGGACGATGGGGTCTGTGTGCTATGGTCGACGCACACGACCAGCGGCCTGACCGTGAACGAGGGTGCCGATCCCGCCGTCGCCCGCGATATCGAGGAGTGGCTCACTTCAGCCGCTCCCCGGAGTGGCCGCTACCGGCATCTCGAAGGCAACGCCGATTCCCACATCAAGACCACGCTCGTCGGCCCGGGCCTGACCCTGCTCGTGTCGGGAGGGCGACTGCAGCTAGGGCGCTGGCAGCGTGTCTTTTTCTGCGAGTTCGACGGGCCCCGGACGCGGAACGTGCTTCTCCAGCTCCTGGCCTCCGCGTGAGGGCGGCGCCTCCCCGGTGGCGGGGGCTCGCGTGTGCAGTCGGGGCGCCGCAGGCTACGGTGCTGGCCGAGCTGGGGGAGCCCGAGGCGCGGCAGGTGACGGGTGTGGAGGAGTGGTTGGTGTTCCGCGCCTCCGGCTGCACGCTGCGCCTCCGGTGCGTCGCCGACGACGGAGAGGTGCTCCGCGTGGCCTCCTGGAGCGTATCCTATGAGGCAGGGCCGGCCACGCTACGCGAAGCTGCCGACCCGCTGGGCCTGTGGCCGGCGTGTGCTCCCGACGAGGTGGCCGCGCGCTCGGAGCTTCCCCTGATTCGGCGCGCCGTAAGGGTGCCGGGCGCACCGCCGCGCTCCTGCACCGCCGCGATCCGCGGCGGCCGCATCCGTCGGCTTGCCCTGTTCGACGAAGAGCCAGACTGGTTGTAACGCCTTGTAACGTAGCTACTTGGTGTCGTTCATCGGCGTTTTCTCGCCTGCTGCCCATTGCAATTTGCCAGTAAGGGCAGTTTCTTAGAGAGGTCCCGTCCCATCGACCCTACCCGGACGGGATACGTTAATGAACGGATCGTCGAGCCAGCAAACCACGCCGCTCACCACCACGCGTGTCCTGTACTGGATCTACGCGGGGCGCTTGGTGGTCAGCTTGGCCATATACGGCACGGCGATCATCGTTGGGGATCTCTGGCGCGCCGCGGGAGCAGATCCGGACTCGGGCTTCCGAACGATCGCCATCTTCGGCCTCGCCACGGCTGCCTTCGCGACGCCGGCCGCCTACTGGTACAGCCACATCCACGGTGGCAAGCCGCGCCGGCCTTTTCTCCTCTCGCAGGCGCTTCTCGACCTCCTGATCGTCACGGGCATCGTCCACATCACGGGCGGCAGTCAGAGCTTCTTTCCGCCACTGCTGTATATCGCTCTCGTTTCAGGCTACGCGCTGATCCTGCCCTTCGCGTACACGCTCGGTCTGGCCCTCCTCGTCGGAGCGACGTACCTGCTCGACCTGATCGTGGCCTACCCGGCGCAGCTGGGCGGCACCGTGCTCTTCCAGATCGCCGTCTTCGCCATCGTGGCGACGGTGGCCGCCATTATCGCCGGACGGCTGCGCCAGGTGGGTCAGGAGCTCCGGACGCTCGAGGGAGAGCTCCGTCGCCTGCGTCTCGGAACGGCCGATGTTCTGCGTACGCTGAGCTCCGGCGTGGTCACGCTGGACGAGTCCGGACAGGTCGCCTACATGAACCCTGCCGCCGCGGAGCTTCTCGGACTCGACGCCGACATGTGGCTGGGTCGCGACCTGCTTCCGGAGCTGAACCGCAGGGCCCCGGAGATCAGCAGAGCCGTCCGCGAGACCATCCGAAAGCGGGCAGTCGTCCGAAACCGTGAGGCTCTGGTCGATGGCGCGCAGTCGGCCTCGAGGCGCGATCGACTGGCTTTGGGCACGGCGCCGTCCCGCTCCGACGTCGGTGGCTCGACGAGCGTCGCCGGCTCCCCTTCCGCCGGAGTTCCTGTGTCGGTCAGCACGGCCCTGCACTCTCCACCCGACGCGCCCCCCTCGGTCACCCTGGTTCTGCAGGACATGCGCGTCGTTCGCCAGCTGGAGAACCTCCGCCTTCGGACAGGACGTCTCGAGGCCGTGGCGGAGCTCTCCGCCTCGCTCGCGCACGAGATCCGCAACCCGATGGCGTCGATTCGAAGCTCCGCCGAGCAACTCGCCCGGCGGGCCGGAGACGACGAGGATGAGCAGATGCTCACCGGCCTCATCGTGCGGGAGGCGGATCGCCTGACCCGGTTGCTGGGCGAGTTCAACAGCTTCGCGAGCGTGGACGTCGTGGAGCGTAAGCCGATCGACGTCGAGCGTCTCATCCATGAGGTGATCGACGTGGTGCGTCAGCGGCCGGAAGCGCAGGGACGCGCGGAGTTCGAGGTGGAGGCCCGCGGCCACCTCGCCGACCTATGGGGAGATCCGGACCTCCTCTACCGGATCCTGTTCAACCTCATCCTGAACGCTGTGCAGGTGGGCGCTCCAGACCGCTCCGTCCGCGTGAGGATCGTGGCCGACTCCCTGGGGCCGATGTTCGTGCCCGGCCGTCCTGAGCTGGGAGAACCCGTTCGAATCCGTGTGATCGACGACGGACCGGGGATCGATCCCGACGACATGAGCCGGATCTTCGACCCCTTCTTCACGAGGCGGAAGGGTGGTACGGGAATGGGTCTGGCTATCGCCTACCGGGCGGTCCAGGCCCACGGCGGCGTGTTGCTGGCCAGTTCGGAGCCCGGCAAGGGGGCTGCCTTCTCGGTGGTCATTCCTCGCCGGGATCTCGAGAATCGGCTTTCCGAGGCCGACATACCCAAACTCAACATGAGCGAGCCATGAGCGACAAACCGGTACTGCTGCTGATCGACGACGAACAGGGGGTGATCGACACGCTGAGCCTTCTCCTCAAGGAAGAGGGCTTCGAGGTCGTGTCCGCGCTGACGGGCGCCGACGGGCTGGAGCGGTTCGACGAGGTGCGGCCCGACATCGTCCTCACCGACATCCGGATGCCGAAGATGACCGGCGTGGAGGTGCTCCAGGAGATCCGGGAGCGCGACCCGAACACCCCGGTCGTTCTCCTGACCGCCCAGGCCTCGCTCCAGTCGGCGATCCAGGCCGTCAACGCCGGGGCCACGCACTACGTCCAGAAACCATGGGTCAACGATGAGCTCGTCGCGATCCTTCGCCGCTCGCTCTCCTACGGCACCGTCGCGCGGGAGAACACCCGCTTGAAGAAGGAGATCCGCAAGCGGGACACGAGGGAGGCGATCCGGCCGATCGGCCGGAGCGCGACCTTTCGCAAGTCGCTGGAGCTGGCCGACACGGTCGCGGCGAGCGATTCCACGATCCTCCTCCGAGGCGAGAGCGGATCCGGGAAAGAGGTGTTCGCCCAGTACATCCATGAGATGTCCGACCGGGCCGACCAGCGCTTCCTCTCGCTGAACTGTGCCGCGTTGCCGGAGGGTCTTCTGGAGTCGGAGCTGTTCGGCCACCTGAAGGGCTCCTTCACCGGCGCCGTCCGCGACAAGGAGGGGCTCTTCGTCGCCGCCTCGCGGGGCAGCTTCTTCCTGGACGAGGTGGGGGAGATGGCGCCGTCCACCCAGGTGAAGCTCCTCCGGGTGCTCCAGCAGCGGGAGGTGATCCCGGTGGGATCGACCAGGCCCGTGGCGGTTGACGTACGGTTGATCGCCGCGACGAATCGTAATCTCGAAAGGGACATCGAACAGGGGAGGTTCCGCAAGGACCTGTACTACCGACTGAACGTGATTGCGGTGGAGATACCCCCGCTGCGGGAGCGGGTGGAGGACGTCCCGTTGCTGGCCGAGTACTTCCTTGAGCGACATGCCGCGGAAGGCAAGGAAGCTCTGAAGAAGATCTCGGCCGAGGCGATGGCCATCCTGCAGGAGTACCAATGGCCGGGCAACGTGCGGGAGCTTGAGAACGTGATCGAACGCGCCGTGGTCCTCACGTCCGGCTCGGCGATCGGACCGGACGCGCTCCCGGAGCGTCTGCGGGAGCCTCCGTCCGTGCCGCTCGTCCAGGAAGGGTCGCCCGCGAACCCCGCTCTCGAAGTCATCGAGAGGGCGTACATCGAGCACGTGCTGCGGGCGGAGGGCGGCAACAAGACGAGAGCTGCCGAGGTCCTCGGGATCGACCCGAGCACCCTCTACCGGAAGATCAAGCGGTACGAGCTCGAGTCCTGAGCGGCGGCCTTCGCAGGAGAACGGCCTCTCCTTGCATCCTGCAATGCATCGGGGGCCAATCCCCTGGATGGACTTCGGCGAGACGACCATAACCAGTTGATGTTGAGTGAGTTAGTACGGAGACCCCTGTGGGGCACGGCAGTTGCCCTACCGATCAGCAACGGTGAACGCTTCCCCGCCGCCAACACCGCGATCGGCAGGGGCAAACAACAATCAGGAGATGGATGAAATGCTCCGCAAGAAACTCCACGACTCGAAAGGCTTCACGCTCATCGAGCTGCTGATCGTGGTGGTGATCATCGGTATTCTGGCCGCTATCGCCATCCCGCAGTTCGCGAGCACGAAGGAAAAGGCCTACGACGCGTCCGCCAAGTCCGATGTCCGGAACCTGATGGCCGCGCAGGAAGCCCACTTCTCCGTCCAAAACGTGTACTGGGGCGGCTCGGTCTCGTCCGCCACGGACGGTGGGACCGCCTCCATGGGTGGCGACACGTTCCGGGCCAGCCCGAACGTGGCCGTGACAGCTACGTCGGCCACGAACGGGTACACGATCTCCGGAAAGCACAACGCTTCCTCCAGGAGCTGGTGTGTGGACACGACCCCGTCGGGGAACTCGAACGTCCAGAGTTGCTAGGGGGATCAGCTAGAGGGGAAGCTAAGCCTTCGAGCCTGAAGGCAAAGCGCGAAGCGACGGCCGGCCGCTACAGCGGCCGGCCGTCGCTTTTTGGGGTGTGGCGCTCCGGCCGCCCCGCCTCTCTTTTCTCTTGTTGGAGAGCTGCTAGAGAAAGGGACGCGGGACGGGAGTGATTCGGGAGCGATCGGAGAGGCTCAAGAGTGTGGTCGGGATCTTCGTGGTTCTGGCTCTGGGCGCCGCCTTCCTGTGGGAGGTGCTCTCGCTCGCCGGCGTTCCGATCGCCCGCGACATGCAGTTGTTCTTCGTGCCGCAGAAGCGCTTGCTGTGGGACGCCCTTCAGGCCGGTCGACTGCCCCTGTGGACGCCGCTGCTCGGCAGCGGGACCCCGCTCTTCGCCAACTTCCAATCCGGGGCGTTCTATCCGCCCAACTGGATCTACGCCGTCGTTCCCTTCTTCGTTGGGTTCAACGGCCTGCTCGTCTTCCACTTCCTGCTGGGCGGCGCCTTCACCTACCTGTTTGCGCGGACGATCGAGCTCGGCCGAGCCTCGGCGTGCGCGGCGGCGATAGCCTACATGCTCGGAGGGTATTTCGCGTCGCTCACGAACCTCCTGAACGTGCTCCAGGTGGCCGCCTGGGCGCCGGCGGTTTGCTGGAGCATGATCCTTCACCTGAAGACCCGCTCCTCGCTCTCGTTCGCGCTCCTCATCCTGATCTACTGGCTGGCCTTCATGGCGGGCGAGCCGCTGACGTTCGCTCTCGCAGCCGCGCTTGCCCTGGGCTACGCGGCGGTGTGGTGCTGGCGGCGCGCGTCCCGGCGTGGCTTCGTGGTGCTGGTCGCGTCGTTTGCCCTGGCCTGCGTGCTCGTGGGCGGGCTCTCGGCCGTTCAGGTGCTGCCGACCGCCGAGTACGTCGCCGAGTCGGACCGAGCGGGCGGGCTCGCCTACGAGGAGGCCGAGCGGTACCACCTTGAGCCGATCCGCCTCGTCAACCTGGCCGTACCCCCGAGCTACGGAGATCCGGTCTATCGATTCGGACGGAAGGCGATGCTCGTCACCGTCGAGCCCTGGCTCTTCTCGGTCTACCTGGGCGCCGTCGCCCTGATCCTCATCGCGGCGGCGCGCTCGAATCGGGAGCGTCGGGCCGAGTCTCTCTATTGGGCCGTCGTTGGCGTGATCGGCCTCCTCCTCTCGCTCGGCGATGCCACGCCGCTCTTTCCGTGGCTCTACCGGCATCTGCCGGGCTTCTCCTCGTTTCGATTCCCGGAGAGGTTCCTCTTCCTGACCGGCTTCTCCGCGGCCATGCTGGTGGCGAACGGCCTCGAAGCCCTGCGGGCGGTCCGCCGTCCCGTGAGGTTGGACGGTGTGCTGGGAGCGGCGGCCCTCCTGGCACTGATCGGAGCCAGGATCGCCTGGTGGGCGCTGAAGGAGCCGCTCAGAGCGTTCGGGGAGGCGCACCTCGCTGAGGCTCCGTTTGTCGACAATTTCGACTTCGCTCACGCGCTCTGGGCGGGGAGCCTGACGCGCGTCCTGGTGCTGGTGGCTGCGGCGCTGCTCCTGGTCGCGCTGTATCGGCGGTCCGTGCTCCGCGAGAGCGTGGTGGTCATCGGTCTGCTTGGCCTTCTCGCGCTGGATCTCTGGATCGCGCACCGCCACCTGACGCCGGTCGCCGACCGCTCCTTCTACGAGGATCCACCCGTGCTTGCGAGCGTTGTGCCGTTCGATGAGCTGCGCACGGAGTACCGGTATCAGGCGAGCCCATTCGGCGAGGACATCACCCGATTTCACACCCTGCCAGGCCTCTCGCTCGAGTCCGAGAAGTGGATGTGGCAGCAGACGGTCCAGCCGAATCTGGGCGTGCTGCACGGGATCCTGACGCTCGGCTCGGGAGACGCGATCCACCTGACCGGGGAAGTCGAGCGTTCCACCTTCCTCGCGATGCTGCCGGACCGCGACCGGTGGCGAGTGCTCCAGCTCGCGAGCGTCCGCTGGGTGTACAGCTTCCTCGACTTCGACCCGGAGCTGTACGATGCCCGGGTGCGGCCGGACTCGCTGCCCGGCTTCGTTTACGAGGTGAGGGATCCGCTTCCCCGGGCCTACGTCGCCGAGCGGGCGATCCTGGTCGATGAGAAGATCGAGGCGCTGAACGCCACGCTCGCCAGGGAGTTCGATCCGCACCGCCAGGTAGCGCTCCTGGCTGCCCAGGCAGGCGACAGGGCGCAGGCAGGAAGCCGGGCCGGGGCAACGGACCAGGTTGAGGCAACGGGCCAAACCGAGGCTACTGGCGCCGATGGGTCGGACCAGCACGCAAGGCCACCATCCGCCC
>Ga0114947_10000557_pt1 | contig 12856 bp, 10 predicted proteins | sample CR02metaG_FD_99656 | JGI IMG/M metagenome (GOLD analysis project Ga0114947, IMG submission 99656) | Deep subsurface microbial communities from Mariana Trench to uncover new lineages of life (NeLLi) - CR02 metaG | ecosystem: Environmental > Aquatic > Marine > Ocean trench > Sediment ...
CACCAGCGGCAGACCTCTGCCGACACCAGGGAACTCCACGGTATAATTTAACCCACCCAAGAACTCTGCCACCAATCGGAAGACGGGTTCCTCAGACTTGCGGAGTCTTTCCACAGGAAGGATTCTGCAGGAAAAATCCAGCAATTTGCAACCACGGCTGGAGATCCGCCGAGAGGGAACCTGAACTCATCTTGATGAATCCCGATTTTTGGCTTTGCTTGTCCTTTTTTGTCATTCGCCCTGTTCAATAAGGAGACTGAACCCCAACTCACTTCACTGGGATCTCTTAATTTACCAATAGTTAAAGGGTCAATGAGACTTGGTATATTTTTAGCTTTCCAATTACCCCTGATGACTTTCTGTGGATAGTGCTATTTTAAGCCAAACTAAAGGGGTCCATGATGGGAAAGTACAGATCGATATTCTTGATTCCAGCGGTTTTTCTCCTCCACCTGCTATTTTTACACGTGCCACCCGCTTTCACCGAAAGTGAGGGTCCCCTGACCGAACAGATCCGAACAACGGTAGAGAAGGTCCTTGCTATACTCGGAAATTCCTCTCTGGTCGAAGATTCCGAAGGTAAGAAGATAAACCCGGAAGCTATGGCCAAATACCGAGCTGACTTGCGCAGGGCCATCTTCCCCCAATTTGACGTTCCAGAGATGGCCAAGCGCTCTCTAGGACTCAATTGGCGCCCCCGCACCCCAGTGGAGAAGAAGGAGTTTGTGGACCTTTTTTCCCACCTTCTTGAGGACTTCTTCAGCGACAAGCTCAAGTCCTTTGAAGACGAAGAGTTTGTTTATTCAGGTGAAATCAAAGATGGCGACTATGCGAAGGTCGAAACGATGATTGTCACAAAGGAAGGAAAAGAGATCTCCATCGACTACAGGTTGCATCTCGTAGACGAGAATTGGAAGGTTTACGATATGGTCATTGAAAATGTCAGTCTAGTAAAGAATTACCGCTCCCAGTTCAACCGAATCATCACCAAATCGTCCTACCAAGACCTAGTTCGCAGGATTCGGAAGATAACCAACAAATAGTCATCCCGTTAATCGATCTAACTTCGCGGCCGAGCGCATTGTTTACCTCACCTCCTCGGCCCGAAGGGTTTTGTCACGTCGAAAAACACTGCCCCACTTTCGCTTGAAGCTAGAGTTGGTAGAGAACTGATACCTGCGTTTGGAAGGGAAAGGCTTCGGTTTCTGAACCTTCAGTGAAGTTGTCTGACGGGGTTAAGAGTTAACCTATCATCTCTGTATGGGCTCAGCATTTCATTTATCGACTGAGGGACATTATAAGCATAAGAGTTTTCTTCAAAGCCGCCTTAGCCTCCTTGGCAGCCTTCTTTGCCTCTGCGGCAGAGGCCGCTGCTTCTTCCGCAGCCAACTGAGCCTTCATGATTGCTGCATCGGGGCTCTTCGCGGTAGCATTCGCCCGTAGTACAGCCCGATTGGCCTTAGCAGCTGCAGCCTTCGCATCCCGTAACGCTGCCTTCATCTGTTTTATCATCTCCTTGGCTTCAGATGTGGCGTGGTAAGAGTCCCTGACCGCTAAATTGACGGCCGCCCTATTCAGGCCGGTAGGAATGGCGCTATCGATGGCAGTACAGCCAGATGCGGCCAGGGCAGTTAGAACCGCCCCCAGTCCCAGCCGTATAAGCCCTCCTGTTTTTTGTAGCCTCATCAGACCTTCCTCCTCTTTCCAGCGCTACGGAATTGCTCCCCCTAGTGACAGAATGTACCTTGAAATAACGTAAAGTTCCCCATGGACTACAGTAAAAAGGACGCAAGAATCCTGCCAAGGATTTTTTGCCCACGAGGACGTTATCTTCAGCCACAAATAGGACCGTGGGTGTCCAAAGACGTCAATATTTCTGCAACCCAGGAGGGACAACCTGTTGGCCTTACCCCTTCAAAGCTGCTGGCTCAGGAGGTCGTAAATCAGCAAGTAGAAATGAAATATGGAGGGGAGATAGACGGTCAAATAATCCTTGATGGAGTAACTCTTTTGGGAGGGATCCATGTGGGCAAAGAGGTTGAGGATCGCAAGATGAACTTTGCTTTTATCTTTCACTGCGTCCGCAAGCCTGAGACTCTCTGTGTAGGGGATAATAGGATCACTGGTCCCATGGCCAATGATCAGATAGGCTTCCACCGAAGGGACGACCCGACCCATCGATAGCCAATCGAGGTAATCCTGAAACCTCCGATCCGTTCTCCGGATAAGCCCTTCCACCCGTTTGGGATCCTCATTGACTAAAAGCTCATAGAGGGCCAGCCCCTCTGGACTGAGGCGGCCAAGCAGGGGGCGAATTTCCTTCCTCTCATTTTTTCTTTCCATGACTTCATTGGTGAAGATTCCCTTTAGGATTCTTCGATCCCGTTCACTCTGCACATAATCCAGGTTGTTAAGAAAAAAGATCTTCTTCCCATAGGGCTCTGGTTTGTGATGCCCCTCCTCACCTTGATACTCGTAATAGCCTGTTGTGATAAAACGGATCACGTTTATCGAATCAAAATAGCCACCAAATGATACGACGAAATCCACCTGGGATCGAACCGAAGGTCTGGATGCCGCCATGAGCGTGGGGCCTGCACCGAAGCTAAATCCCAAAAGTCCCATCTTCTCTCTGTCCACTTGATCATTCAGGGAAGCGAGAAAGCGGAAGGACGCAACAATGTCATCCACATCGCTGAGAAGGATACGAAGAGACTTCATTCCCCTAAGCTCTGGGGTCAAGACAACGAAGCCCGCCCGAGCCAAGGAGTAGGCGAAGCGAATGAGACGGGGATCCTCTTTCCCTGTTTCAATGATCCCGTGAGTCAGCAGAATGGCGGCCCTTTGCCCCTTGTCTTGTACGTAGTACAGATCGGCACCGATCTCTCTATCTCCTCCAGGAATGGAAATATGGCTGACGGTAGGTTTAGAGCTGACCCATGACAGGGACCCGCCATGGGGTTCCTGTTTTTCGTTTTGATCCAGAAAATCCCAAATGAATAAGGCGCTCACAACCCCTAAACGAATTTGAGTAAAAAAGACCGCGACGAGAAGAACAAGGAGGGTAATAAAACCGAGGATGATCTTCTTCATATTTGGGAACCCTTAGTTCTGAATTTTAGATTTTGGATTGCGGATTTTTGATTTTGCCATTCTGCTCCGCTCATTAGGATCCTGGGGGCTAAATCCAGTTGTGGCTCGCCCTTTCAACAAAACTTTCCGCGCCAAGACTCCGCCAGAGGACGGATCAGCCTTTGGCTGAGCCAAGCTCGCAAAGAGTTTTAACCACAGATCAACGTAGACGAAAAATGGCAAAGAGCATAGCGCATAGCGTCCGTGCGGATTCGGGACCACTGACCACCGACTACTGACCTCTGATCCGGATCCAGGGATTAACGACCGGGAGTCTGTAGTCCGTTGTCCGTAGTCAGTTGTCTCTTTACACTTCTCGCTCAGTACTCAGCACTCGGAACTCAGTCCTGAGCGCGCCATGCGCTTAGCGCAGTTCCCTCGGTGTCCATCTGCGTAAATCTAAGGTTAATAGCTTTTGACGCTCTGCGCTTAGCGCTTTGCGTCTTCGCGGCTCGCCCCGTGGAGTATTAGCCCTGGTCGAGACAATTCAACTCGGTCTAGCTGTTACTCAACGGGGCGAGTCATCTTTTTCCCGATTCAGTACTCCACTTTAACGAGGAATAACCCCTGGGGGGGTGCTGTGGGACCCGCTCGAGTACGGTCTTTGGCCCTGAGGAGCTCAGCGATTCCGGTCGGGCGACGCTCCCCTCGACCTACCTCGATGAGGCTGCCCACAATGTTGCGTACCATGTGCCTTAAATAGGCGTTTGCCTCGATGCGGTAAACGAGAAGATTGCCCCTCGCTTCGATCGAGTTACGGTAGACCCTCCTAATGGGATGGGCGGCGTCACACCCCGACGCCTGAAAGGAGGAAAAATCATGCTCCCCTTCCAGGACTCGGATGGATTCCTCAATGGCCGATAGGTTGAGTGGATAGTGAACATGATAAGCAAAACGGCGGTCAAAGACTGAGGGCCAGTGGTGATTCCAAATTCGATACTCATACACCCGCTTCAGCGCATCGCGCCTGGCATCGAAGGAATCGGAAACCGATTCCACCTTCTTCACCACGATGTCCGTGGAGGTTAATCCGTTAAGCCCTCTTTGTAGTTTCCAAAGATCAACATCACGGGTACAAACAAAATTGGCCACCTGCCCCAAGGCATGGACTCCCGCATCGGTGCGACCGGACCCCTTGACGCGAACTTTTTCCCGGAGAATTTCACTCAGTGCGTGCTGCAAAACCTCCTGAATGGTCTTGCCGTTAGGTTGGACCTGCCAACCATGGTAATCCGACCCATCGTACTCAATAGTGAGCATGATGTTCATCATTCACAGAGTAAACCACTGGGATAAGACTAGCAATAAGCCCCTCACATTCCGTATTAACTTCCCGAGCGGCAGTTAAGGTCGCATGATTCTTACGATGGGTAAAAGCTCCGTCCCGCCTCAGGAGTACACTTCGGGTTGACAGAATGCACCGTTATCGGATACTGTCCGCTGAAAACAAGAAAGGACTAGCAGGTTGTTGAAAAAAGCTGTTTGCAGGCTGGTGGCATATAAGTCTTTTTCACCAGCCTGCTAGTCAGTCTAGGCCTTCGCAGGCTCACTCGACTCCCTTGAAAGCGGGCTGACGGATGGCTGTATTGAAAATTCTCAGCCCCGATCCGACATTAATCAGTCCAAGAAATTATCGTTAGCGAGCATAAAATGGGGCTCCAGACCTGTTTGTGCCATAAATTGATAACTCACCCGTAGGGTAATTACGGGCCTGCGACCAAAATGTCGGTGACCGTTGAATTGGCTGGCCCAAGATCGCACAGGGCTCACTCATCTCTGTCGGATCGGGTTCAGCATTTTGCCGGCTAGAAGCCAAAAGGGAGTTTTTATCCGCCTTCGCAGAAGACCACGGGCCTAAGCCCGTGGATGAATGCGCCTGGTGGACCCTTTGAAGCTCAAAGAGCGAAAGAGGGTGCGTCGGCGGATTCCGCCGAAGAAATGAAGGATGCCACGGGTGTAAACCCCGTGGAGGCTTCATTATTTCCCGGTGACCTCGGAAGGAGAGCGCGTGTCTCAGACAGTTCCTGGAACCGAATTCGATGCCTCCCGGCTCACTCCGGTTGAGCGCTTCCTGCGCATCTTCACGGACATTCGTCCAGGCGAAGGCCGTACGGGGTTGATGATGTTCGCCAACGTGCTGCTCATTCTCTGCGCCTATTACTTCGTGAAGCCGCTGCGTGAGGGCTGGCTGGCGGTATCTGCCATTGAGGGGCTGTCCACCATGGAACTCAAGGCCTACTCTAGTTTCGGCCAGACCGTGATCCTGGTGGGGGTGGTGGTGGTCTACAGCCGCCTGGTTGAACGCTGGCAGCGCAGCGTACTGATCACCCGTGTGACTCTGTTCTGCATGGTGAACATGCTCATTTTTTGGCCCCTCCAGCCAAATTTTCTGTTCGGCCCGCTGCCTGGTGTAGGGATCATCTTTTACCTATGGGTCGGTATGTTCGGAGTCTTCGTCGTAGCCCAATTCTGGGCCTTTGCGGCGGACCTCTATACTGAGGAGCGGGGCAAGCGTCTGCTCCCGATGATTGCCATCGGGGCCACCAGCGGCGCCGTCGTTGGGTCCTGGCTAACCAAACAGCTCGTGGACTCGGGGCTGGTACGCACCGAGTACCTCTTGCTCGTGGCCCTCGTGCCGCTTGGGGCCTCGATCGTGCTGATGCGCAGCGCGGATAGGAGGGAGGGAGACCGCAGCGACACATCAAATCGCGGGCGGCCGAAGCAGCGAACCGGGGGAGCCATACCGCTAGTCTTGGGGACGCGGTTCCTGCTGGTGGTTGCCGTCATCACCCTGATCCTGAACTGGGTCAACACCAACGGGGAGAACCTGCTCTTTCAATTCGTGCAAGATAAGCTGACGGGAGACCTGAGCGCCAAGGGAATCACGGGCCCGGACGAGATGCTCCCTCGCCTGCGTGAAGCTACGACCCTTTTCTACGGAAGTTTCTTCCTCTGGGTAAATCTCTTCGCGCTCAGTATGCAGGCCCTGCTTGCCTCCCGTCTGCTGAAGTACGGCGGGTTTGGTGCGATCTTCCTGATGCTACCTGCCATCGCCCTTGTCTCATATTCAGCCATGTTATTGATACCGCTCCTGGCCGTGATCAAATGGATGAAGGTAGCGGAGAACTCCACGGACTACTCCATCAACAATACGGCCCGCCACGTGCTCTGGTTACCCATGAGTCAGGAGGTCACCCTCAAGGCAAAGCCCACCATTGACTCGTTATTCGTAAGGGCGGGAGATGGACTGGCAGCCCTCACCGTCCTGCTCGGGGTTCGCGTGTTCACCCTACCGCTGACGTCTTACGTCGTGGTGAGCCTCGTGTTGGTGGTCATATGGTTGCTCGGCGCACTATGGGTCGTACGAGAGCACAAGACTCTCTCGGCGCGTCAAGCCACTGAACCGAAGACATAAGAGTTTTGGACTCATGCTCGGGGGCCCCCATTGACCAAGTTCCTCGCAAGGAAAGGGTTCACCGGTGGAGGGGTGATGTGCGGGCGTCAACGGATAAAAAACAATCTTAGGTCAGAGATAGTCTCTGATCAGGAGCTCGGCGATTTGCACGGCATTCAAGGCAGCGCCTTTGCGCAAGTTGTCGGCCACAATCCAGAGATTGAGACCGTTGGGTACTGAATCATCCTCTCGGATCCTCCCCACCAAGGTGGCATCCTGCCCCACCGAATCGATTGCCATGGGATAAACATCTGTCGCCGGGTCATCACAGAGAAGGACCCCTGGGGACTTCCGGAGGATATCCTTGACCTCTTCCACTGTCAATTTCCTCTCAGTTTCGACATTCACCGACTCCGAGTGGCCGCAGAAGACCGGAACTCGCACCGCAGTGGCAGTCATGCGTATGGAGGGATCACTGAGAATCTTACGGGTCTCGTCGACCATCTTCATTTCTTCCTTGGTGTAACCACTGTCCAGAAAGGCATCGATATGGGGAATACAGTTGAAGGCGATTTGATGGGGGAATTTTTCTTTCTTAATCTCCCGCCCATTGAACAGGGCAACGGACTGTTGGCTCAGTTCTTCCATCGCCATTCTGCCCGCACCGGAGACCGACTGATAAGAGGACACCACCACCCGTCGGATGCCAGCGGCATCGTAGATGGGCTTGAGGGCAACCACCATTTGAATGGTGGAGCAGTTGGGGTTCGCAACGATCCCTCGCTTGCGGTAACGGGCAATATCCTTTGGGTTGACCTCCGGAACTACCAGGGGAATGTCCGGCTCCATGCGGAAGTGGGAAGTATTGTCCACCACAGCCGCACCCGCCTTTGCTGCCAACGGAGCAAATTTGGCACTGACCTCCGCGCCCGCCGAAAAAAGGGCTAAATCCATGTCTTGGAATGAATCCTCTTGGAGTTCCTCCACACGAACCTCTTTACGACAAAACGGCAGCATCTGGCCCGCCGATTTTTTGGAGGCCAAAAGGCGAAGCTCTTTGACCGGAAAGAGCCTCTGTTCCAAGATCTCGCGGATCTGTTCCCCAACGGCCCCCGTAGCTCCAACCACTGCGACACGATACTCCTGTTTTTTCACAACGCAAAACCCCGAAGAATCATTTATCCTGTCTTTTGAATCTTTTCTCTGACCAGCCTTCCCATTTCCTTGCAGCCGATCAGGCGGCAACCCTCTTCCTGAATATCCGCCGTTCGGTACCCTTCGTCGAGAACATCCCCCACCGCCTTTTCAATGCGCTCAGCGGCGTCTTCTTGATCGAGGGAATGACGCAGCATTAGGGCAACCGTTAAAATCGTGGCAAGGGGATTCGCCATATCTTTCCCGGCGATGTCAGGCGCACTGCCATGGACGGGCTCATACATCCCCACCTTTCCTCCAATACTGGCAGAAGGTAGCATCCCAATGGAACCTGTCAACATCGCAGCCTCGTCACTTAAAATATCGCCAAACATATTGGTCGTAACGATCACATCAAACTGTTTCGGATTTCTGATGAGTTGCATCGCACAGTTATCCACGAGCATATGGTCCAGCTGGATATCCGCATAGCCGCCCTCCTTGTGGACCTGTGTGATGACCCTGCGCCATAGCTCCGTAACCTCAAGGACATTGGCCTTATCCACTGAGAGGACCTGATTCCTTCGTCTTCGCGCCGCCTCAAAGGCAACCCGGCCGATGCGCTCGATCTCGGGGGTCGTATAAACCAGGGTATTCACGCCGCGTTCCGTACCCTCCGGGAGTTTGGTCACCCCTTTGGGCTCGCCAAAATAAATTCCACCGGTTAATTCCCGCACCACCAAGAGGTCCGTGCCTTCCACCACCTCCCGCTTTAAGGTTGAAGCTGAGGCCAACGCCGAAAAGAGTTTCACCGGCCGCAGATTGGCAAACAGACCTAATTCGCGGCGTAACGCCAGCAGGGCTCGCTCCGGGCGAACAGAGTAATCCAACCCGTCCCACTTGGGTCCCCCCATTGCCCCCAGGAGAACCGCATGGCTCTCCTTAGCCAGTTTCAGGACTGGATCAGTCAAGGGTTGGCCCGTGGCATCAATGGAGGCCCCACCCACCAATCCCTCCTCATATTGGACCTGGAATCCATAGACGGAGGCCACCTGGCCTAGGACCTCGGTCCCTTCCCTAACCACCTCAGGCCCAATGCCATCTCCAGCAAGGACCATAATCTGGTAACTCATGGTCCTTGCCTTTCCACCAGCTGCCGGTAGTGGTTTCGATACGCAAGCCTATTGAGTGCATTGATATAGGCCAGGGCGCTGGCCATGATAATATCGGTATGCGATCCCTTTCCCGTAACGCGCACATTCCCGTCTTCGATCAGACAGGAGACCTCTCCTTGGGCGTCGGTTCCTCCAGTAATGGCTTTGACCGAATATCGCACGAGGCGGGCGCGCGAGCCTGTTATCTTCGAAATACTCTTGTAGCAGGCATCCACGACCCCATCCCCAGTTCCGTGATCCATGCATTCTTGACCGTCCACCCGCATCTTCACGGAGGCTGAGGGAATTCCATTGGAGCTTGAATTCACATTAAGGTAGAGGAGTTCATATCGGTCGGGTCGTCCGGGAAGCCTGAGGATCTCCTCCGCCACTATGGCCTCGATATCCTCATCGTATACTTCCTTCTTTTTATCAGCCAGCTCCTTAAATCGGAGAAAGGCCCTATTCAGATCCACCTTATTGAGATTAAAACCCATTTCCTTCAGTCGTTCGTCAAAGGCATGCCGCCCGGAATGTTTACCCATGACCAAACGGTTCCCGCTAATGCCAATGGTCTCCGGGGTCATGATCTCATAGGTGATCTTTTCCTTGAGGATTCCATCCTGATGGATGCCCGCCTCATGGGCAAAGGCATTGTCGCCCACGATGGGTTTATTGATAGGGATGGGGATCCCGGTAATCTGGGACAACAGGCGGGAGGTGGCATAGATCTGCTCAGTGATCACATGGGTGTCCACGCCAAACAGTCCTTTTCTTGTCTTAAGGGCCATCACCACCTCTTCCAGAGAGGTATTGCCCGCGCGTTCTCCAATACCGTTGATCGTGCACTCCACTTGCCTGGCCCCATTCGCCACGGCAGCCAAAGAGTTGGCCACCGCCAACCCCAGATCGTTATGACAATGGGCGCTCCAGGTGACCCGATTCGAGCCCTCCGTATGGTCTATGAGGTAACGTACCAACGAGCCAAACTCTGAAGGGATAGCGTAACCTGTGGTGTCCGGCACATTGAGGGTCTTGGCCCCAGCTCGAATAGCCTCGGCAAAAATCTGGACTAGAAAATCTGGCTCGCTACGGGAGGCGTCTTCAGCAGAAAACTCAATATAATCGAGGTGCTTCTTCGCGTAGCTGATGGCAAAAGACGCGGCATCCAATACTTCATTACGAGACATCCGGAGCTTGTGCTTCAAATGGATGTCCGAGGTGGCAATAAAAATATGAATACCGGGATGCTTGGCTTTGTCCACGGCCTTGAGGGCCTTTTTGATATCACCCTCCTGGGCCCGCGCCAGGCTGAGCACAATGGGTCTCTTGACCTCTTTGGAGACCCGATCCACGGAATCAAAGTCACCCTCAGATGAAGCAGCAAATCCCGCCTCGATGATATCGACTCCGAGCTTGTCGAGCTGGCGTGCCAGAAGGACCTTCTCATCAACGTTCATGCTGGCACCGGGAGATTGCTCCCCATCTCTCAGAGTCGTATCAAAGATCATTACGCTCGAATCGTTAGTGACCTTGTCTGACATCTACAGTCCTCCGTAAACAAAAACTCCCGCGGCGGGGCCAACGGGAGTATGCAAAATTTGAATGTGGAAAGGGGGTTATAGTGACTCTGCAGTTTCCCCTCTCTTCTCCCTCCCCCGATAGAACATCGAGAAGAGCCCTAAGAGCGGGCCCGATAGAGTGTACAAGAGACATACGCTAAAAAGCATGATCTGCGGCTCCGCAATACTCAATTTAATGAGTAAGATGGCAGAAAGCAACAACCAGAAGGGATGCCTCCTTTTAAGGTCGAGCTGTCTCAAACTCAAATACCGGAAATTGCTCACCATCAACCCGGCTAGACCATAGATAACGAGGAGCAAAATGACCGGTTTATGGAATGCCGTGGCCCCTCCAAAAAACTGGTACATGAGCACTGTGGCCACGATCATCTCTGCCGCGGCCGGGATGGGCAGCCCAATAAAATGGGTCTTTTCCACGGTGCTAACCTGAACGTTAAAGCGGGCGAGCCTGAGGGCCCCGCAGATCACGTAAAGGCTTGCAGCCAACCATCCCCAAATTCCCAAGGGGGATAGCGCCCAAAAATAAGCCAGCACCGCGGGTGCAACCCCAAAGGAGATCAAATCCGCCAACGAATCAAATTCAACGCCAAACTGACTGGTTGTCTTGGTGACACGGGCAATTGCACCGTCCAGGCCATCCAAAAGGTGAGCCAAAATAATGAGAATCGCCGCCTGTAGAAATTGACCTTCAATGGCCGCGATCATGGAGAAGAAGCCGCAAAAGAGATTGCCGGTGGTAAATAAACTCGGAATAAGGTAGATGCCTTTTTTCAACTGGGCTGCGGGTATCTTCCGTTTAAGAGAACCACGGCCGATTCCCTTACCGGGCAGAATTCGGACTCTCCGCAGCGAGAGTCTATCGTCTTGTGGCTCACTGCTTTTATTCATCAAAGCCTACCTATAATGGTCTCTCCGGCCCTCACCCTTTGTCCCTTGGCCACCTCCACCTTAGAACCCGGAGGCATAAATAGATCCACTCGCGACCCAAACATGATCAAACCAAATCGCTGCCCCCTCTCCAATGTTTCCCCCTCTTTCACGTAACAGATGATGCGTCTGGCCAATAGGCCGGCGATTTGCACGATGTTCAAACTCTTTCCGGTGGTATCAACCAGCCGCACCGCGTTTTGCTCGTTGTCCTGCGATGCATTTTCCCGAAAGGCAGCATGAAATTTCCCTGGTTGATATTGTACCTTTTCAACTAAACCATGGATAGGGGCACGATTCACATGAACATCCAGGAGGGAAAGAAAAATACTTACCCGGGTGGTCCCTCCTTCTGCATCCTTTACAATCGCTACCACCTTACCATCAGCCGGGGCAAGGATGAGACCCTCACCCGCGGGTGGGGTCCTGTCCGGATCCCGGAAAAAACCAGCAAACACAACGGCAAAAAAGGCAGATATTCCGCCCATCCCATTCCAGCCCAACGAAAAAGCGATGAGGGAAACAATGGCGGCGGCAAGGATCCATGGATAACCTTCTCTGGCGACTCTCATGTGCGTCTCAGAGTCATGCTGGCCTATCTAGTCTATTTCGTCTGTCTGGTCTGTCCGGTTCGAGGGATCGGACATCAGAAGTCAGAGGTCAGACATCGGCAATCAGAGGTCGGAGATCAGTGATGCGGCTGAACGCTGACTTCCGACGTCTGGCGTCTGACCTCTGGCCTCTGATCTCCGTCCTCTGTTCTCTGACATCTGGCATTTACTATTCACTATTTGCTAATTGCTCAGTTCTTGCTCTTGTCTACCAAACGATCCTGTGTCAACCAAGGCATCATAGCCCTGAGTCGCTCGCCCACCTTCTCAACCGGATGGTTGGCCCCGGCCTTTCTGAGCTCGGTAAAATGAGGCATGCCACGCTGGTATTCAGCGACCCACTCCTCGGCAAACTTTCCAGATTGTATATCTTTTAAAATGTCTTGCATGGCCTGGCGGACTTCAGGACCGATCACCTTATTCCCCCTTGTGAGGTCTCCATATTCGGCGGTGTTACTGATGGAGTACCGCATATTTGTCAGTCCTCCTTCATAGACAAGATCGACAATCAGCTTGACCTCGTGAAGGCACTCAAAATAAGCCATTTCCGGTGGATAACCCGCGTCCACCAGGGTCTCATAACCCGCTAAAATCAAGGCCGAAAGCCCGCCGCATAGGACCGACTGCTCGCCAAAAAGGTCCGTCTCGGTTTCATCTTTAAAAGTCGTTTCCAAGATAGCTGCCCGCCCTGCCCCAAGGGCACTGGCGTAGGCTAAACCCACCTGCTTCGTATCCCCGGAGGGATCTTGATGCACGGCCAATAGGGACGGGACCCCTCTACCCCTCTCAAACTCGTTTCGAACCAGATGCCCGGGGCCCTTTGGGGCAACCATAAAAACATTGACCCCTTGAGGAGGGACAATTCTCTTGAAATGGATATTGAACCCATGGGCAAAGGCCAGGTAGTTGCCGTCCTTTAGC
>Ga0114947_10000561_pt1 | contig 12840 bp, 13 predicted proteins | sample CR02metaG_FD_99656 | JGI IMG/M metagenome (GOLD analysis project Ga0114947, IMG submission 99656) | Deep subsurface microbial communities from Mariana Trench to uncover new lineages of life (NeLLi) - CR02 metaG | ecosystem: Environmental > Aquatic > Marine > Ocean trench > Sediment ...
CAATCGAGCACCCCATCCTAATGCTGCGAAGGTTTTCATCAACTGGTTTCTTTCCCCTAGAGGGCAGATAACACTTCAAAAACTTGGCAGGCCCGCGAGTCCCCCCAACTCAGGCAGAGTAGACATCCCGAAAGATGATGTGATCCCAGAGAATAGACTGCTTCCGGGAAGGAAATATTTCGATGCGAGCCGCCCTGAATGGCAAGATATGGAACCGATTTTGAAACTCGCTAGGGAAATTTTAGCGGCCAGAAAGTAATGAGGCATGACATCCGATCGGCAGCCAGACGTATAAATCGTATATCGATCTGCGGGAACTGCCGTTGAATCCATGAGTAAGAAGAAATAATCGCGAACCTCTAGACAGCTTTCTTCACTACGCCCCTAGTCAACTACGTCCATTACCATTAGCTCATGAATTACATCCTGGGATGAAATAGGATTCATTCCGACTCGCTTATCTCTCCCATCTCCTCTTGCCGAACATAAACATGCTCGCAAGGGAGCGGGGTCTGGGCTAGGACCACGATCATATTGGCTTTTCCCGTATTGATGATCTCATGCGGCGCATTGACGGGGACATAAACCGCTTCCCTGGCTGTCACTCTTTTCTTTTCTCGTCCGACAACTATCTCCCCCTCACCTTCAACAAAGAAGAGGACCTCGGCTGAATTGGGGTGACGGTGGAGTGGGTTTTTCTGTCCCGGCTGAATGCAGTACATGTTAAAGTAAAGCTCTCCCATCTCAAAGAGGCGCTTGCGCACAAAGGCCTTAGGATGGAACTCGATATGATCATCAATCTTCAAGGTTTGCATAGACTCCTCCTATGAAATTTTTTTACCTAAGAGCCGTGATTTCCAAATTATCAAAATAACTCACCGAGTCCGATATGGTCCATAGGCCAACCCTTCCCGTGGTAAAGGTCTCATCTTGAACCTCGATCAAAAGACGGTCATTCCAGTAGCCCTGGATAAGAGGACCTCGACATTCCAACGTAATGGTTTGCCATTCGTCGCTCCGCACATAGTACCGTTTTACGGGCCACCGTTGATCGTTGATGCATTTGAAGAGCGCAAAATCATCCAGGGCATTGGCACGTAGGACATAATAGTTCTGGGGATCCTGAAATCTGAAGACCAGTCCACCTCCCTGGTCACATTCCCCGGAGATGGGCTTAAATTTCACGCTCATTCTCAGGTCTTCCAAGTGGAGATCCTTGACCAGACACCGAGGAAAGTGAATTCCCTCTGTGAAGGTTGCTATTTGTGCAAGGACGTTCGGTGCACTCGGAGAAGTTGTGTCAGCGCACACAACCCAATCGCCAAGAATCACCTCAAGCTCGTGCGGGGTGACCCCTACCGTGTCTCCGTCAAAATCCCACCTCCACGTTTTTCCCTTGCCCTCTCCCATTAGATTGCTATTTCTACTTCTACTCCTACGATCCGCACAGGATAACAGGCAATTCCTCTGTCCACCGGAGGACCCATCTTCTCACCAGCCGGAGGCTCCAGTGTGCTACCGCTCTCCACTTCTAACCTGCTTTTTCTTCAGCGGCTTTTATGACCGGATCCTTTATCGTAAGGGCAAAGACCACCGCCCCGACCACCATCAGGGCAGAGATGATGAGAAAGCCATTGAAGTAGCTCAGCGAGGCGATCAGGAAACCGGCCAGGATGGGCCCAGCGGCCTCACCACTATCCCAAATAGTACCAAAAACCCCCATAGCCGAGCCCATCCTGCCTGCCTTGGCCAGATCGGCTACCAGAGCGGTCGTGGAGGGGGTAACGAGCGCTACCCCTAAACCAAGAAAACAAGAGAGGACAAGGAGCGTAACAAAGCTCTTGCCCAAGAAAACCAGGGGAAGGATAAGGGCGCAGAGTAAAAGACCCAGGAGGATCACGGGCTTTCTTCCCAGGCGATCGGACAGCCAACCGCCGGCAGGCTTTCCGATCATTGTCGTGGCAAGCTGGGCGCCCATAATGAGTCCGATCGCAGCATCATTGTGGCCCATTCCTTTCGCATAAATAGGGAAGAAGCCCAAAAAGGCGCCGTAGCCAACGTACATGACCGCCTCCAGTGTGGAGGCAATGATAAGGGCTCTGCTTGATACTACTTCAAAAATGCCCGTTTTGAATTCTATCCACCGTCCCGGATTGGTTGTTGCCGGGGCTGGCACTTTTTCCTCAACCGGCAGGCGGAGAACCATCAAGAGCGGGAGAAGACCCAGTCCACCCACGACCAAGTAGGTGGTTGAATAGCTCGCGGTGGAAAAGAGGATAAAGCCGCCAATCATGGGACCCATGGTGGCTCCCACGTCATTGGCAGACGCAAACCATCCTAGCTTCTCTCCCCGCCCGCTCTGAAAGATGTCAGCCACGTACGCTGAAGCTACGGGCGAAAAGATCGCCGTTGCAAAACCATGGAGAAAGCGAAGGAGAAGAAGGCTGATAGGATCAGTGATAAAAGGATATAAAAAAGGCGGACCGGCGAAGAAGAGGGCTCCAAGGAGCATCATGCGCTTGCGTCCAAGGACATCGGAGAGGGCGCCGGCTGGGAGTTTAATAAAGATGCCGGTGATGGTGGAGGCAGAAACGATAAGGCCGATTAATTCTGGCGATGATCCCAAGTCCTCGGCAAAGCGGGGCAGGACGGGGCTCCGTGCCATCTGGTAACTGAGACGTGAGAGTGAGCCGGCTAAGACGAGGATCAAGAATGGATTTAGAGTGCTGGTCATGTGGATCTATTTATATGGCAAAAGGGGACTTGTAGCCACAGCAAATCTCTTAGCTCGTAATATGCCAACGAAAACCACCATTGTCGAAAGGCGCGGCCGGCTCTTGCTCAGCCGGATACCACGCGCGACGATAGGTGTCGGTCCATATCGGTCAGCCGTTTCTTTTCCACATGCCGCGGGACACAGTCAAATAGGTCACTAATTGCATCCTACGAAACACAATTCAAGCGTGGCGTAATTGCGTTCTGGCGTGAAAGGCGGGTCCCCTTGACTATCCTTTTCTACATGATAATGGTGCCTTCATAACAAGTAGGTAAAAGCCTCCCCCAACTTTGGCTTACCAACTGCCGTGATGTGAGGCGGAACAGTGGAACGTAAACACGTTCCTGGGAGGGAGAATATGAACAGAATGGTCTGAAGCCAGTCGCTTTGCGATCTTGTGTCGCCAGGGTGTGCTGGCTTTTTAGTCAAATCTATTGCTGCGTTTAGACCAATTTAATCCAGGCTTTTAGAAAAAAGGAGGTGCCTTATGGCTAATGTCAGAGAAATGAAGGCTCAAGACGTCATGCGTAAAGGAGTAGAAACGATTGCTAGCAGCGCTACGGTCACCCAGGCTTTAAAAAAAATGAAGGAGCTAAAGGTGTCCAGCCTGATCGTTGAACGGAGAAATAAGGATGATGCATACGGCCTGCTCACCAAGACGGATATCGTCAAAAAGGTGATTGATGCCGGTCCAAAGAGAAGAAATCTCTCCAACACCAAGGTTTTCCAGATCATGAGCAAGCCCGTGATCACGGTATCCCCCGGTCTTGCGATCAAGTACTGTGGAAGGGTAATGAACAAATCAGGTGTGTCACGTGTGCCAGTATTTGACGGCAAGCAAATTGTCGGGATCCTGAGCATGAGTGACATCTTCAATCACTCATAGCTAGCGACATACTCTCTCACGACGGTGCTGCACGGAAACGGCGGTCTACATCGGGCCGCCGTTTTGTTTTGTTTAGCTACCTACCCTCGCTTGACTCCATTCCGCAGAGTGATATCTGGATTCTATGGAAGGTATCTTCCCTGAATAGAGCTGAGGTGTCGTAGCCACGGACTACGGGCTTCCCAGGCACAAAGGACCATCCACAGATCATACTGCCCCCTTTTCCCTGAGGGCGGTCTCGTGTCAAGGAGGTTCTCAGGACTCAATTAAAGCGTCGTTAATTGCGTTCTGAGAGGAAATTAAGGTCTGCTAGGTCCTGTTGACAAAATCGCCCGTTATCGGATATTGTCCACCTCAAACGAAGGAGGGCTGGCCCGTTTCCCTGTCCGGTCCTACCGCGCATTCATCGAGGTGCCGAATCAGACGTAGCGCCCATCCGGGCGACAAATGCCTGTGTGGAGAAGCCAACATGATTGACGAGCAGACCCTTGCCAGTGGCATGCGTTTTTGGATTGCGCGGCCGGAAACTCTGGAGCGCCGTCCCACCGTCCTGATGCTGCACGAGCGCTACGGCCCGATGCAGCACACCTTCAACATGGTCGAGCGACTCGCGGCCGACGGACACGTCGCCTGTTTCCCAGACATGTTCCATCGCTTTACCGGCGACCGTGGTCCCATCGAAGCCGGCCAGGCCCGCATCGATCCCACCGACGCCGAGACGCTCGCCGACCTGGATGAGGTGTTCGCCCATCTCCGGACCCTCGACTTTGTCGATGTCGACCACATCGGCATCGCCGGATTCTGTCTGAGCGGCCGCACGCCATTGGTCTTCGCAGCCCAACGCACAGGAGCGGCGGCCATCGCAATATTTCACGGCGGCGCCTACCCCCGGGACTACGCAGGGGAGCTCGCGGGACAGCAGTCGGTCGCCGAGCTCATCCCGAAACTCTCGTGTCCCGTGTTGGGCATGTTCGGAGAGCTCGACCACCTCGTCCCGCTGGCCAATGTCGCCCGGTTCAAGAGCGATCTCGAGCGAAGCGGGACGAGCTACCGCATCAGGGTGCTCGCCGGCGTCCCCCACGGGTGGCTCAACAGCACCTCTCCCAAGTCGTACCACGCGAAGGAAGCCGACGAGGCCTGGAAGACCATGGTAGGCTTCTTCAGCGAGGTATTCGACGGCAAGTGGAATACACCGCAACCGCGCCGACATTTCGAGCCTGACGCAGCAATCGATTTCAACTTCGCGAGCACCGGCTAGCTCATCCGAGCGGCCCGACGCTGAACAGTACGTGGAACGGAGCACACGTCGAGCTAGTAACCGGGCCCAGGGCCCTGCCCGTTAGGGTGACTGAGCCTGCTTTGACCAGACGAGCACGGGTCATGAAATCTGGGTTGCCAGGTGGGACCATGAGCGCCCGCACCCTCATCAGGGCCACTGGTTGACCTGGGTCATCCTCCCTTTGGCGGTAATGATAGGCCCCCATCTTAAACGACGCTTTAAATGCATCCTATAGCAGGTAGCTATTCTCTAGGTTTCAGGAACGCCAAACATAGCGGAAGCGGAAACCCACCACCTGCTCGTAGGGCACTGGGCCCGGCAGTATACCAACGGATTGAGCAAAGTGATTAAGCGCAGTCACCGTCTCTTCAGATATATCCGGGTAGAAGGGTAAGTCCCGTTCGACGAGTCCATTCCCTGCACATTCCATAGTTACTGCAAGAGTAATGGCGGGGCGCGCCTTGAGGTCCTCAAGGGTCAAACTCATAGGCTTGGAGACCAATCCTCCTACCTTCATACGCCACTCTTTCAGATTCACCTCTGGAATGTCGAAGTGGACGAGCAGATAGTGCATGCCCGTGGGGGTAATGGGGTAGCGAAGTCCTTCCAGCGGCATACCTCTGTTACGCAGTGCAAGCTGGACTTCTTCTTTGTAGAAGGTGTCCCCTGGGGCATGCGTACTGCCCTTGGCAACAGTTGGGAAACGCTGGACTACTTTAGCCTGGCTCATAATAATAGAAGCACGTTTTTGAGGTCCGCCGTCGTATCAGCGTATCATCGGCCCACCTATATCCCTCAGGTTGTTCCCAGTCAAGAGCCTTACCTTCGAGACTCAATTAAAGCGTCGTCTAATTACATCTTGTAACGATTGACAACCTATTCCCCTGTGATATTGATTTCTTAGTCACAGACCAATAAGCATGAGGCTCCCCAATCATTGAGTGGCTTCTAGCGTGATGTGAGGCCAAGAAAGGAGAACAGACTATGGCTACGAACATGGGCAACCGGCAGTTCATCGACTCCGTCATCAGGGAGATCATCCAGCCCGGCATGGACCGGCTGATGGAGAGCCGCTACTTCTCCGACCTGCGAGCAGGCAAGCTCACCACCCGCCGGATCCAGGGCTTCGCCATGCAGCACTACATCCACAATATGGGCATTCTCAAGCGTTCGCTCTTGGGGCAACCCAGCACGCCGCCGATGACCGGACGTTCACGGCGTATGCCACGGCCATGAGCGAGGAACTGACCCACCCCAACATGTGCAAGACCTTGGGTTTCTCCTTGGGCCTCATGGAGGAGGACTTCGACAAGGCCGTGCCGGTAACCGGCGCCCTGGTGCACACAGCGGTGTGCATTCACGGGATATTCCTGGTGTCCGTCGCCGAGATGCGTGCCACCGCGCTGTCCAACGAGACGATGGTCCAACGCTACGCCGCAGAGTTCGACGAATACCTATCGAAGGAACCGTACAACATGTCGGAGGAGGCCCGCGAGTTCTTCATCGTTCACAAGGGCGCCGACGTCGAGCACACCGAGCGCTCGGCCAACGCCATCGCGGAGAGCGCGACCAGCGACGAGGATCAGGAGAAGGTTCGCACGATTTGCCGGCACATGGCCAGGTTCAAGCTGGGCAAGTTCGACAGCATCTACGACGAGTACGCCTAACTGTGCGGCTACGCAACTCCTTGCATACTCAATCGTGTTGCGCACGCACGAAATAGTCTGTTGAGCGGGGCGGCGGCCATCAAGTTCGAGCTGGTCATCAACCTCGAGACCGCTAAGCAGCAAGGCCTTCCGTTCTCGCCTCAGTTTCTCGCGCGGGCGGATAGAGTGATCAAATAAAATCTGCTGTACAGGATGCAATTAAAGCATCGTTTAATTGCGTTCTGGCAAAGACAGGGCTGCCTTGATAGCTCTTTCCCGAGGTAAAAATCTGATGAGGTGAGTTTGTGGCCTGTTGCGTAAGACCACCAGCCGCTTCTTGTGGTGCGTGCGTGGTGAACAAGGCCATGATGGTTGCTAATTTGGTAATTTGAGTCATTAGATAATTTTTGGGTTTGTCCCAACGAGGCTCAGATATGAATCAAGAAGCGTCGGTCCACATCCGGCCGCCGTTTTCTTTACCAACGACGTCCAAGTCGCCAGGCCTCAAGTTTCGTCAACCACCGGATAGGCTTTTCGATAGCGGCCACTTTCTTCTCTACCAAAGCTATAGATTTCTGGATCGCTTCAATCTCGTCGCAGATATGCTGGATTCTTAGGAGGGTGTCTTCACGGAATAACTGGGAGGTATCGTGGGCGCGGAGCATAGCATCCCTTTATCGCTGAGGTCATTCTGTGTCAAGGAACTTCTCAGGAGGAAATTAAGGTCTGCTAGGTCGGGTTGACATAACGCCCCGTTATCGGATTTTGTCGGCTCAGAAGCACCAAGCCCGGTCGGTTTGCCACTCCGGTCGTCGCTGGGGGCCCTTGAAAGCGGGCACGAGGGGACCGCTCGCGGCAATTTCTGACTTTCTCACGGCTATGCCTGAAAAGCGACTTCCTATCATTTCAACGCATGCCATATCGCCGCGTCGTCATCCACAAACAGGATTCGAAGCCTTCTCTTTGTCAAATCAGGTATAGGTGCCGGATCGCTCTGGGGCGGCTGATAGAGGTGGGCGAAGTTGGTGGTCGGAGAGGCGTTGACGACCAACTGGGTCCACAGCGCCCCGGCACTGATCCACAGGACCGATGCGTTTGTCGCTCTGGACAGCGGTCGCCGATCACGAGGTCAGCGGTGTCCGGCTTCGGGCCGTAGGCCCAAGGCGAATAGCGCCCGGCGGTCGTCAGCGATCCACTTCGGTGTCAGGCTGATTGGCCCATTCGTTAAAGGATCCGGCGTAGTTCGATGCCCGGACGTAACCCAGGATCTTCAGGACAAGCGCTGCGAGACCCGCGCGCGCACCGCCCCCTCAGTAGGCAACGACCGTGGCTTGCGGTGTGATCCCCTTAGCCCCCAGGAGCATGGTGAGCTCGGCGGCAGGCTTCAACGTCCCGTTGTCAGAATCGAAAAGCTCGGCCCAATCCAAGTGGATAGCCCCCGGCAGGTGCCCGAGCCGGGGCGGAGCATTCCACCCCTTCGTCGTCCCCTTGAACTCGCCGACGCTGCGCACGTCCCAGAAGACAACGCCGTCGTCATCGACGGAGGCCTTCGCCTGGTCCAGGGAGCAATAGACGCCCCCTGCCAGGCGAGTTGCGAACGCCCGGGGTTCGTGGGCCGGGGCGTCGTTGGCAAGCGGTAGCCCCTCGGTGGTCCACTTCGTCAACCCACCATCGAGCAAACGGGTATCGGGATGGCCGTAGTAGAGGAATGCCCACACGACCATCCCCGCCGTCGGTGGCCCGCCCGCGTCGTAGACGACAACCTTTGTGTGCTCGTCGATTCCAAGCGCCCCGACCAGGTGAGCGAAGGCCTCGGGCTCTGGCATCTCGGAACCTGTGCGCAGCCCGCCGAGAGAGTAGCCATCAAGGTGAACAGCACCGGGAATGTGACCGCGAGCGTAGTCCTTGTCAGAACGAGCATCGACGACGTGAACCGCCGGATCGGACAGGCGACCGGCGAGCCAATCGGTCTCGGCCAGCAGCTCCGGATGAGGGTAGCCGCGCTCACGAATGGGAATGGGCATGCATTGCTCCGATCGGTTCTTGCGCGATGAAGCGGCGGCATCAACGATGAGAAGCCCCTTCTCGCGAGACGTTGCGTTTCTCTGCTCCTTAGCTAAAATACCATGGCCGCAAAAGTCAAGCAGTTCAACGTTTAGAGAACAGTTGGTCCGTTACTATGGCGTCTACAGTAACGTCTTCACGGGAAAGAGAAAAAAGGAGAAAGTCGAAGAAGAACCGACCCAAGTCACGGAGGTCCCCGCTCCACCCATCTCCAGGAAGTTAAAGAGACGCTGGTCCCACTTCATCCGCAAGGTCTACGAAACAGATCCCCTTGTCTGCGCCAAGTGCTCCGGCGAAATGAGCATCATTAGCTTCATCGACCAAGGTGCGGTCATCAAAAAGATCCTTGAGCACTTGGGTCTGTGGGAGGAATCTCATGCACCGCTAGATCGAGGTCCCCCGGAGAAAGAGATTACTTTTGACCCTTCCTACGGTTCGATTAACTCACCACAATTGACAAATTTTCACCTCTGACGCCCTCAGGAATAAAGAGGAGGGCACTAGGGTAAGCTATCGTGAGTCAAGATCTTGCCATATTTCTGAAGTCCAACTGGAGTATAACGGAGGAGTGGATTTAGAGAAACGAAATATGTTAGATTGCCGCCAATAGTAAATTTCCCCCTTCCAGCAGGGATTTTTCTGATTGCTATGATGAACTACAAACGCTACGGGGTCTACCGCAAAAAAATAATGGTCACCCAGTGACCCTTTCGTGCCCAAAATAGCCCTAACAGGGGGTTAAACCGCACAGGCCGATATCGGATAAGTTATTGTTTTTATGGCCATGATAAATAGCGACAGGGCCGTAGCTCTCGTTACTGGCGCGGCGACAGGGATCGGGCGTAGTGCCGCGCTGGCGCTAGCCAGAAGCGGTTACCACGTAGTTATCAATTATAGTCGCAGCGAAAAAGCGGCTAAGACTACGGCTCGAGATGCCGAAGCCGCGGGGGCGCGCACACTGGTCTATCGCTGCGACGTCAGCGATGACGCATGCGTGCGTACCATGCTCGAAGCGACCGAAAAAGAATTCGGGCGCCTGGATGTGTTGATCAACAACGCAGGCACGACTATCGCCGTGGAACCGAAAAACTTGGAGGGTGTAACGGTCGAGGATTGGAACCGTGTATTTGCAGTCAACGTCCTCGGAATATTTCTCGTCACCCGGGCTGCGGTGCCGATGCTGCGCCAGTCCCCCAACGGGTGCATCGTCAATACCTGCAGCATTGCGGGTGTGCGCCCCAGCGCACAGGCGCTGCCCTACGCCGCCAGTAAGGCCGCAGTGGCGAACCTGACGAAGACCCTCGCCAACGCGCTCGGGCCTGAGGTGCGCGTGAACGCGGTTGCCCCAGGGTGGATGGAGGGGGACTGGATGAAGAAAATGCTCGGTGAAAACTACGACGGGCTGATGGCGCGTCGTGCCCGCTACACACCCCTCAAACGCTGCTGCACGGCCGACGATGTTGCGGAAACCATGCTGAACCTCATCATCGGTAATCGCTTTATCACCGGCGAAATCATAGTCATCGATGGTGGATTTTCTAGTACGACCTAGCCGGACTTACTGCGAGACGTGATAAGGACTGCGAAGGATGCTTGAAGGAGTTGTCCGGTTTCCACCCGAATGCGCCGCGCGCTACCGTGCGAAAGGTTACTGGGAGGACCGCTCTCTGAGAGAGACATTCGACGAAGTCTTCTCCAAGTACGCCGAACGGCTAGCGGTCATCGACCGGGACCGCTATGTCACCTATGCTGAGATCAACGAGCGCGCAACGCGCTTGGCGCTAAACCTGCTCGACGAAGGGCTCAAGCCGCTCGACCGCATCGTCATGCAACTTCCGAATGTTGCCGAGTTCGTTTACCTGTACTTCGCCCTGCAGAAAATCGGGTGCATTCCAATCATGGCACTACCCACACACCGCTATCGTGAGATCAACCAGTTCGTTGAGCTGTCAGATGCAGTCGCATGCGCGACGCCGGATCGAGTTGGGGACTTTGACTACACCAAACTGATCCACAGAGTCCGTGCTGCGCGCCGGACTCTGCGCCTTGGCATCATTCTAGGCGATGCCCCCGAGGGCTTTCTATCGCTCACCGAGCTGATCGAGCGCGAGAGCAAGCGATCAGCCGAAGATCTCAAGGCCATCTCGATCGATGCGGAAGACCCCGCACTATTCCAGCTTTCCGGCGGCACGACGGGCGTGCCGAAGCTGATTCCGCGGACCCACAACGACTACGTTTACAACTCCAGGGCGGCCGTGCGAGTGACGGCCGTCGGGCCTGACAGTGTGCTTTTAAATGTCCTACCGCTTGCGCATAACCTGCCACTGGCCTGTCCGGGATTGCAGGGCTTTCTCTTGAGTGGCGTAAAGGTGGTTCTCTCGACCTCGACACAAGCGGCCGACCTCCTTCCTTTGATCGAGCGCCACCGGGTAACGCATATTCACGTCGTTCCCGCACTGCTCATCCGATGGATCAACGACCCGCTGATCGAGAAGTTCGATCTCTCGTCCTTAGAGGTAATTCAGAGCGGTGGCCAACGGCTGCAACCGGAAATCCGCCGCCGCACCAAGGAGCTAATTCCCAACGTCACCGTGCAGGAAAACTTCGGCATGTCCGAAGGCATGCTGATGTTCGTTCGATTGGATGATCCAGACGACGTAAGGATGGAGACGGTCGGGCGGCCCATCAGCACCGACGATGAGGTTCGACTCGTGGATGATGACGACAAGGAAGTCGCACCGGGAGACGTGGGTGAGTTCCTGGTGCGTGGCCCCTACACGCTACGGGGCTATTACGGCGTACCCGAATATAATGCCCAGGCCTTTACGTCCGACGGCTTCTACCGATCCGGCGATCTGATGCGGCAGCACCCGTCCGGAAATTATATGGTTGAAGGCCGCAAGAAGGATCTGATCAACCGGGGCGGGGAGAAAATCAGCGCCGAGGAGATCGAGAACCTCATCCTGACTCAACCTACCGTCCAAAACGTCGCCTGTGTCCCGATGCCCGACCCTGTACTAGGCGAGCGCTTGTGCGCCTGCGTGATCTTGCGCAGACACTGCTCCCTGAGCTTGGAGGAACTCGTAGCCTTTCTCGCCGACCAGGAAATCGCCAAACATAAGTTTCCCGAACGGCTAGAGATAATGGACGAGTTCCCGCTATCCCCTTTCGGAAAGGTGTCAAAAAAGGATCTCACGGAGAGAATCGCACGCAAGCTCAAGGAGGAAGGCAAGACCTTTTGATTTTAGATCTGCGATTTTAGATTTTAGATTAGCAAACCCGAATGGTGGCAACTTAGGCAGTCCATTTTGGAGTTTTGAATTAGCGCACCAAACTAGTAGATGCACATGAGAATCATCGACCTTCATTGTTATCCGAATACCGACCCGTGGATTAAGTCTCAGGGCCCCTACGTGGAGGCGCTGGGAAAATACTGGAAGCGTAGTTGGACAGGCAAGACAGAGAACGAGGTGATAGAGGAGTTTAATAAAGCCACAGTCGAGGCCGTACTCGTGGCCTTTGACATCGAGACGGTCACAGGCTCGCCCCCTTGTTCAAATGACTACGTGGCCAAGATGCGTGACGACAACCCAGGCGTGATCTTACAGGCATGGGGAGCGGTCGACCCGTTCAAGGGGGACCGCGCCATAGAAGAAGCGAAGAGGGCGATCAAGGACCTCGGGATGCTCGGCTTTCATTTTCATCCCATCATGGGCCACTTTTCCGTCGATGACCGCAAGCTCTATCCCCTTTGGGAGACCATAAACAATCTCAAAGTCCCGGTGATGATCGATGTTGGAACCACGGGCATGGGGGCCGGGATGCCCGGCGGTCTGGGCACAGTCATCAGGCACGCTCACCCAGCCGCGGTCGATCGGCTCGCAGCCGACTTCCCGGAGCTCAGCATCGTCGCGGCACACCCGGGATGGCCCTGGACGGAGGAGATGATCGCCGTTGCCCTTCATAAGGGCAACGTCTCGTGGGAGTTATCGGGTTGGGCGCCAAAATACTTTTCAGAATCGTTGAAACGCGATATCAAGAATCGACTGCAGGACAAAATCATGTTCGGCAGCGATTATCCCAACATTCCCTACGAGCGACTCTTCAAAGAATGGAAGGAGTTGGACTACTCCGCCACCCTTATGGAAAAAATTTTTTTCGGTAATGCTGAGCGCATCTTGGGCTTGTG
>Ga0114947_10000562_pt1 | contig 12829 bp, 10 predicted proteins | sample CR02metaG_FD_99656 | JGI IMG/M metagenome (GOLD analysis project Ga0114947, IMG submission 99656) | Deep subsurface microbial communities from Mariana Trench to uncover new lineages of life (NeLLi) - CR02 metaG | ecosystem: Environmental > Aquatic > Marine > Ocean trench > Sediment ...
CCCGGACCTCCCGGCGCTGGGCTTCGGCATGGGCGATGTCGTCCTGGGCGAGCTGCTGAAGGAGAAGGGGCTCGCCCCGGAGCGCCAGGCCTCGGTTGACGACTTCGTCGTGTACGTGACACTGGCCCAGCGCTCCGCTGCCATTCGGGTCGCGCGCCGACTGAGAGAGCGGGGGAGAGGCGTTGCCATGGACTACCGGGGCCGCAGCGTGGGGCGGCAGTTTCGCGCCGCCGATCAGCTCGGAGCGTCGCGGACGATCGTCATAGGCCCCGATGAGGAGCGGGACCGTACCGCGTCGGTTCGCGACATGGCGACGGGAGAGGAAAAGGTCGTGCCCCTCGTCGAGTTGATCGAGGGCGTCTGAGATGGCCGACCGCATCCTCATCCTCGATTACGGTTCCCAGTACACGCAGCTCATCGCGCGCCGCATCCGCGAGGAGCGAGTCTACTGTGAGATCCATCCGCCGGACCGATCGCCGGGCTGGATCCGGGAGTGGGATCCGGCGGGGATCATCCTCTCGGGAGGCCCGTCGAGCGTCTACGACGATGAGGTCCCGGGCACCGATCCGGAGCTTCTGGAGGTGGGCGTGCCGCTCCTGGGCGTCTGCTACGGCATGCAGCTCATCGGGCAGCTGGCGGGCGGTCATGTCGTGCGGGCCGGCCGCCGGGAGTACGGTAGTGCCGTTCTCGAGATCGTGGTCGCGGACCGGCTCTTCGACGGCTTCGAGTCGGGCGAGGAGATCACGGTGTGGATGAGCCACGGGGATCACCTGAGCGAGCCCCCGCCGGGCTACGAGGTGCTGGCGCGCACCGAGAGCAGTCCGGTGGCCGCCTTCCGGGCGGTCGATCGAGAGGTGTACGGCGTGCAGTTTCACCCGGAGGTCATGCACACGGCGCGGGGCGAGGAGATCCTGGAGAACTTCGTCTTCGGGATCGCCGGCTGCGCCGGTGAGTGGACGCCCGGTTGCATCGTAGAGACGCAGGTGAGGAGGGTGCGGGAGCGGGTGGGTGACGAGCAGGTGATCTGTGGTCTTTCGGGAGGCGTGGACTCGGCCGTGGCCGCTGTCCTGGTTCACCGCGCCGTCGGAGACCGTCTCACGTGTGTCTTCGTCGACAACGGAACGCTTCGAAAGGGAGAGCGACGCTCTGTCGAGCGTGTGTTCCGGCAGCACTTTGGGATGCGGCTGGAGGTGGTGGATGCCTCGAGCCTCTTCCTCGAGCGGCTCGCCGGCGTAACCGATCCGGAGGAGAAGCGGATCCGAATCGGGCACACGTTCATCGACGTGTTCGAAGAGGCGGCGCGCGGTGTCGGGGGTGCCCGTTTCCTGGTCCAGGGGACCCTGTATCCGGATGTGATCGAGTCGGTTGCGGTGCGCGGTCCATCCGCGACGATCAAGTCACACCACAACGTGGGCGGGCTCCGTCCGGACATGCCGTTCGAGCTCATCGAGCCCCTGCGTGAGCTGTTCAAGGACGAGGTTCGACAGGTGGGCCGGGAGCTCGGGCTGCCGGAGGAGCTCCTCAGGCGTCACCCGTTCCCGGGGCCCGGGCTGGCTGTGCGCGTTCTCGGCGAGGTGACGGAGGAGCGGCTCGCGGTCCTTCGCGAGGCGGATGCCATCTATCTGGAAGAGATCCAGGCCGCGGAGCTGTACGACGAGATCTGGCAGGCGTTCGCGGTGTTCCTCCCCGTACGCTCCGTGGGCGTGATGGGAGACGCTCGCACGTACGAGAACGTGATCGTCCTTCGGGCCGTGACCAGTCGCGACGGCATGACGGCGGACTGGTTTCAGTTTCCCCACGATGTGCTGGGGCGTATCTCTAACCGCATCATCAACGAGGTGGAGGGCGTGAACCGGGTGGCGTACGACGTCTCGTCGAAGCCGCCCGCCACGATCGAGTGGGAATAGCCGAATGGCTGACCTGAGGGAGATCACGGAGTGGCTGGACCGCTACCTGGCGATCGACTCCGTGCCCGACTACCCGGGTGCCTTCAACGGACTGCAGGTGGAGAGCCGCTCCCCGATCGAGAGGATAGCGGCGGCCACCGATGCCTCCCTCTCCACGATCGAAGGCGCCGCGGAGGCAGAGGCGCAACTGCTGCTCGTGCACCATGGCCTGTTCTGGGGCGATCCGCTGCCGCTGACGGGGGTGTCGTACCGCCGCGTGCGCGCACTCCTCGATGCGGACATGGCACTCTACAGCGCGCACCTCCCCCTGGATGTCCACCCGGAGGTAGGGAACAACGTGCTGCTGGCCCGAGCCCTCGATCTTTCTATCGAGGGCCGCTTCGGGCGCTCGCAGGGCGATGTCGAGATCGGCGTGTGGGCGGCGGCGGATCTACCGCTCGACGCGCTGGCCGAGAGGATCGAAGCTGCCTGCGGGAGCGAGCCGCTCGTGATCCCGGGCGGACCGGGTCACGTCCGGCGGGTCGGCGTCGTGACGGGGGGCGGCGGCTCGCTGATCCAGGCGGCCCACGATGAGGGGCTCGACACGTTCATCACGGGTGAAGGATCCCACCATAACTACCATCAGGCGATGGAGCTCGGCCTGAACGTCGTGTTCGCGGGCCACTATGCGACGGAAACGTTCGGTGTCCGGGCGCTCGCCGAACGGATGGAGGAAACGTTCGGCCTGGAGTCATGCTTCCTGGACCGCCCGACGGGGCTGTAGAAGGTGGCTGAAGACCCTTCGCGCAGCTAGAAGACCGAGACCTTGAGCCCCTGGAGGTAGCGCTCGGGCCGCTCGCGCAGGTCTTTCGTGAGCAGGGCGATCTCCTCGCTGGCTACCTGGATGTTCTCCATGGCCGCCAAGATCTTCACATAGAGCTGCTTGTCGTTGACCAGGAGCCCGAGAGTTCCTTCCCCCTCGTCCATCTTCCGTGTGATCGAGGCCAGCGAGTGGCTGGTCGAGTCCAGACCGGCCGACGCGCTGCGCAGCCTGGAGGTGATCGAATCGAGCCTTGCCACCGCGCTTTCCAGCTCGGGTCCTTCCGTGGCCGCGCGCAGCTGTCCGGCGGTCTCGTTCAGGTTCGCGAGCAGGTCGCCGATCGTGCTCCGCTGCTCCTCGACGAGTCCCTGAAGCTCGTCCATCGCTCCGGCGAACGCCGAGGAGCTGCGATGGATGTCGGCGATCGTCTGGTCGGAGAAGAGCTCCGCGGCCCGGCCGAGCACGTCGGCCGCCTGGTCTCCCAACTCGCCGGCGATCGCCTCGAGTCCGGCCGCGCCGGAGAGCTGAACGGTGTCGGCATCGGCAAGGTAGGTCAAGGATCCTCCCGGAAGCAGCACGATCATCTGATTGCCTAGGAAGCCCGAAGACTGGATGATGCCGCGGGTGTCGTCTGGCAGCCGCCCGTCGTACCGTACGTCCAGCTTCAGCACGACGTACTTATCGTGCAGCTCGACCCGACTCACCGACCCCACGTCCACTCCACGCAGATAAACGCGCGAACCCTTCGTGATCAGCTGTGCGTCCGGAGTGATCCCGTACAGGGACAGCCCGCCACCTCCGAAGGTGGTATCGCTGAGCCAGAAGACGCCCCACACCAGCAACACGGCGGAGAGGAGCACCAGCAGGCCCACACGCAACTCGACCGCCCGATTGGAGCGCAGGCCGGGGTCTCTCATACGGCCCCCGCCAACGCGGAGGTCGGATCCAGGAACCGCTGGACGCCGGGGTCCGGGGAGGAGCGAAGCTCCTCGGGAGTGCCCAGGGCCCGGATTCTCCCATCCGAGAGCACGGCGATTCGGTCGGCGAGGTTGAACGCCGAGTCCACGTCATGGGTAACGATCACGCTGGTACTTCCGAGCTCGTTCTTGAGGTGGGCGATCAGCTCGTTGATCTTGGATGCGTTCAGCGGATCCAAGCCCGTAGTCGGTTCATCGTACAGGATGTACTTCTGGTGCCCCACCACCGCGCGGGCCAGAGCGACGCGCTTCGTCATGCCACCCGAGAGCTCGGCCGGAAGCAGCCGGAGCACATCCGGCTCCAGGTTCACGTGCTCGAGCGCTTGCAGGACCAGCTTGTCACAATCCATGTCGGGCCGCCGGCAGTGGCCCTCCGGCAGCCCCAGGAGGATGTTCCCCTCGACGGTGAGCGAGTCGAAGAGCGCGGAGTTCTGAAAGACGTAACTGATCCGCGAACGGATCTCCCGAATCGTATGGCCGTCTGCCCTGGGAACCGACATGCCATCCACCAGCAGATCCCCCTCGTCAGGATCAAAGAGCCCGACGATGTGCTTGAGCAGGACGCTCTTGCCGGTGCCGGATGGGCCCATGATGACAAGCGACTCGCCCTCGAGCACGTCCAGATCGATTCCGTCCAGCACCGGCTTGCCGCCGAGGCTCTTCTTGAGGGAGCGGATCTCGATCAACGCTTCAGCTCCGCCTCGGTCGCTGGCAAGCCCGGCGGACCCCTCGCCCCACGCTCACGATACGGCCTTGTACACCGGCGCCAGGATCACGTCCATCAGCATGATGGCCACGATGATCGAGACCACCGCCGCCGTGGCCGTGCGGCCGACCCCCGCGGCTCCTCCCTCGGCCCGAAGGCCCACGTAGGAGGCGATGAAGGTGATGGTGAATCCGAAGATCGGTGCTTTGACCATCGAGAAGATCAGGGCGGCAGAGTGATAATATGAGCGGGCTCCCTCAACGTACTCGGCGGTCGTCATCGGCAGGACCGAGACGGCCGTCAACCATCCAGCGAGTATCCCAGCGAAGTTGGCCACGATGATCAGAGGAACCATCGCGATGACCCCGCCGACTACGCGCGGGACGACCAGTTCGACGACCGGATCCCGGCCGAGCGTAACGAGCGCGTCGATCTGGTCGGTGACCTTCATCGTGCCTAGCTCCGCGCCGATCCCGGCGCCGGTCCGGCCCGCGACGACGATCGCGGTGAGAACCGGACCGAGCTCCGTGAGCATCCCCCCCACGACTCCGCCTCCCACGAGGGACATGGGGAGCATGCTGGAGAGCTGGTAGCCGGTCTGCTGTGCCAGCAGCGCGCCGCTGAGCCCCCCCACCACGATCACCAGGCCCAGCCCGTCGACGCCGATCCGTTTCGCCTGTACCATAGCGGCTGACCAGTAGCGACGGGGGCGAGGGAGAACGCACATGGTGGCGGTGAACAAGATCCCCGCGTGGCCCGCATGCTGGACGCAGGTCAGCGCCTTGGCCCCGATTCGCTCCAGCAAGCCCGTTCGCAGACCAGCGGCGGGTGAGCCCTCAGCCACCGCGACCCAGCGCCGGTGATGCAGGACTGACGTCCGGCTCGGGTTGCTCCGCCTCCGCCTCCGGCGGCCGGAGCGAGTCGACAGCGGCGAGAACCAGCTCCCACAGCCCTTTCATACGCTCCGGATCTCTTCCGGCCACTTCAGCGAAGGCGAAGAGATCCTCTGCGGTCACGCCGAGCTCCTCGGCCAGAGCGATCTCCAGGGAATCCAGCATCCTCACCCGGTAGCCGTGCCCGCCGCGGCTCTCCAGAAGATCCTTTCGAAACAGAACGAGCCGGGTCATGACTTGCACATAGACGGAATCGTTCACCGCGATCTCGGTTGCGGGCGAGCGAGCGCAGTCGGCCGCCACGCCGGCGAGAAGCAAGGGCGCGAGGAGCGGAGCGGAGGACAGCGCCAACGCCGAGACGCGCCTACGCCAGCCGCTCAAGAACGGCCCGGAGCACCACATAGAAGGTTCCTACCGAATCGATCCTCACTTGTTCGTCGGGGGAGTGCGGGAACTCGATCTGCGGCCCGAAGGAGATCATGTCCATTCCCTCGTACTTCTCGCCGATGATGCCGCACTCTAAACCGGCATGTATGGCGCCGACCTTTGGCTCGCCGACGATCTCCCCGTACACCCCCTTCACGATGCTCAGCAGGTGCGAGCTCACGTCGGGTTGCCACGCGGGGTAGCCGCCCTCCTCTTCGGCGGTGGCGCCCGCTAGGGCGGCGGTCGCGCCTATGCGCTGCTGGAGCGCGAGGAGAGCGGAGGCGACCGAGCTTCGGCTGCTGAGGAGGATCTCGACCCGATCGCCGGCGCGCCCGACCACCGCAAGGTTGGTGCTGGTCTCCACGAGGCCTGCTATCTCGTCGCTCATCGCCATGACGCCGTGCGGAAGCGCGGTGATCAGCTCCAGCGCCCGAACGGTAGTCGCCGTGTCCCAGGCCCCGCCGGAGGCGCTCGCACCCCCGATCTCGCAGGCCATTCCGGGATCCACTGTTCCGAGCTCCTCCCGTATCGATTCCAGCTCGCGCTCCAGCCGGGAGGCGAACCCGTCCGACCCTCCGTCGTCGGGGACGAGCACCGTGGCCGAAGCCTCGCGCGGGATCGCGTTGTGGGCGTTTCCTCCCTCGAGCCTCACGAGGTGGAACCGGATCTCGCGGGAGACGGCGTACAGGGCGCGGGCCAGGAGCTTGATCGCGTTTCCTCGCTGAAGGTGGATATCGACGCCGGAGTGACCGCCCTTCAAGCCGGCCACTCGGATCTCGTACCCGACGCCATCCGCCCCCGCCTCCTCTCGGAGCGGCAGGTAGAGGAGCGTGTTCATGCCGCCTGCACAGCCGATCGTCAGCTCCCCTTCCTCCTCCGAGTCGAGGTTGAGCAGCAGCCGGCCTTCGAGCATGTCGGCCCCGAGCTCCGAGGCGCCCGTGAGGCCGGTCTCCTCGTCGATCGTGAACAGCAGCTCGAGAGGGCCGTGGGCCGTCTCCTCCTCCTCGAGGATGGCCAGCATGGCGGCTATGCCGATGCCGTTGTCGGAACCGAGCGTCGTTCCTTTGGCCCTCAGGTAACCGTCGGTCAAGCGAGGCTGGATCGGGTCCCTCTCGAAATCGTGCTCGACGTCGGAGTTCTTCTCGTTGACCATGTCGAGGTGAGCCTGGAGGACGATGATCGGAGCGTTCTCGTGGCCCGGCGCTCCGGGCTTTCGTACCACGACGTTGCCCGCCGCATCCTCCCGGTGTGCCAGGCCGTGGCGCTCGGCCACCCCGATCACGTACTCGCGCATGCGACCCTCGTTCTTGGAGCCGCGCGGGATCCTCAGGATCTCGTCGAAGTGGGCCCACACGACCGGCGGCTCCAACTCGGAGACGAACGTCATCCGCTACCTCCTCTATCCGTTGTACGGTACGGGAAACAAAGAACCGGGCCCGTTTCTCTGGCGCTTCGCCTCCGGGGGTGACAGCTTCCCGCACGATATCGTCCAAAGGGCCGCCCGTCCATGAGTTCGGCGTGTGTCGCCGTGGCCCGGCGATGCCGCCGAGGAGAACTCGCTACCGGAGGAGGCTGGATGACCGATCACAAAGAGACTCCTTACGTGCCGGCGAGCACCAGCATGGCCGAGCTGACCTTCAAAGCCCTCTTCCTGGGCGTGCTGATGGCCATCGTCCTCGGCGCGGCCAACGCCTACATCGGAATGAAGGCCGGGCTCACCGTGGCGGCGACCTTCCCGGCGGCGGTTGTGGCGATGGCCGCCCTGCGCCCCTTCCGCGGCACGGTGCTGGAGGAAAACATCGCCCGGACCACCGCCTCGGTGGGCGAGGCGCTTGTCGCAGGCGCGATCTTCACGCTTCCCGCTTTCATCATCGCCGGCGCCTGGGAGACCCTGCACTACTGGGAGAGCACCTTCATCATGCTGATCGGGGGGCTTCTCGGGGTGCTCTTCATCATCGTTCTCCGGCGCACACTGGTGGTCGAGGCAGACCTTCCGTTCCCGGAGTCGGTCGCCGCCTCGGAGATCGTGAAGGCGGGGCAGAAGGGGGATACGGGAGCCAAGTACGTGTTCATCGCCATGGCGCTTGCCGGTCTCTGGGAGCTCTTCAAGAACTCCAACGGGATCCAGTTGGTGCGGGAGCGGACCGACGCGGTGTTCGAGTTCAGCCGCTCGACAATCGAAATGTTGGGGGGCAAGATCGAGTACGCCGGCGGCCTGCTCGTCGCGACGCCCTCGGCCTCGCCGGCCCTGATAGGCGTCGGCTTCATCGTAGGCCTGCGCGTGTCTGCGGTTCTGTTCGCGGGCGCCGTGATGGGCTGGCTCGTGTTTGTCCCGCTCGCCGTGTTCCTGAATCCCGCGCTCATGGAGAGTGTGGGCACGGAGGTCCCGTTCGCCGACTTGGCCGGGGAGGTGTGGTCGAAGCAGATTCGGCCGCTCGCCGTCGGCACGATGATCGTCGCCGCCTTCTACACGCTCTACAGCCTCAAAGACGCGTTGTTCAGAGGGATCCGGAAGGCGATGGGAGACATCGGCTCGGCGGCAGGGAGAGAGGCGCTCGAGCGGACGGAGATCGATCTCCCCTTCAAGAGGATCTTGCCCGCCATCGGGGTGATGGCCGTGGCCACCTTCTTCCTCTACTACTTCTTCACGGGCTCGCTCGGAGGCGCCGTCGTACTCACGGTCGTCATGGTGATTCTCGGCTTCCTGTTCGCCGCGGTGGCGGGCTACCTGGTTGGCCTGATAGGCAGCTCCAACAACCCGATCTCCGGCCTCACGCTCAGCGCTCTGCTGATCGCTGCTGTTCTGATGGTTGCCATGGGAGTGGTCAGTATGCAGGGCGTCGCCGGCGTGCTCGGAGTGGCGGGGGTCGTGTGCTGCACGGCCGGAGTGGCGGGCGACATGATGCAGGATCTGAAGGTCGGGCACATTCTGGGCGGGACGCCGTGGCGCATGCAGGTCGGCGAGATCGTGGGCGTCATCGTCGCCTCCTTCGTTCTTGCCTTTGCCATCATGGCGCTTCACAAGGCGTACGTGATCGGATCGGCGGAACTGCCGGCGCCCCAGGCCGGGCTGATGGCGCTGATGGCCACCGGGATCGTCGGCGGTCAGATGGCGTGGCCGCTGGTGATCGTCGGGATGTTGCTCGCGGTGGCGTTGATCCTCGTCAAAGCCCCCTCGCCCATGCTCATCGCCGTGGGGATGTACCTCCCGTTCTACTCGACCGCCGCGATCTTCGTGGGCGGCCTCATCCGCGGGATGTTGGAGAGGCGGCTGCAGCGAGCTCAAGCCAGCGAGGAGGAGCGGCTGCGGGCCACGAACGTGGGGGTCCTGCTCTCGTCGGGCTTCATCGCCGGAGAGTCGTTGATGGCGGTCCTGCTGGCGTTCCTCCTGATGGGGGGCGACTTCCTCCCGTTCCTCCTGCGGGTCAAGGCGAGCCTTACGCCGGAGATGGCACCGAGCTTCCTGTTGGGCCTGATCGTCTTCCCGGCGTTGGTCTACGCGCTTGTTTGGTTCCCAATCCGCCGGATGCGGGTGGGCGGAATGGGCGTCGAGTAGTAAGGTGCGGCTCGCCCGGCACCGTGGGGGACGTGGCCCTGTGCGCACCTGGAGGGGAACGGCGCGTGCCGCGCCGAACCTGCTCGAGTGGACCCCGGTGCGCGTCGCGGAGTGGCGTGATGTGGACGGAGGCGTCGTGCTGGAGCGTCCGCCGCCGAAGCGAAGCGGGATCCGAGGCATCGGCCGCCTGACGTCGTTCATGGCGGCTCAGCGAGTGCGCCTGGACGACATCGGGAGCTTCTCGTGGAGGCGCTTCGATGGCGAGACCACCGTAGGAGAGGTGTGCGGGGCGCTGCGAGAGCGCTTTGGGGAGAGCGTGGAACCGGCGGAGGAACGGCTCGGCCGATTCCTCCACAGCCTGCGTCGTGAAGGCTTCCTGTTCTACCGGGAGGAGGGGGGGCGCTGGGCCTAGCGCCGAGCGGGCGGGCCCTGGTCCGTCTCACGGCGGCCCTCACCCTGCTTCTGCCGGTCCGGCTCGCCGAGGGCCAGACGGTGCCGTCGCCTGCCGATGTTCTGGACTACGGGGCGGGCGAGCGCTTCACCAACGCGGCAGGGGTGTTCCGGTACGCGAGCCGGCTGGCGACGGCATCGCCGCGCGTCGCGCTGATCCGCTACGGCGAGACGCCCGAGGGACGACCGCTCATCCTGCTTGCGATCTTTCGTGAGGATCGGGCGGATCGCCTGGAGGAGATCCGAGCTTCGATCGGCGAGCTCGGGCGTCCCGAGCTGCCCGCGGCGCGGGCAGCCGAGATGGCGCGCGAGGTGCCGGCCGTCGTCTGGCTGGGATATGGCGTGCACGGGGACGAGGCGTCCTCCACGGAGGCCGCCCTGTGGACCGCATATGACCTGGCTGTCGGCGCCGACGAAACGGCAGGGATCCTGGACTCCCTCGTCGTGCTGATCGATCCGATGCAGAACCCGGACGGCCGCGATCGGTACGTGGGTTGGTACGGGGGTGCCCGCGCCCGGCCTCCCAACCCGTCGGCGGACGCGTTCGAGCATCATCCACCGTGGCCGCGGGGTCGCTTCAATCACTACCTTTTCGACCTGAACCGCGACTGGTCCTGGGGTGTCCAGCCGGAGACCCGGGCGCGGCTGCTAGAGTACAACCGCTGGAACCCTCAGGTGCTCATCGACTTCCACGAGATGTCGTATACGAGCACGTATTTCTTCTTCCCCGCCGCCGAGCCCGTGAACCCGGTCTTTCCCCTGTCCCTGGCGGAATGGGGCGAGTACTTCGGGCGGGCCAACGCCCGGGAGTTCGATCGCCGGCGTTGGCTCTACTACACGAAGGAGACCTTTGATCTCTTCTATCCCGGATACGCCGACAGCTGGTCCAGCCTTACGGGCGCGATCGGCATGACGTTCGAGCAGGCGGGAGGGGGTCGGGCCGGCCTGTCGATTCGCCGGCCGGACGGTTCGACCCTGAGTCTGGCGGACCGAGTGGCGCATCACCGGGCTGCTGGCCTCACCACGCTGCGGGCGGCCGCCAGACGCAAGACCGAGCTCCTGGAGGACTTTGCAGCCTTTCACCGCGATGTGGGGGAAGGTCCCGACATCCTGCTGGTGCCGGGCAGGGATCCGGAAGCGGCCCAGGCGCTCGTGGGGCTTCTTGGGGAGCAGGGAGTGGTTGTGGAGCGGAGCGTGCGCTCGTTCCGGGCGGTGGCGACCCCGCACTTCGGCTTCCCCGAGAGGGAGGAGTTTCCGAAGGGCACGTATCGCGTTCCTCGGTCACAGCGGCGCAGCCGGCTGGCGCGTGCGCTGTTGGAGTCGGAGACCCCGCTCGAAGACCCCGGCGTCGAGTACACGTACGACATCACCGCCTGGTCGCTTCCCTACGCGTACGGTGTGGAGGCACACGCGGCCGGGGGAGTGCGGGACAGCGACTTCGAGGCCGTGACGGCAACTCCACCGGAGCAACCGGGGCCAGCTCCAGGCCTGCTGCCGGCTCCAGGCCTGCTGCCAGCTCCGCGCCCAACAGCTCCGGGCCCGTGGCCAGCGGTCTATGGCTATCTAGTGCCGCCCACCGTGGCTGCCGCAGGTCCCCTCTTCCGCTACGCGGCCATGGGTGGACGGGCGCATGCGTTGGCGGAGGCGTTCGCGATGGAGGGCCGCAGCTGGCCGCCGGGCACGGTGTTCTTGCCAGCGGACGATTCCACGGACGCCAGGGTGCGGCGGGCGGGGCTGGCGCCTTTCGTGAATCCGGTGGAGAGCGGGCTCTCCACTTCGGGCGTCGACCTGGGCAGCGCCCGGTCGCTGGCGCTCGAGGCACCGCGGATCGCGGTTCTCACGGGAGAAGGAGTGAGGCCCACCTCGTACGGCCAGGTGTGGTACCTGCTCGAGCGCGGCGTGGGGATTCCGTTCGATCCGTTGCGGATCGGTCAACTCAGCGCCGGTACGCTTGCCAGGTACGATGTCGTGGTGGCGCCCGCGGGCAGCGCCGATGCGTATGAGGCGGAGCGCGACGTGCTCGCCGGTTTGGTCGAGGCGGGAGGCACGCTCGTGGCCATGGGTGCCGCGGCGCGCTGGGCCGCCGGCGCGATCGCCGCCGTCCCGGTACGCGAGGCCGATTCGACGGACATCCCGGACGAGGAACGCCTGCGGCGGGGGTTGCGCACCCGTGCCGAGCGCCGCAGCGAGCGGTGGGATGAGAGCGTCACGGGTGTTGTCCTCCCCGTCCGGGTCGATCTGGAGCACCCGCTCGCCTGGGGTGCTACCGGGGGCAACGACGAAGGGGCGTTCTTCGCGCTTCATTACACCGATCTATCCTTTGAGCCGGCGGAAGAGTTCGAGTCGGTCGTGCACTTTCCCCTGGACGTGTCGGAGGTCAGCGGCGTGATCAGCCGGGGCAAACTGGATCAGGTGGCCGGCTCTTCGTGGCTCGTCGTGGGATCGCTCGGCGAGGGCCGGGTCATTCTCTTTGCCGATGACCCGCTCTTCCGCCTCTTCTGGCGTTCGGCGTTTGTTCTTTTCACGAACGCGCTGCTCTATGGCCACATCCTCGACTGATCGGCTGCGTCCTGCCGAGGTGGCAGCCTTTCCGGCTGCTCCAGGCGGCCCTGCGCCGTGGTGGCGGACCTTCCACTCGATCGGCAGGAATCCGGGTATCTCCGAGGGCACGTCCCTTGCCCTTCTTTGGTAGGAGTTCTCTGAACCAGAGAGGGGTCATCATGGACGAAAGAGAAGAGGGAATCGAGGCCGAGGAAACGACCTCCAAGGAGGCCGAGGAAACGACCACCAACGAGGGCGAGGAGGCGACCACCAACGAAGGCGAGCGCCCGGAAGGCGAACGACTGGGGCGCGACCTCTGGGGACGACCGCTGGCGGACTTCCAGGAGGTGATCGGAGATCTGCTGGGCAGCTTTCGGAGCCTTCCGCTCGGAGCACGAGTGCCGCGGTACGATCTCATCAGGCTTCCCGATGCGGGATACTGGATCTTGATGGATCTGCCGGGCGTCGACCGCGCGGAACTGGAGGTCAACGCGGTGGCGGACGACCTCGTGATCACCGGCAAGCGCCGGCGGCCGGAGCTCCCCGATGGTTCGGAGGTGGTCCGGTCGGAGCG
>Ga0114947_10000563_pt1 | contig 12823 bp, 7 predicted proteins | sample CR02metaG_FD_99656 | JGI IMG/M metagenome (GOLD analysis project Ga0114947, IMG submission 99656) | Deep subsurface microbial communities from Mariana Trench to uncover new lineages of life (NeLLi) - CR02 metaG | ecosystem: Environmental > Aquatic > Marine > Ocean trench > Sediment ...
CTTGGTCTACTGGAAAGCGAAGAACGAGATTTCCGTTCAGCGATTTATGAGATGAAGATCAGGAAAACGCCTCTCTGGTCAAAATGGCTGCGTTTTGATCATCAACCGGCGGCGAACATCAACAGACCGATTCATTGATGGTGGATGTATGTCGGCAAGCCGCCTGAAAATGGACCAACAGACCTCAACACCCGAACTCACGTTTTGTGCCATACTCGGACTTAGCGGTCGTTTTAGACTGGCTCCGAGCATGTCAAACAGCTCAACGTCTTTCTTCGGGTGGGAAAACGACCTTCAAAAATGGACCAAGCCAACCGAGGGCTTCGGCCTCCGGAGTCGGCACCAGCAATTTCGGCTATGCACGCATTAGCGCCAAGGCGGACGCTCGTAAAAAGATGGGAAAGTCCTAATTGTCTCGGTTTGCCGACATAAACGCGCAATCACGTTTCTCGCCGACCGTCGATGCTCTATCGCGCCAGCAAATACGATTGCGACGTCTGCGCCCTCAATCCGCGCTGCTGCCCCAATAAACCGTGAAGCCCTCCGATCCCGGTTGAATGATGACGATCACGCCAATGAAACCGACCCCGATGGCCGAATATCGCCGCCAGCCGCCGGTCTCGCCCTGTGTCCTCAGACTTGCGCAACTTTAGATCATCTGGCGTAATCGGCCGCGCATCCGCCTGCACATCGCGCTCGGCGACAGGCCACCGGCCCCGGAAATAATCTTGCCGCCGGCACGGACTGAAGCCTATCCTGTTCCCGGCCATTCAATGGAGACCGAAAAACGCCGAACTCTCCGTTAGACCCTGGTACCGGTTCAGGGGTCAGGTCAACGACTATGGAGACACTGCATGCACTTGGGCATCCTGACGGGAGGCGGCGACGTCCCCGGACTGAACCCGGCGATCAAGGCGGTCGTGAACGAAGCTTTTGCCAGGGATTGGCGTGTCACGGGTTTTCGGCGCGGCTGGGCAGGACCCGTCAATTCCGACCCCGAAAATCTCGAAGGCACCCGGAGCGCCCGCATTGTCCTGACCCCCGACGTCGTGCGCAGCATCAACCGCACCGGCGGCACGATCCTCCACACCTCGCGAACCAACCCCTCGCGGATGCGCGCTTCCGATTTGCCCGGATTTCTGAACCACGAGGCTGCGTCCTCGGACGAGGGTACCATGGATGTGACGAACCATGTCCTCTCGGTTTTGGACGCCCTGGAGATCGACGTCCTTATCGCCATCGGCGGCGATGACACGCTCTCCTATGCCGCACGCATTCACGCCGAAGGTGTCAAGATCATGTGCATCCCCAAGACCATGGACAATGACGTCTTCGGCACAGACTATTGCATTGGCTTCTCGACCTGCGTCACCAGGTCGGTCGAGCTGATCAACCGGCTGCGCACATCGGTTGGTAGTCACGAGCGGTTTTTGGTGGTGGAAATGTTTGGCCGCAACTGTGGGCTGACAGCGTTGATGGCCGGCTATCTCGCCGACGTCGATAGAACCTTGATTGCAGAGGTACCCTTCGATTTCGATAAGCTCGCCCGGATGCTCAGTGACGATCGGGCCGGCAGCACGTCCAACTATGCCATTGTCGTGGTCTCCGAGGGCGCCAGCGTGGTCGACGAAGGGGTCACAGAGTCCGGCCCCGCGGACGCCTACGGGCATCACAAGCTGGGGGGCATCGGCCAGCGTTTGGGGCGCTCCCTCAAAGAGATCACGGGCACCAACGTCATGGTGCAGAACCTGGGGTATCTCCTGCGCGCCGGAGCCCCGGACGCGGTGGACCTTATGGTGCCTAAGAATTTTGGAACCATGACCGTGCGATTGATAGAGGACGGTTCAACCGGTCTGATGGTGGCGATCCGAGACGGGTGCTACGCTACTCAGCCGGCCGACATCAGTACCAAGGGCGAGCGCCGCGTCGACGTGGATGGCATGTATGATGTTGACACCTATCGTCCGAGGATCGCCAAGCTCGATGGCACACCTATGTATCTACGGGGCGCTGTCAAATAAACTGGGCTGGCCGGAAAGTGAGTTCAGGCTCTTGGTCCATTGTTGAGTAATTAGATCCGTAATTTTGCGGAGGTATGTTGTGAACCGACAGTAACATCACGCTTTGCGCTAAGCGACTTCACAGGCGGATTAACCGGATTAATGATGACATTTGGCATTTGGGCAGGTTGATTGAACCCGGACCGTGAGGCGTTGCGGATCAATTGCGCCACATGGTTATTGTTTTCCCTAGCGGTAGTCCGTGCAAACTTCCGAAGCTCCGCAAGCCCTAGCAGATACGAAAGCGTCGATTCGGCACCCTTGTTTTCATTCCGGCGATCGATATGGAGCCCGTCGCAACCGGCACCCGTCCTGAGGTCTATCAGTGTCGTTTGGATGTCATTATCGCCCAGAAACCAACCAAACGCGCGAAATGCGCCTGCTGTCCAAGTTGCACTTTTCTCCGCCCTTGATGCCGCGAGGCAGGCAGATATCGTCGCCGATGCTTCCAATGGCTGCTGATCAAACGCCTTGGGCTTTTGCCGTATTCGGCCGAAGCTTTCGTTGCCAACAGGTCTAAAGTGTCCAGCCGGCGCTGTCTGATGCTCCATGAGCCAACGAAGTGATCGTAACCCGGCATCAACGTAAGCTGACGTGTTGGTCCTCATGCCCGTCTGGATTAGCGCCTGCGAAAGGCGGGCGTTGTCATATGCGAGCACCTCTTCGAACCAAACCCAATCTTCGGTCTCCACCATGTGGAACACAGCGATCAACCTCTCTGCGAGCAAACGACGGACACGGTCGGCCTCGAGGTCATCGCCGAACTGTACGCAGTAGGCGTCAAGGCCCAAAAGCGAGAAGGCCCAGGCTCGCGGAAATGTGAATTCTTCGGCGGCGGGAAGGGCGGTCTTAAATAGCGAAGCGGCCCATTTGCGGCGAGATAGATCGATGTCTGTGCGCGTGCATTCGCCCAACGCCCAAAGGGTCCTACCGTGGCTATCTTCGCTGCCTGATTCTTCCAGCCATCGGCGATCGTAGCTCATGAAATTCCGAAATCTGCCGCTTTCCGGATTCCATGCCTGCTGAATAAATGCTGCGAAGCGCGCAGTAAGCTGATCGGGTAAGTACGCTTCCCGATTGTTATGAAGCATATTTGAGAAAAGGAGCGCGCGAGCGTTGTCGTCGATGCAGTATCCATGATCTGGATTTGGCGCCGAATAGAGCGCATGTTGCAGCAACCCCGTACTGTCGCAGAGCGAAATGAGGTGCTCGACCCGCATCTCCGGAAGCGCCTGGCCTTCATGCCAAGTCTTAATCGGCATGGCAGGAGGTGATTTTCCGGGGCGAGTGGCGGCGCGCGCATCGTCAAAGGTTGCAAGATAGCGTTTGGCTGTTTGCTCCCAGGTCATCGATCGGCTCGCCAAGTAGGCGCGTCGGCGCATGGAATTACGGCGCGCGTCGTCGGTCAGCAGTGCGATAATTTCACGGCTCATTGCCGCCGGATCGCGGAACGGGACAAGAACCCCACGCCCATCACCGAGGAGTTCTTGGGCGTGCCAGTAAGGCGTCGATACGATGGCTTTTCCGAGCCCAAAACTGTAGGCGAGGGCGCCGGATGTGATCTGTGCTTCATTGAGATAGGGCGACGCATAAACGTCCGACATCGCAATGAAATCAAGCAGGTCATTCAGCGCCACGAACCGCTTGAAAAAGATAACACGATCCTCAAGACCGAGTTCGCGCACGCGCGCAGTCAGGCTATCGCGATAGGTTTCGCCTTGATGGCGCAGGAGAGTTGGGTGCGTGGCACCAAGCACGACATAAACTGCGTTCGGGCAGGCTCCGATAATATGGGGCATGGCATCGATCATCGTCTCGATACCTTTGTCCGGTGACAGGAGGCCGAAGGTAAGGATGACGGTTTTCCCCTCGAGACCGAGTTTGTCCTTCCCGCAGGTCGAATCGAGAAACGGAAGGTCAGGTATGCCGTGCGGTATGACCTCTATCATCTGAGCTGGCACGTCATGAACGGACTGAAGTAACTCGCGCCCCTTTTCCGCCATAACAACGATCTTCGCCGAGTGGCGAACGAGCTGATCCATCACTGTGCGCTGCATTAGGGTCGGTTCAGCAAGCACAGTGTGAAGTGTAGTCACGATCGGCGTTTTGATCCGCGACAGCAACTGCACAATGTTACTGCCAGCTTCGCCGCCAAAAATTCCGTATTCGTGTTGAAGGGAAACGACGTCCACGTCCGCGCTGTTAAGGAACTCGGCGGCCTGAGCGTAATCGCCGATCATATCTTCGCGGATCTCAAACAACACCTCGCGTGGATATTCGTATTCGGCCCCCGTCTCTGTCATCGCCACGACGAAGGCGTCGAGATTTGGATCATCCTTAGAGACGGCCCGATGAAGACTATCGGTGAAGGTCGCGATACCACACATCCTCGGAGGATGATTGCCAATGAATGCAATACGTTGAAACTTAGTCATCGAGATTTGTGTCCTACATCATAGATCGGCAAAATTTGCCTTTTCTCGGAAAATTTCTAAAGCCGATGAATAAACAGCTTTTGCAACAGGCCAGATTGATCACAGGCCTCCACGGCCTTCAGACGCCCCTCGCACCCCCCGTTGCGGTAGCTGTGGCCAGGCTCGGAACTGTGTTCGTAATCCCCCCGACCGAGGGTGTCGCGCACTTCCGCCTCAAGCCGCTACTCGATGATCAGAGGCGTCGTAGATGCACAAATTTACTGGGACTGGACTCCTATGACAACGGCCCTAGATCAAATCACGAAGACAGTCAAGCAGCCTCTGCTGCAGCTGCCGGATTACAGAAGGGACAGGTCTTGCGAGAAAGGGTTCAAGCCTACTGACTTGCCTTGAGCCGCGACATTAGCTCTCGGATAGGGACGCTGGCGACACTGCACCTTTGGTCGGCAATGCCATAGGGAATTATCAGCTCGTCTTTGTGAATCATGCTTCCGCAGGTATAAACCACATTGGGTACGTAACCATCTCGTTCGTGCTCATCGGGTGCCAGTAATGGCTCCTCGAGCTGGCCGATAATCTTTGATGGATCGTCAATATCTAGTAACACTGCCCAGACGCTGTATTTCCGCATCGGACCTACACCGTGGAACAATACTAGCCATCCCTCGGGGGTCTCCAACGGCGAACCGCAATTACCGATTTGGACAAACTGCAAGGGATGGGCGGGCTCCTGTAGGAGAGTCGCTTCAGTCCAAAAAAATACATTGTCCGAGAACATGATGTAGTTATTCACGCCGTCCTGGCGCGAAAGCATCACGTATTGGCCATTAATCTTTCTTGGAAACAACGCCATACCCTTATTCTGCGCGGCATTGCCGTTAAGCGTATGCATCTTGAAGGTCAAAAAATCTGTGGTCTCAAGCAGCTGTGGCAGTATCGCAAATCCGTTGTAGGCGGTGAAAGTTGCGTAGTACCTGACCGCGCCATCTTCATCGACGAAACGCACGAAGCGGGCGTCCTCGATGCCTCCGGATTCATTTTCCGTAACGGGGAATATCACTCTCTCTGAGATGTGGTGGTCGGGACGAAAGATGCACTCGTAATTGGACCGCGCCAGCCACAGTGCCGTATCAATTGCATGCAGTTTGTCTTTTTTTCGAAACTTGGTCGATTGGAGACGCTCGATTTGGGTTTGAAGCTCACCGAGGGTGAATTCCTCTCCTAGACCCTCCAATAGTTTGCCCAGAACGCGGGTGTGTACGCCGGTCTCTTCGAGCTCTTGCTTGAAATGAAGGCGGCTTCTAGATGGGTTCAGTGTGATTTTAGGCGTGTCCACGTAATGGCTGATGGGGTCGAAGTATAAGTCCTTGTACTCGTCAATAATTCCGCTACGGAATTCAATAGAGGACACATGGCCTTCGCCCGTCGCTCTGAAGCTCATGATAAATCGCTTAGATCCTTTACTGACGCCTTTTTGATCCGGGTGCTGCACGATGGACGGGTTAAAAAGAGCGGCTGACTCGACTGAATACTCAGAGGTGAAGTACGCGCCGAGCAGAAGTCGTCGTTCCGGTGATAAAGAGCGGCTTTTTGGCGAATGTGCAGCGACCCGTTCGAAGTTTCTCTCTAAAGTTTCTCTGAAGTATCGATGGCGCTCTGAGAAATCCCGGAAAATGGTTCCCAGCAAACGCTGCGCCTCATCGTCACTTAGCTTTGTAACCCGCTCGATCATGCGCTCGAGTCGCAGCCCATCGCCCGGAAAATATGGCCGAGTAATAACGCGAGAATTCTCGGCGTTCAGTACGATTCGCCGGCGTCTCACAAATTTCCCGTGATGCTCTACCTCTCTATTCATGACCCCATCAGTGCCTGCCCATTAACCGGTTCTGCCTGACAATGATTTGCGGCCATTCACTCGCGCTATCGCATCGTCCTCGACATACGAGTCGCTTCGCCATACCCAGGCGCTTCAAGCGTTCTACCGGGGTGAGTGTACCCACACTGCATATTGTGCCTCTACCAGTTTCAAAACACAACAGCTATATTGCGCACAATCTCGATTTAGAGCGTCATCCGGGAACTCAGATTCACTGAAGGGATTCCCAATCGTTGGCTGAGATGCGATTCTTCGCCCCAAACAACGATAGGGGCAGAGGATGAACGGAGCCTATACAAGCGATCTGCGGGGGCGTGTGCTGGATGCTGTCGATGCAGGATCATCGGCACGCCGGGCCTGCGCCTCGGTTCCGGGTTGGTGTATCCACAGCGATCCGGTGGGTGCGACGGTGGCGTGAAACTGGTGAGCGGATCGCGCCTCGGCAAGGGTGACCGCGGCCGTCCCGTGCGATGAACCGGAGGTAACTGAGGAGCAATCACAGCCCACTCCGCGTCGGTCAAATCGCTCTGGTAACGCAGCGCCTTACGGTTATGCTGCTCTCGGGCGTTCGGCGTCCACGCAACCCCTTTCGAAACGGCCTCTAAGACAGTTAGAATAACACCAATCGCGCTTCAGCAAGCACATCGAGTTCGAGCATGTCTATTCGCCTTGCTATGCTCAGCCCCATCTCGTGGCGGACACCTCCTCGCCACTACGGCCCGTGGGAGTCCGTGGTCAGCCTTCTCACGGAGCAGTTGGTGAAAATGGGTCTGAAGGTGACCCTGTTTGCCACCGGCGACTCGCAAACCAGTGGGCAATTGGTCGCGGTCTGTCCGCGTCCCTATTCAGAGGACCCTTCGGTCAATCCCAAGGTTGCGGAGTGCCTGCATATCTCCGAAGTCTTCGAGCGCTCCGCCGATTTTGACCTCGTTCACAATCACTTCGACTTTCTGCCACTGACCTACTCCGGCTTGATTGAAACACCGATGTTGACCACCATCCATGGTTTCTCGTCGCCCTCAATCATTCCCGTGTACAAAAAGTACAATGACCGTAGCCACTACGTGGCTATCAGCGAGGCGGACAAGTCGCCGGAGCTCGATTACCTGGCCACGATTCACCACGGGATCGACATTACGAAATTTCCCTTTTTCAAGGGTGGGGGAAAGTACCTGTTGTTCTTTGGCCGGATCCACCCTGAGAAGGGCGTCTACGAAGCCATTCAAGTGGCGCAGCGGGCGGGAATGAAGCTAATGATCGCGGGCATCATCCAGGATCAAGCTTACTTCGAAAAGCTCGTCGAACCCTACATTGACGGCACAACGGTAGAATACCTCGGTGCGATCGGACCCGATCGGCGACCGGAAGTGCTGGGTCAGGCCTTGGCACTTTTGCATTTGATCAGCTTCGACGAGCCGTTTGGTTTGAGCCTAGTGGAATCCATGGCATGCGGAACGCCAGTCATCGCATTTGGTCGCGGTTCTATGCCGGAAATCGTCAGACACGGTGAGACGGGCTACATCGTCGAGGACATAAAACAGGCCGTGGAAGCGGTCGCGGCCGTGCGTTCGATCGACAGATCCGCCTGTCGTGATGACGTTGAGCAGCGCTTCTCTGATACGCGCATGGCGCAAGACTACGTCCGAGCATACCAAGAAGTCCTGAAATTATAGGTAGACGATGAGCAATAACCAGATAGTGAAGCGGTATGAGGGTAACCCTATCCTCACCAAGTATGACGTTCCTTATCCTGTGGAGACCGTCCACAATGCGGGTACAACCAAGCATGGGGGTCGGTACGTCTTGTTATTTCGCTCCCACCTGCGTAACGGACGATCCATCATCGGCATTGCATGGAGCGATGATGGTTATAAGTTCCAAGTGAAGTCCAAGCCGTTCATGGTGCCGCCCACTGACGGGGTCTTCGCGGAGTACGAGGAGTATGGCATCGAAGATCCACGAATTTGTTCTATGGGCGGTGAGCATTACATCACCTACAGCGCTTATTCCAGGCACGGCGTGCGCATCGGTCTTGCAAAAACCCACGATTTTACTGCTGTCGAGAGGGTGTCGCTGATTAGCCAGCCAGATATGCGCAATGTGGTGATTTTTCCGGAAATCTTCGACGGACGTTACGCACGGCTTGATCGACCCCACTCGGAAATCAACCCTTGGTCAATCTGGCTCTCTTGGTCTCCAGACCTCATTCACTGGGGTGAGTCGACAGTGGCCATCAAGCCCCTCGTCTATCACTGGGATGAGGCGAAGGTGGGGCCGGGTGCGACTCCAATCGCCACGGCGAACGGCTGGCTGAATATCTATCACGGCGTGTTCGACACGATGGACGGTGCGGTGTATCGCGTCGGCGTGGCACTGCACGCGCTCGACGATCCGGCCAATGTCCTCGGAGTCGCGGACGAGTGGATCCTCGCACCCGAAGACCCGTGGGAGCTGACCGGCTATGTCCACAACGTAGTGTTCTGCTGTGGCGCTGTGCCGGAAGAAGACGGTACTGTGAAGCTTTACTGGGGTGGGGCGGATAGCGTCATTTGCGCGGGCACTGCGCAAGTGCAGGAACTGGTTGATCTCTGCCTACAGAATCCTCGCCCCGCCGTATGAGCACGGCGCGAACATTCGAGTGCGTGTCGCGATCGCGTGCCGCGGCTGATGGGGCCATGGGCGATCATTGCAGGGACATCCGGGGCGCAATTCGTGCTACTGAGGCGGTGGAGGGCTTTGAGCGGATCAGTCGCCTCGCGCAGAAATTCGGGCCTTCCGTCGAGACAGCTGTCGTCTGATTGGCGGGCGGAAACGTGCGTCAATATCTCGCTCGATCTCGTCGGGCGGGACTTGGCGCTGGCGCATCTGCTGGAACTTAGCCGCGAAGGAGTCGGGATTGCCGGGCTGGGGTTCGGTGTAGTTCGTGCCCCGGCCAGGGTCTTGCCGAGCGTCGGCAAACCAATTCTGATGGCCCCGAGATAGATCGCCGGGGTCGACGGGAATGCTCGTGTGCACGTGGTGGGCGGGCACCTTCAGGCTTTGCTGAATCGACATGAAGGCGAGGCCCTCCTCGCCGAGATCAAGTTCACCAACCGTGCAGCCGAAGGCGACCCCACCGCCACGGGCCACTACGTCCCCCAGTTCGCTCGCCACCAGGACCGCCCCGTCAATGTCCGCCTTGCCGTGAATCTTGGTGTCGATGATTACCGAGTTAAGCACGCGGCCATCACTGGGCAGGGTGGTGTCGCCGACAATGCGGTTGCCGAAGGGATCCGGAGCCACATGATCGATGGCCGCGAGGCAGCGGACAAAGTCGCCCTCCACCGTAGGCGCAGCGACCGCCCACAAAGCCCGGCGCGCTTTGGCGAGCTGGCCGATATCGCCCCAGTAGAGATGTTCGCCGAAGTCGATGACCTTGATGACCAGCGGGTGCCCCCTTCGCTCCCCCACCCGCTGCTTGAGTTGCTGGACGCGCTGCCAAAAGTCGGGCCTTTCGGTGACCAGTTGCTGCAGCCTGGCATCGCGGTTCAGTTCCGCTTGCCAGGCGTCGGCGTCGTGGGTCAGCGCTTCGAAAAGGTAGCCGTCGACGTCGATCCAGCCGTCGAGGTCGCCAAAGAGCGCTTCGGCTTCCTCGAGGAAGAGATAGGAGAAGGCGGGACTACCAATATGTACTAGCGCTTTGACCGGCTGGCCCCGGTCGACGATGTCAAAGCGCTGCAACAGCTCGGCGCGGGATCGCCGCTGCACTTGCACGATCAGTTCGCCGCTAGTCGGGTGGCGCAGCAGCCACTCCTTGTTTGCCGCCAGATCTTCGGTGACCTCCACCTCCGCGCCAAACCGCACCGCATCGGCTCGGGAGAGGTCGAGGTTCATCTCCGCCAGTCGGTGGGCGGCGATCTGTGGCTCGTCTCCCCACTTCCAGGCGATGCCGCGGAAGCCCATGCGCTGCAGGTGATGGGCCAGTAGCGTCCAAGTATAGAGGGAGGCGGCGGCGGTGTTGAGCCAGCGCCCGTCTCGTCCTTGGCGGACGAGCATGAGCATGAACGGCTTGATACCGTGCAGCCGCTGGGTGATCGGGCTAAGGCGTGTTCCCTTGCCCGGCAGCATGATGCCTAGGGCAACCCCGTCCGAGTCGAAGGTTCGGCCTTCCCGCTGCCATTGGCGGACGGCGTCGAGGAGGCCGAGGAGCTGGCCGCGTCGCGCCCGCTCCTCGTGCACCATTAGCTCGACGGCGTTGTCGGCGCGGAAGATCGCGGCCGCCAGGTCCTCGAGGTTTCGACCCACGATATCCGAATCGCCACCATTAGTGATGGCGATGACCTGGCTTGGACCGAGGGAGGCGTTCACCACCCGCCTCAGATCGCGCAAGTTGTCGAACTTTGCCGCCTGCGCTTCCGATACGCGGGGCGTCGCGTCGGCGAGTGACGTCGATGCCGGGCCGCCAGTTCTGGCTAGATTCCGCTCCATCCGACGTAACAGGCCATCAGGCTCGCGGATCGCCAGCCGAACCATTTCATCGGCCCGCTGGGCGACATCGCTTACCGCGTAGATGCGCAATTGGGGGGCGTTACCCGACGGGCGAATGTGGATAATGTCGCCAGTGCCGAACCAGACCCGAACACCATCGGTGTAGTTGAGCCGAACGACCGATCCGAAGCCATCCTCAGCCGAAAAATTGTACTGAATCGTCTGTCGGAGGGCGAGCAACTCGTCTGCCAGCGAATCGGGAGTGCGCGTTGCCATCTCGTCGTTGTCCACCCGCGTGACGGTCACGGTCGAATCATCAAAGACCGCATCGATCACCGTGGCGTCACCGGGGGAGAACCGCCCGAGGATCGCCTGGCTCGCTGACTCGGGGAAGTCGTCCAGTAACCCGGAGCAGGTCGCTCGCTGGGGTAACTCGTCGAACAGCTGGGAAACCGGAACGCCTCGTCGGACTGCGGTGAGCAACGCCGCGAGGATCGGCAGCACCGCGTCGCGAGTGGCTAAGGCCGACAGCAACCGACCGTTGACAGTGAAGTCGGTGCCGGTGAGAAAGCCGCCGTTCGCTTCCCACGCCACCACTCTGGTCGTCCCCTCGGCGATGGCTCGCTGCATTGCCGCGATGACATAAGGGGAGCCAATGCGAGTTTTCTCCACCACCATCGCTGGGCGGCTTTGCTGCACCCGTTTGTCCAGGGCATCAGTGGTGTTGATGGGCACAGCGGCGAATGCCGCGTCGAAAAACTCGGCGGTGATGATTCCCAACACGTCCCCACGGTGGAAGCGGCCGCGCTCGTCGACGAGAATCGGTCGGTCACCGTCACCATCTGTGGAGATGATGGCATCGGGAGAGTGGCGGCTGGCCAGCACACGAAAGCGCCGCTCGTCCTCCTCGCGCAGGTCCTCGGTATCCACCGGGACGAAGGTCGCGCTGCGCGCCGCAGCGATGGCTGTGGCACCCAGGGACTCGAGGACGCGGACCAGCAAGTCACGGCCAACCGCCGAGTGCTGGTAGACGACCACGCGCTTGCCGGCGAGCGGCTTTTCGTCGGGAAAAAGCCCAGTGTAGCGCTGAATATAGACCGCTTCAGCCGCGTGCTGCATCGCGGCGGGTTCGGGCGCCGTCTTGAGCTTGCCATCGGCGTCAAATGCCGACCGCGATTCATCCTTGGCATATTCCCTGGTGCGAACCGCCTTGACCGCAGCAAGGATGCCGCCCTCGTCGCTCTTCAACACTTCTTCGCTCTGTTTGTAGAACTTGATGCCGTTGCGATCAGCGGGGACATGGCTGCCGGTGACCATGATGCCGGGCATCGGTCGCTTGCTCGTCGCTGCATCCTCCTGTTGCGCGTAGTAGGCCAGAGCCGGAGTAGGGATCTTGCCGCAGTTGACCACCGATAGCCCTGCATCACGAATGGCCTGGGTTACCGCAAGGGCGATGCGAGGGCTGCTTGACAGCCCGCTGCTGGGGTCGACCTCGCGCAAGTCTTGGGCGAGCGCGATGGGATCGCCAGGTCCGACGTCGCCGATCTGGCGCAGGTAGTCGAGAAAGCCGCGGGTGTTAATGTAAACCTCGAGGTCGGTCATCTCACGCACTAGACCTCTGAGGCCACTCGTCCCGAACCGCAGCTCGCAAGGGATGTAGTTCAAGAAGGTAGGGTAGCCATTGGTTGTCATGAGGCTCGTTCGCCGCGTGTTTGCGCCGCCGTCGACGGAGGAATAGTCACCATCACCACCTCGGCATCGCCGTCGGCCGTGGTTAGCCGGTAGCTATCGATGGTCACGGGGATTATGGCCGACTGGCCGCGGGTCAGCAACGCCAGTGTCCGGTCGTCCGAGGTTCGAAGCTCCACGGTACCGCGGACAACGTGCAGCGTGTGCATTGGAGTCCCGGCGGGCAGCCCGACCTCTGCCTCTGGGCGCGGTCGTAGGTGATCGACGACGAACCACTCGCTCTGCACCGAGCGGAA
>Ga0114947_10000564_pt1 | contig 12809 bp, 8 predicted proteins | sample CR02metaG_FD_99656 | JGI IMG/M metagenome (GOLD analysis project Ga0114947, IMG submission 99656) | Deep subsurface microbial communities from Mariana Trench to uncover new lineages of life (NeLLi) - CR02 metaG | ecosystem: Environmental > Aquatic > Marine > Ocean trench > Sediment ...
GCTCCATGCGTTGCTCTACCTCCTACATCTGACCGCCATGGATGGCGGGAATGCAAAAGGATTGTAGGAACAATCCTTGCCACGTAGTCGTGGTTCGAAGTCAGGTGCCCAAATCGGATAATCTCTCTCGCTTGGTCAATAGTCGTTTGGGCGTTTTTCGGGCACCGGTCCAGCACCGTTAGGCACGGTCCAGCATTCTTGCAACGATCGCCCAGCAGAAAGTCAATTAAAATATTAGGTTAGCGCTAAACTTCTGCTCTCATAATGCTGAGGTCGGTGGTTCAAGTCCACCCGTAGCCACCAGCCATTCTCACCTCGGATGATCCGCCTCTAATTCGGACAAGCGGTCCGCCTGATCCAACCAATGTTTCATACCCATGACGCGGAACGAGTCTCGCACCTCGGTTAACGACTTACTCCCCGCCTTTGCCCCCTCGATTTCGATACCGGCCAAAGCGAGGCCAAGGCGACACAGTGCGGTAAGTGGGCGCATCGCGCTGTGCTCTGCGAGATCGAGTGCGATGTTATAGGCCGAGGTCACGCTCGCGATAGGTGATCGATTCGCCCTTTCGATCTCCGCCTGGGTGAACCGTGCCCACGCTTCGTGACCGCGTTCGTCCTGCTTGCGGGCAATTTCAACCGCTCGTGCCGCCGCTTCGCGGGCTTCCGATAAGCGAGTGGCACGCAGATAAGCATCGGCCAGCCAGACGAAGGGATAGCCTGAGCCTTCTGGATGGTGGCGCAGGATCTCTGGTTCCACCGCGAGCTCGAGTAACGGTATCGCGTCCGAATGCCGGCCAGCGGCGCTGAACGCGAGACCCAGAATGCCACAGGTGATGGTCCTGAGGAGCAGAACCTCTGCGCGCTCGCACAGCTCGAAGTTGGGCTCGGCAAGAGCGATGGCCTGATCGAACTCGCCGCGGCGAATATGGGTCAGTGCCAAGTAGTCGGTCACCCATACTGTGCTCATGGCGCTATTGACCTCGCTCGCGATTTCGACACCTTCGCGGGCCCAGCCGAGTGCCTCGTCAAACTCGCCCAACTCAGCGAGCCCCCAGGCTAGAAACCCGCGGGTGATGGCCGCGGGATAACCAGCCATCCCGTGTAGCTGGTAGGCAGGCGGCCCGGTGAGCTCCTTCACCGCCCGTCGATGTATCTCAATCTGTCGCTCGAACTCGCCGCGGGCATTGAAGGCGAGGCCGAGGTGCTCGATGCTCGTATAGAGTACCGAGAAGTCTCCAGCACGTTCGGCGAGAGCAATGGCCTTCTCGCCATGTTCGATAGCGCGAGCGTGCTCACCCGCCTGCCAGTAGTGGGCCGTCAGGTAGTTGTGCACGTACGCAAGGCGCACAATGTCGCCGGCTCGCTCCGCAAGATCGCCCGCCTCGCGCACGCGCTTTTCCAGCTCATCGTGCCGTCCAAGTGGCCACAAAGCGGTGCGCATCTCGAGCCGAATGTCCATCTTGTCGATCAAGTGCGCCTCGTCGTCAGGGAGATGGTCGAGGGCGGTCAGCGCATTTTCGAAACACTCGATGGCGGCGGGATATGCCGAACGCCCGTGGGCCTTTTTCGCGGCTTCGCGATTGTAGGTGAAGGCCTTGCTCCATTTTTTCGCCCGTAAGGCGTGGCGGGCCAGTTCCTCCACGCGTTCTTCCAACCGCCCGGCATATGCTGTCTCGATGGCTTCGACGAGACGGCCATGCAACTGGCGTCGTGTGTCCTGTGTCAACGACGCATAGGCGACCTCTTCGGTAAGTGCGTGCTTGAACAGGTATGCGGCGTCCTCGCCGGTGGTGACCTCGTAGAGGAACTCCGATGATTGCAGGGCCGAGAGCTGCGCATGCAGGGCATCGTCCGACAACGCCTCGATGGTTTGCAGGAGGCGAACCGGGATGCGGCGCCCGATGACCGCCGCGGTCTGTAACAGGTTTTTGAGTTCAGGTGCAAGGCGATCGATCCGCGCAGCCAGGACGTCTTGCACCGACGCCGGGATGTCGATGGTTGCGGGGTCACTTTCGAGTCGTACTACGCCATTTCGCTCCGACAGCACGCCAGCTTCCTTGAGCGAGCGGACGGTCTCCTCGATGAACAGCGGGCGCCCTTCCGTTCGTTCGATCAAAAGATGTTTGAGTGATTCGAGCTCAGGGTCCACGCCGATCAAAGTGTCGAGCATTTCGTGGGCCGAGGTGGCAGCAAGGGGGTCGACCCGGGTGCGCGTGTAGAAGCTTTTGCCCGTCCAGTCGTGCTGGTATTCCGGACGGTGGGTAACTACCAAAAGGAGCGTATGCGCAGCCATTCCCTCGACCAGTGCGTCGAGAACCCGTTGCGATCCGGGATCGATCCAGTGCAGGTCTTCGAAGACCAGCACCATGGGCCGCGTGTCTGCGGCCTGCAACAGGAGGTTCTTGGCGCCATCGATAATACGGCTGGCTCGTTGCTGTGGATTCAGGGCCGCCCAGTTCGGATCCGAAACCGGCAGGTCCATGAGCACCTGCATGACCGGGAGCAGCGGATCGACGTTCGTCACGAATCGTGCGAGGCCTGCGCGCATCTTTGTGTCGACAACCGCCTGGTCGTCCCGCTCACTGACATTGAAAATAGCGCGAAGAAGGATGCCCAACGCCAAATAGGGGGTGTTCATACCGTGAGGCAGCGTACCCGTCTGGTAGAGGGTCCAGTCGTCGAACTGCGGGAGGCGGGTAAATTCGTGCACCAATCGTGGCTTCCCGATTCCGGCGTCGCCTACCAGGGTAACGAGTTGACCCTGACCCGAGCCGACGCTTTCGGCGGCAGCCAGCAGGCTTTCCAGCTCACGTCGGCGCCCCACGAAAGTCGTCAACTCGTGCGAGGCGCGTGCCTCCCAGCGCATGCGCAGCGCGGTCCGGCCGACGAGTTCGTGCACCTCGACCTTTTGCCGTAGTCCCTTGACCGAAACTGAACCCAAAGACTGTGTCTCGATATATCCCTCCGCCAGGGAGCGCACCGACTCGGTGATGCGAATGGTCCCGGACGCAGCGCTCTGCTCCATGCGACTTGCCAGATGTGCGCTTGACCCCACTACGTCGTAGTCCATTGACAGGTCGTTGCGAACTGCGCGGACAAGAACATCACCGCAATGAAGGCCTACGCGGACATCGAGACCGCCCTCGAACGAATCCCGGATCGCGATTGCGGCGAGGCACGCCCGAACAGCATGGTCCTCGTGTGCAAGTGGCGCGCCGAACAGCGCCATGATGCCGTCACCTTGAACCCTGTTGACCGTCCCTTCGTAGAGATGGACGGCGTCCATCATCGCCGAAAGCGCGGGGCTCAGGTGCCCGGCCGCCTCTTCAGGATCCAGGTTCTCGATCAGCGCCATCGAACCCTTGATATCGGCGAACAGCATGGTGACGTGTTTGCGCTCGCCTTCCAGCGCATGGCGGGAGCTTAGAATTCGTTCAGCGAGATGGGTTGGCGTGTAGGCAAGGGGAGCCTGGATCTCGTCGGAGGTGGCCGGCGCTAGTTCGCCGGGTGCCGCCGCAACTCCTTCATCGAGTGCGGTGATGGCCGCAAGCAATCTCTTTCGGTCACCCAGCGCGCTGACACCCAACGCCTTGAGATCATCGTCCGTCAGCTGGCGCAGCAGCTCCGAATCGATCTTGTTTTCGGCGAATGAGGCGGCATACTCCCCCAGCCCTAGCTCCAGAAGCCAAGCGCTAACGTCCACGGACCACTCCCGAGATCGGAAAGCCGGCGAAAAAATCAGCTTATCATAGCTACAATCGTGCAAAGCGCCGAAGGCTCGTGTCCTCCCCGAATCGACCGATTAGAAAAATGGCTAGCTGGTTTTGTTCAGGCATTTTTCGGGCATCAGTCCAGCGCCGTTATGCACTGTCCAGGGAATCTGCAACGGACGCCCCGACAATTTATCAAATTAAACAATACGTTAGCATTGAGCAAACGCGCTCATAATGCTGAGGTCGGTGGTTCAAGTCCACCCGTAGCCACCAGCATCATCAATGCGCTTGCACCCTTTGCCCGATATGCAGCAAGGTAAAGTTCGGGCGTTTTCGGGCATTTCCTTCTGCTAGTCGCTCCACGGCGTCAATCAGCTCCTTGACCTCCGGAGCGGAGTAGGGCGTCGTGATGTCGCCGTCCTTGTGCCCGAGGAGCACCTTGCGGGCCTTCAGCGGCAGACCAACTGCACGCAGCTGTCGACCGATTCGAAAGTGTGTATGAGAGTGATGGGTCGTGGCCGCGAATCGGCGTGTTCGAATCGCGCTCGGGGTTCACGTCACCGCGATAAGGGCGAGCGGCTACGGCTTCAGGTTCATGTCCAGATGGATGTAGTCGCCCCGGTAGTTGACTTCGGCGAGGTATATGACAGTACGGTCGGGGGCTACGAGGACGCGCCGTACATCGGCCATGGGTTCGCCGATGGGGATCTCGAGAAGAGCCGCGACTTCGGCGCCGGCGCGACTGATATGCATGGTCTGGCGGGCACTGGCGATCTCGGCGCCCGGGAGGGAGAAGAGCACAGGAAGCACGACCTCGTTGCGGAATCGGGACGATGCCATTCGGAAGATACGTTCGTCGATATACATCGAGATGACGCAGTACTTGATGCCCTCGCGGGCGTGGACGCGGCGCATGTGGAAGTAACTCGGGGCCGCGATGCCGTCGCCTTCGAGCAGCGCGGGTGAGGCTTCGGACTCGACGATGTTGGTGAGCACCGGCTTATCGTCGCGGTACATGTCGACGAGTCCGGCGAAGGTGGTGTGCACACGAAGCGAGCGCTCTCGAGCCGGGACCTCGTTGATCACGGTGCCGCGGCCACGGTGGGGGCTGACGAGTCCCTCGCCGCTCAGGAGCTTCACAGCCTGGCGCACAGTGACCCGCGCCACCGAGAACTCCTCCATGAGCTTTTCGATGGAGGGCAGCATTCCGCCCCCGGGCCATACGCCGCGCGCGATGCGCTGGCGGAAGATGTCCGCGAGCTGGATATAGCGGGGGATCGGGCTCGCGCCGAGGACGGGGTGGCGAGACCGCGGTTCGGGACGGGACATCGAAACCCTTCACCAGCGGCGCACGAGGCGCTATCGGTGGTTGCGACAAACGTTCCAAATATAGTACTTTTTAACGCCTGGTATTGAAAGGATCGACTCCATCGTCCAACGCATTTCCCGCCACTTCCAGTGGCCCCATCACCACCATCGGAGATCGCTCATGAAAAAGGACAAAGACAATACGCCGAAACCGGGCTCGCGGACCATCTCCCGCCGCACGATTCTGAAGGCACCGATTGTGGGCGCCGCCGCGCTGGCCGCCCCCGGTCTGCTCATCAGCGAAGCGCATGCCGCCGGCAAGTACATGAATCTCGATTCCTTCAAGGGCGCGAACATCGATTGGCGCATGGCCGCGGGCGAGAAGATCACCGTGGGAGTGATTCCCGCCGGCTACTTCAAGAACCTCGATGTCGTGCTGGACGACTTCAAGACGCTGACCGGCGTGGACGCGCGCCTCGAGATGACGCCACCCGGACAGATCCGCCAGAAAGCGGTGCTCGATCTCTCTAGCAAAACAGGAACGTGGGCGTCCCACGCCGCCGACCCGATGTACTACATGCTCTACGTCATCAACGGCTGGATCGATCCCATCGACGGCTACCTGGGCGACGCGAAGCTGACCGACGACTCGTGGTTCAAGTTCGAGGACATCCAGCCCGGTCATCGCGGCGCGACTTCTGTGAACGGGCGCCCGTACGCGATTCCGTTCGACGGTGAGGCCACCATCCAAATCTACCGCAAGGACGTCTACGACGCGAAGGGCCTCAAACCCGCCGACACCCTCGACGAGTACGCCGCCAACGCGGCGGCGGTCCACGATCCCGACAATCGACTGTGGGGCTGCGCGCTGCGCGGGTTCCGGGGCGCCGGGCAGAACATGTACATCTACCCGTCGATCTTCCGCGCCTACGGCGGTGAGTGGTTCGACGGCGAGCGGGTCGTGGTGAACTCGCCCGAGGCGCTCGGCGCGCTCGAGTATTACGTCAATCTGCTCAATGCCTACGCGCCGGCCGGTGTGGAGAACTGGAACTGGCCGGACATCGCCGACGCTTTCGGCCAGGGCACGGTCGGTTCGTACATCGACGCGCACGGCAGCGCGGCGGTGGTGGCCAACCCGGAGAAGTCCAAGGTGGTCGGTAAGATCGGCTTCGCGCGGTGGCCCAAGGGGCCGTCCGGCAAGCGCGTGACCTCCATCTGGAACTGGAGTTTCCCGATCAACGGCGCGCTCAGCAAGAAGCAGAAGCAGGCGACGTGGCTCTTCGCGCAGTGGGCGGGATCCCGCGAGGTGCAGATCGCGACGACCTACGACTTCCCCGGCGCGTACAAGCGCACCGGCGCCAACCGCACGTCCCTGTGGAAGGATGCGAAGTTTCTGGAACTGATGAGCAAGTTCGGTCACAACTACGTCAAGGCCACAACCGAGTCGTTCTCGAAAGACACCGACCCAGACTGGCGCCCGCGCCTGCCGCAGTGGCCCGCGGTCGGCGACACCATGGCGACGGCGATTCAATCGGCCCTGGTCGGTCAGGCGACGCCGAAGGACGCCCTTGCGGAAGCACAGAAGAAGATCGATAAGATCCTCAAAGGGTAACCATCCTTGTCGTCGTCGGGAGGTAAGGCGGGCGGCATCCATGCGGGCGAGCGGCGCTTTGCGCTCGCCCTTACGGTGCCGGGGCTGCTCGTTCTGCTTTTGACGACGACGTTTCCGCTTCTATATCTGATTTGGAGCTCGTTCCAGACCATCAACCTGGCGATGCCGTTCATGGACGGCTTCGCCGGCGTGGACAACTACATTCAGATGTGGGGCGACTCGCGCTTCTGGCACTCCCTCAAGCTGACGGCCATCTACACGACCAGCAGCGTGACGCTTCAGATCCTCATCGGACTCGGTCTCGCGTTGCTGGTCATGCAAATTCCCGCGGGCCAGTGGATATTTCGCATCGTGGCGATTCTTCCCATCGTGCTCGCGCCCGTGGTGGTGGGTCTTTTCTGGCGCACGCTGATGCTGTCACCAAACTTCGGCCTTGTCGACTACCTGATCCAATTGCTCGGCTTTGAACAGGTGAACTGGCTCGGCGCGCCCACGCCGGCGCTCATCTCGGTGATCGTCATTCACACCTGGCAGTGGACACCGTTCGCCTTCCTGGTGCTGCTCGCGAGCCTCGCCTCGCTACCCCCGGACGTTTACGAGGCGGCGCGGATCGATCGCGCAAGTGCGTTCCAACGCTTCTGGCATATCACGCTGCCCCTGCTGCGCCCGGCAATCGTCATCGTGGTGATTATTCGGTCGATGATCTCCCTCGCTGCCTTCGCCGCCATCTTCGCCGCCACCGGCGGCGGGCCGGGCACGGCGACTGAAATCCTGAACCTCTACGCGTTCAAGACGTCTTTCGTCGAGCTCAATTTCGGTTACGGTTCTGCGCTCGCGGTCTCTCTGCTGGTGATCACGATGGTGATCTCCGGCGTGCTGTTCTATTTGCGCACTGCCCGGCACAAGGCCACTGCGGCATGATCGCTCACCGGCGCGCGCGAATCTTACGCACGGTCGTGCTGATGGTCGTGGCGAGCACCCTGTTGCTGATCTGGGTGTTGCCGCTGATCTGGGCGTTCGTGGTGTCGCTCAAGTCCGAACGAGAGGTGCTTGCCTACCCGCCGACCGTCGTATTCAGTCCGACGACGTCCAATTACGCGGACGCGCTGTTCGGCGATTTTTCGATTGTCGACAGCCTGCTGACGAGCGCCATCGTGTCGACCGCCACCACGGTGCTGACAATCGTGCTGGCGGTGCCGGCGGCCTACGCCTTCGCGCGATTGCGGTTGCCGGCGAAACGCTCGCTCGGGTTCTACACGATGGCCACGCAGATGGTGCCGCCGGTGGGGCTCGTGATTCCTTATTTTCTGATATTGAATCGTTTCGGCTGGCTGGACACATACCATGGCATGATCACCGTGTATCTTACGTTCTCTCTGCCCTTCGCGATCTGGCTGTTGGTCTCGTACATGGAGGACGTTCCGTGGGAAATGGAGGAGGCAGCGTTTCTGGACAAGGCCAGCCGGCTGCAGACGTTGTGGCATGTTGTCATCCCGCAGGTGCGCGGTGGCATCGCGGTGACCGTCATATTCATATTCTTGAACGCCTGGAACGAATTTCTGTTCGCGGTCCAGCTCGGCGGGAACACCGTGCGGCCGGTGACGGTTGCGATGTACAACTTCATCTCTGTGGAGCAGACGTTGTGGGCAAAGCTCTCCGCCGCCGCGCTCGTTGCCATGCTGCCGGTGGTCATCATCGGCATCGCGGCGCAGAAGCAGATCGTCAAAGGGCTCAGCGTTGGCGCTGTCAAGGGAGGCGGACGCCGATGAGCCCGCAGGGACGCGTGTCGCTTCGCGGCATACGTAAGCTATTCGGCAAGTTCGTCGCCCTCGACGGCATCGATTTGGACATCGAGCCGGTCGAGTTCTTCGCCCTGCTGGGCCCGTCGGGTTCCGGCAAGACGACGACGCTGCGCATGATCGCGGGCCTCGACACGCCGGACGAAGGGACGGTGACCGTTGACGGAGTCGATGTCACCTTCGCGCCGCCCGGCGCCCGCGACGTGGCAATGGTTTTTCAGAACTATGCCCTCTACCCGCACATGACGGTGCGGGACAACATCGCGTTTCCGCTCAAGATGGCCAAGGTTTCGGCGAAGTCCATCGACGGCCTGGTGCACGAGGCCGCGGCGAAAGTGCACATCGACGACCTGCTCCACCGCCGGCCGGGACAGCTGAGCGGTGGGCAGCAGCAGCGCTGCGCCCTCGCACGCGCCATCGTGCGCAAGCCCAAGCTGTTCCTGCTGGATGAACCGCTGTCGAATCTGGACGCGCAGCTTCGTCTGGAGACACGGGTGGAGTTGAAAAAGCTCCAGCGCAACCTCAACGTCACCGCGGTCTATGTTACCCACGATCAGGAAGAGGCGATGACGCTCGCGGATCGAATGGCGGTTTTTTTCGAAGGCCGTATCAAGCAGATCGGCGCGCCGTCGGAGGTCTTCGACCGACCGAACAGCGTGGAGGTCGCCGCCTTCATCGGCAGCCCTCCGATGAACATCGTTCCCGCGCACCTGGACGGGAGCACACTGACCATCGAGGGCCACGCGGTGCGGCTCGCCCGGAGCTTCGATCGAGTGCCGGGGCCGGTCACCGTCGGCATTCGCCCGAGTCACCTGCGCATCGATGCGGGCGGAATCCCAACCCAGCTTTATTTGTCGGAGAATCTGGGCGAGACGAGATTGCTGAATCTCAAGCTCGGCGAGGTGCTGATAAAAATGCGGGTCACGCAATCCGAGCCCTTGGCGGACGGAGAGACGGTGCCGATCACTTTCGATTCGGAGTCGATCCATCTGTTCGACGCCGAGACCGGCCTGCGGTTGGAAGCGGGCTGACACGTAACGGCGAGGGATCGGGCTGCGCTGGCCTGGCTCCCCGTCACCTGACAACGACGAGGTCGTCGATGCAAGCGAAACCAAATATTCTGCTCATCCTCAATGACGACATGGGATTTTCCGATATTGGCTGCTACGGCGGCGAGATCGAGACCCCGAACCTGGACCGTCTCGCCTATGCCGGACTGCGTTTCTCGCAGTTCTACAACTCGCCCCGCTGCAGCCCCTCGCGCGCATCCTTACTGACCGGTCTGCATCCGCATCAAACGGGTATCGGGATCCTCACCTATCCGACCGGCCCGGAGGGCTACGCCGGCAACCTGAACCGGCGCTGCGTGACCATCGCGGAAGCGCTCAAGCCGGGCGGCTACCGGTGCTACATGAGCGGCAAGTGGCACGTGGCGTGCAGCCTCGAGGAGCCGACGGATGCATGGCCGATGCAGCGCGGCTTCGACGAGTTTTACGGCACCATCATCGGCGCAGGCAGTTTCTACTACCCGAACACGCTGACACGCGGAAACGATAATGTCGACCACGAGGCGGCGAAGGACAAGGGGTTCTTCTACACCGATTCGATCAACGACGAAGCCGTGCGCCAGATCCACGCGCACCAGTCGCGGTATCCGGACGCGCCGTTCTTCCAGTACGTCGCCCACACCGCGCCGCACTGGCCGCTGCACGCACACGAAGAGGACATCGCCAAGTACAAGGGCCGCTTCGACGCTGGCTGGGACGAGCTTCGCGAAGCGCGCCTTGCGCGCCTCGTCGACATGGGAATCATCGATTCCGCCTGGAAGCTCACGGGCCGGGACCCTTCCCAGCCGCCGTGGGAGGATAGCGAGCACAAGGAATGGCTGCTGCGCTGCATGGAGGTGTATGCGGCGCAAGTGGACCGTATGGACCAGGGGATCGGCCGGATTCTGGGGGCGCTCGAAGAGACCGGACGTTACGACGACACGCTTGTCATCTTCCTTTCTGACAACGGGGCCTGCGCCGAGGACATTCCCAAGAACGTCGAGGTGGAGCAGATGGTCAACGAGCTGATGCTCGCGCGTTCACACACCCGCGACGGCGAAGAAGTGGTCTTCGGCAACATCCCGGAGGTGATGCCCGGAGCGGAGAACACCTATCAGAGCTACGGGATTGCCTGGGCAAACATGTCCAATACGCCGTTCCGGCTCTACAAGCACTGGACCCACGAGGGCGGCGTCTCGACGCCGGTGATCTTTCATTGGCCGAACGGTATCGGTGAAAAGGGCGGAGTGCGTCACACGCCCTGCCAGCTCCCGGATGTGATGGCCACAGTGGTCGAGCTCGCTGGTGTTGAATACCCGAAGGTCCGCGACGGTCACGCGATCCTGCCGCTCGAGGGCCGCAGTCTCGTCCCGGTCATGGAGTGCGACGAGCTACCGGAACGACCGCTTTTCTGGGAGCACGAGGGCAACGCGGCGGTGCGCCTCGGACGATGGAAGTTGGTCAAGGAGTACCCGGGAGACTGGGAGCTCTACGACATGCTCGAGGATCGCACCGAGACGAACGACATTGCCTCTGAGCACCCGGCTGTGGTCGAGGACCTCGTGCGGCAGTACAACAAATGGGCAGCGCGCTGCAAGGTGATCCCGCGAGACGAGATCCTGGAGATGATGCGCAACCAGCCGAGCAAGGCGTTCTGGGAGGACGAGTAGACCGGCCGGTCCGGTCGCTGAAGCGGATGAAAGTCGAACGCGCATGCTGCGCGCCGAGTGCGGCACCACCCGGTGATACGGGGCCACGCCGCAGTCAGGTGCCGGTTGCAACCGTTCCGCTTCGATCCGGTCTGGTCGCCCTTGAAGCCGATACGTTCCTGATGGGATCCGACGGCAGCGAAGGCTACCGCGCCGACGGTGAGGGCCCCCAGCGTCGGGTGACGCTCGGCGCGTTCTCCATCGCGGCCTGCACCGTCACCAACGCGGAGTTCGAGGCATTCGTCCGCGACACCGGTCATGTCACCGACGCCGAGCGATCCGGCTGGTCGTTCATATTCCAGGACTTCGTCCGCGAGGAGCTGAAAAATCGGATCAAGGGGATCTCTTCGGAGGCCCCCTGGTGGGTGGCAGTAGCGGGCGCGTGCTGGTCGCGGCCCGAGGGACCTGGAAGCGATGTGAGCGATCGCGGGGATCATCCGGTCACGCAGGTCTCCTGGCACGACGCCAACGCGTACTGCCGCTGGTCCGGAACGCGACTTCCGACCGAAGCCGAGTGGGAGCTCGCCGCGCGCGGCGGGCTCGAAGGCAAGACCTATCCCTGGGGCGACGAGCTGCTGCCGGACGGACACCACCGGTGCAACATCTGGCAGGGAGAGTTCCCGACCCACGATTCCGGCTGCGATGGTTACACCGGCACAGCACCTGTGAACGCGTACGAACCCAACGACCACGGCCTCTACAATGCCGTCGGCAACGTTTGGGAATGGTGCGAGGACTGGTTCTCGCCCAACTATCACCAGGTCACTCGAGCCGCGGATCCCCGCTACGTGATTCCCACCGGACGACGAGCGATGCGTGGCGGTTCATTCCTTTGTCATCACTCCTACTGCAACCGCTACCGTGTCGCCGCGCGCAGCTCGAACACACCAGAGAGCACCATGAATCACTGCGGGTTCCGCGTGGCAGTCTGATGCGGGAACGGCTCACCTCGTGAGCCCGTAGCCTGAATGGAGTTGGAGAAAGGCCGGAAAAGGCCAGAAATCTCGAAAGATCAGCGCCCGATCAGAGACCATCGACTCCGAGCGCCCTCTGTCCGATATGATTTGACGACGTACAAACTTTAACATCGCCTCACTACGGACTAAAACCACCCGTTTCCCTGCTCTCCAGGTACCGTGCCGTCGAGGCGAAAGTCGCGGCGCAGGAGATCGATCTCGTCAAAGGTCTTGCGGATGGCTGGTTTCATCTCGGATCGGCGGCGGTTCACGAGCCGTATCAGGCCGTCGATATCCCCAGCCGATACGAAAATAGCCCGCAACCGGCGTTCGCCGCCGAGCTGAGTGATGGGTTGATCGAGTCCACGCGCGGCTTCCTGCATGAACAACACGTTGAGCTCCGGCTCTTCGATGAACCCGTTTTCATTGGCATCGTATTCGATAAATTTCAATGCCAGATGAGGGTAGACGACCCGCGCGATATCGAGTCGATAGACGGGATACATGAGCGTGAAGAATGACGTCGACGGCGAGAAGTCGGGGAAAAGCTCTCCGAACGAAACCATTCGCCCATCCTCGAGCTTGACCTCGACGTCGGCCGCCTGCAACTCGATGGAATCCCCGCTGTAGCAACACCTCAAGCTGGCGAAGCTCATCGGAGCC
>Ga0114947_10000567_pt1 | contig 12796 bp, 10 predicted proteins | sample CR02metaG_FD_99656 | JGI IMG/M metagenome (GOLD analysis project Ga0114947, IMG submission 99656) | Deep subsurface microbial communities from Mariana Trench to uncover new lineages of life (NeLLi) - CR02 metaG | ecosystem: Environmental > Aquatic > Marine > Ocean trench > Sediment ...
GCGCCGCGACCCGCCCCACCGACTGCTGTTCGTGGGCAACTGCACCGCTCGGAAAGGGTTTGATCTGCTGCCCCGCATCCTCGACCGCCTGGGGAAAGGCTTTATTCTGGAATATACCAGCAGCCTGCGCACCCGCGCCCGCCGGCCGCCTCACCCGGCCATGCGCTGCCTGGGACAGTTGCGAGGCGCAGAGCTGGTGCAAGCCTACCAGCGCTCGGATATTTTCCTGTTCCCCTCGCGGTTGGAGGGCTTCGGCTATCCAGTGGCCGAGGCCATGGCTTGCGGCAAGCCGGTGGTGTGCACAAATTATTCCTCCCTGCCTGAATTGATTGAGGACGGGCGCGGCGGCACGCTCTGCCCGCGCGATGATGTGGATGCGTTTGCCGAGGGCATCCGACGGCTGGCGCGCGACCCCGACCTGCGCGCGCGGATGGGAGCCTACAACCGCGCCAAAGTGGAAGAGCGGTTCACCCTCTCCCGTTGCGTCCAGCGCTACGTAAAACTCTACGCGGAGTTGGCGTGAACGCTCCCGCAACCGGCGCACAGCCCTCGCAGCAAGGTACTCGCCCGCCCCGCCGGTGGCGCGGGTGGCAACCTCTGCGCTTGCTCTCCCTTTTTCTCGGCCTGGCGCTGCTTGTCCTGCTGCTGCGTCAGGTGGGGCTGGGGACGCTTGTAGCCCACGCCCGGCAACTGGGTTGGACGTTCCTGGCCACCGTGGCCCTGTTCGGGGGCGTGCATCTGCTGCGGACGATTTCCTGGCGTCTCTGTCTGCAGGAAGACCGAAGACAACTCCCTTTCCGCCGGGCACTCAGCCTGTGGCTGGCCGGGGAGGCGGTGGCCCATTTGTCTTTCGGGTGGTCGGGTGACGCTTTCCGAGCGGCCGCCAGCAGCCAAACCATACCGGTGGAGCGCGGGCTCTCCGCGCTGTTGGCCTCCCGGATCGTCTATTTCTATTCGACCATCGTTTTGATGACCGCCAGCTTTATGCTGGGTTTCTTTCTCTTGCCACCGCATGCGGTCATCCGGCCGCTACTGGCTGCGGCCAGTGTGCCTCTGCTGGCGATCTCGATCCTCCCTCTTACAGGCAGGCCGACCGTCACCCGGTTGCTGAATCGTTTCAGCTCCTTTCTCGCGCGTCACAGCCACTCTGCGTTTTTGCGGCGGTTGCAGATTTTTGTCACGGCCCTGGAGCACGACCTGGCCGCCGCCTTCCTGCACAGCAAAAGAAACTTCGCCCGGCTGACGGGGCTGAACTTCCTGGCTACTTTCGCGGGCGTGCTGGAGGTGTACCTGATCTTGCGTGGGCTGAGCGTGGAAGTGAGTCTGGCAACCGCCTTCTTACTTGAAGGGATCGGTAAGACACTGGGACTTTTTGCTTTTGTGGTGCCGGGCAATGTGGGCGTGCGCGAAGGCGGCATGGCGCTGATCTTCCAGCTCTTTGAGATGAGCGCCGCCCTGGCTCTTACCCTGGTGCTGGCGCGGCGCGCGCGGGCACTGGTGTGGGTTGGCATTGGCAACCTGGTAATGATTTTGCAGGGCGTGAGCCCGGCTGCCTTGCCCGAGCGGCCAACCGCGGGGCCGGGCACCGAAAAGTAAGCGGGGAACTTTCTTTCCCTCCCCGCGGGTTGATTCTAGTATGATGGCGGGTGCGTTTGGGGCCCAGGCATGGAGTTGAGAGTTGGCCCCGGCGGGCTGAACTCAACAATACTGTTTCGATTCCAGCACTCATGGTTCGCACAGCGGTTTTAATTAATCTGCCAAATTCCACCACGGCCGGGGCACCCCGACTGGCCGGCCTGCCGTTGCTGCTCCGGGCCGTCCTGACCGCACAGCGAGCGGGCCTGGAGGAAGTGATTATCGGCGGCGGCCCCGACCCAGCCCCGCTGTTGCGCCGCCACCCGCGCGTCACCATCAAGTGGCGCTGGGTGCCGCTTGATTCGTCCCAGGCCAGCGGGGAGAACCACGGCGCCCGCTCCTCCGACGAACTCAGCGTCCTGCGGCACCTCCGACACGAGGTGAAGGAAGACTTCGTGCTGCTGTTTGCTGACTCGACCTTCGACGCGGCCGCACTCCAGTCGCTCCGCTCGGCCTCGCTGGACGGCAAAGCAGCGCGCGTAGTGAAGCCGCAGGGCGACGCCGCCGGGGCCGACAGCGCCCTCTACCTCTGCCGCCCGGAGTTTCTTCAACTCCTCGACGATCACCACTCGCCCAACGGTGCCACGCATGGAGTTGGCTCGTTCGCCAGCGCCCTGCACACCCGCGAGCGCCTGAGCGAGGTGGAAATCGACGGGCAGGTGTGGGGGCGAGTGACCGACGCCGACCGCCTGCGCGAGATTGGGCGCGCACTCTCCCACTTCCACCTGAAGCCCTCCGACGGCATGTTCGCCAAGTTCAACAAGCTGGTGGTGGCCGAACCGTTGATTCGCTTCTTCTTGCACACGCCCGCGACGCCCAACTTCATCACCACCCTGGGATTGCTGTTGGGGGTGGCCGCCGGGGTGGCGTTCGCGCAGGGCAGCTATTGGTGGAGTCTCTTTGGAGCCCTGTTGAGCTACAGCTCGGCCATCATGGACCATTGCGACGGGATGGTGGCCCGGCTGAAATTTCAGGAGACGAAGTTCGGAACCTGGTTCGAATCCGCGGTGGACTATGCCAGCTACCTGGCCATCTTCTCCGGCTTGGCGGTTGGGCTCTACCGCGAGACTGGCGTCGCACACCACCTGATCGTCGGTGCCCTCTTCCTGTTCGGCACACTCTTGAGCTTCATTGTGCAGAGTCACCAACGCAGGCTGGTCAGCAAGGACAACCCGGCCGACTATGCCAACCGCGTCTGCAAGAAACTCGAAGAGAACAGTGGAAATTTCTTCCACTGGCTCTCACTGCACGCGGTATTTCTGACCAGGCGAGCCGTTTTGCCTTACTTCGTCTTCCTTTTCTGCCTGCTCGATTTGCGCGTGCTGCTGCTGGGTTGGGTCACGCTGGGCGCCAACATCTTTTGGTTGATGCTCCTCTACCAACATCGCCTCCTCCGTCCACCCAAAGCTGCTGCCGAAGCCGACTGAGGTTCGACCTCGATACCGGACGTAGAACCAGCTTGCTCCGTCTGGGGCACCAGCTGAATTGCTTGCGGTGGAACCCGGTTTCTTTCTCGCGGGGACGGAGCCGCACCTGTCCTGCTCGGCCCGCAAAGGTAACTATATGTTTACCAACACACTAAGATTAGGACAGAGGTTGCAACCGAAGGGCAGGACTGGGGGGCTAGCTCCTATCCATCTGGCTCTGCGAGAAACTGACCATTGTTCACATTGACTCGCCCATGCCTTCCGAAGAAGATGGCCTATACTGGGCGGTGGTTCAGTAACATCACTTGTGAGGTGAGTCAGGCATATGGTTGACACCGACGAACGACGCCGGGCGCAGCGCTTCCCGCTCGACCTCCCGATGGAGGTCAAGTGGCAGGAAGAAGCGGAAGTCATTCAGAAACTCGCGAGCATCCGAGATATTAGCGCCAGCGGCGTCTACTTCACGGTTGACCGCGAAGTCCGCCCCGAAAGCAAGATCGAGTTCTACGTCCAGCTCCAAATGGAAGGCGCAGAAAAGGGCGGTGTCCTTTTGCACTGCGTTGGGAGCATCCTCCGCGTTGAACCGGACAAGGATGAACCCCAGCGCCAGGGCGTGGCCGCTCGCATCGATCGCTACCGCTTCCTGCGACCGGGCGAAAGTCCGTTGGAAGCCGCGAAGGAAGAAGAACGCTCCTAACTGCTTCTGGTTCCTCCACGCTTTTGCCCCACCCCGATAAAACTCAGCCAACCGCATGGCTCGGCCCCCGGGCGCCTCATCGAGCAGTCGCGCAAGCCCGAAACAACTCTTGACAGGGATTGACCATCACAACAAAATGTAGAGTTGTTTGCCAAATGAGGAAGCCGAGTTGAAAGCAGGAACCTTAATCGCAGTTCTGCTGCTGGTTCAGGTGCTGGTGCACCCTGTCGTGCACGTGCCGCTTTCCGCTGGCCCGTCAGCGCCGCAAGTGCGCCAACTGCCAGAGCAAGGCAGCACCCAAGCACAATGGGGAAATCTAAGCCCCTGCTTGGGATGCCGCACCGCCGGCAGCTTGCTAGCCACGCCGCTCGCAATCGAGCCTCTGGGGGTTTCCCCTTCCCAGGAGGCGGTTCCCGTCCAGCCGGTCTCTTACCATTTCCAAGACTTTAACCCCGCTGTCTCCAGCCGCGCACCTCCGCTCGCTTAGTTCCAAGCTCCTGCCCAACTAGCGTTAATTTTTCTGGAGGTGTAAAACAGATGCAGCCCAAATCCATTTTCATGGTTTACTTTGTTGTCGCAATCCTTTTTCTGGCCAGCCTGCCCGCCTGGGGCCAGGCGACGGCCCTGACCGTCCCAAATTTGAATTGGAGGGTGGGAGTATGTTGACACGATCAAGATTTTCTTTTTCGAAGAGCACCACTTGGTTGACCCTCACGATTGTGTGGGTGCTGATGCTCGCTCCGACCGGCCTCGGCGCACAAACAACCAGCGAGGACTTGCTGGCCCGCTTCAAGGCGCTGGAAGAGCGCGTGCGCGCGCTCGAAGCAGAACTTGAGACGCTCAAGGCCACCCCAACCAAAACACAGGCGGCACCCGCACCCGCATCGGCGCCCTCGGTCGCGACCGCGCCGGTGCCGGCCGGGGTGCCGGGCACTCCCTCAGGCCAGCTACCCGTTTACGCCGGAGTCGGCGCCCGCTCGAAAGTGTTCAATCCCGACATCGGCGTCATCGGCAACTTCACCGGCGCGGCCGGGCGCAACCGCGTCAATCCGATGCCCTTCCTCTCTTTGCAGGAAAGCGAGGTCTCTTTTCAGGCCATCATTGACCCCTTTGCGCGCGCCGACTTCTTCCTGGCCCTCGGCGAAGAAGGTGTGGAGGTAGAAGAGGGCTACCTCACCTTCCCGGCGGTGCCGGGCGGCTTCCTGGTGAGGGTGGGGAAAATGCGCGCTGCCTTCGGCAAGACCAACGAAATGCACAACCACTCCCTGCCCTGGATTGACCGGCCGCTGGTGGCCTTTAACTTGATGGGAGGGGACATCGATGAACCGGACACCGGCATCAAGGACGCTGGTTTCTCCGTCAGCCGCATCCTGCCGGCCCCCGGTGGCCTCTTCCTGGAAGCCACCGTGCAGGTCTTTCGCGGAGATTCCGGCTCGCTCTTCCAGTCCAGCCGGCGCAGCGACGCGTCCGTGGTCGGCCACCTGAAAAGCTTCTACGATCTGACCGAACAGACCAACCTGGAACTGGGCGGCTCCTACGCACGCGGCCACAATGATTTCGGCAGCGGCTTCATCACGCGCCTGTTCGGGTTGGACGCCACCTTGCGCTGGAAGCCGCTGCGGCGGGCCATCTACCGCAGCTTCGTCGCCCGCACCGAGTTCACCTGGAGCCGCCGCGACGACCCGGCCAATCCCCAGCGAACCTTCGGCTACTTTACCTCTCTCGACTACCAGTTGGCGCGCCGCTGGTTCCTGGGCGGGCGCTACGACTGGTCGGAACGCGCGCAGAACGCCGCCCAGCACGACAGCGGCGGCTCCCTCATACTCACCTACTGGCCTAGCGAGTTCAGCGCTATCCGCTCGCAACTCCGCCGCACCCGCTACGCGGAAAACACCGCCGCCAATGAGCTTCTGATCCAATTCCTGTTCACGTTGGGCACCCACGGTGCGCACTCCTACTAAGGAGGGTACGATGAAGAAACTCTCTGTACGACCTTGGTTTCGGTTGGCCGCGGCGGGCGTCTGCCTGTGGGTGCTGGCGCCTGCGCCGGCGGCAGCCGCCTCCAAGCTCCGGGTCGTCGCCACCACCGAAGACCTGGCGGCCCTGGCGCGCGAAGTGGGCGGCGATCGCGTGCAGGTGGAGGCCATCGCCCGCGGCTACCAAGACCCCCACTTTGTCGATCCCAAGCCCAGCTTTATTCTCAAGCTGAGCCGCGCCGACCTGCTGATCTTCGTCGGCCTGCAACTCGAGATCGGCTGGCTGCCGCCCTTGATTACCCAGAGCCGCAACCGCCGGGTGCAAGTTGGCGCGCCGGGCTACATGGATGTCTCGCAGTACAACCAGATTCTCGATATCCCCACGGGGATAATTACGCGGGCCATGGGCGACGTCCACCCGCTGGGGAATCCCCACTACTGGCTCGACCCCGAAAACGGCCGCCGCAGCGCCCGCGCCATTCAAGCCCGGCTGGCCCAACTGCGCCCGGAAGACGCCGCCTATTTTCAGCAGCGCTTTGAAGATTTCAGCCGGCGCCTGGCCGAGGCGGAAAAGCGATGGGACCAGCAGATGGCTCCCTACCGCGGCACCCAGGTGGTTAGCTATCACCGCTCCTGGCCCAATTTTGTCAAACGCTTTGGGCTGGTGGTGGTGGGTTACGTGGAACCCAAGCCGGGTATCCCCCCCACCCCGCGACATACCCTAAGACTGATCAACCAGATGCGCCGCGACAACATCAAGCTCATCCTGGTGGAACCCTACTTCGACCTCAAAACCCCGGAGTCCATTGCCCGCGCAACCGGGGCGGAAGTGCTGGTTCTGTTGCCCTCCGTGGGCGGAGAAAGAGAAGTGACCGACTACTTCAAACTTTTTGACTACAACATCGGGCTGCTGACCGCCGCCCTGGATAGGACAAAATAAATGAGCACCTTTGAATTTCTTCTCGCTCCCTTCATCGCCAGCCTGATTCTGACCGGCATCCACGCCTACCTGGGCGTGCACGTAGTGGAGCGCGGCGTCATCTTCGTTGACCTCGCCCTGGCCCAGATTGCCGCGCTCGGCGCCATCATCGCCATCCTGATGGAGTTGGACCCCCACGGCGGCGGCTCCTACTGGGTCAGCCTGGGCTTCACCTTCATGGGCGCGGCCATCTTTGCCCTGGTGCGAATGCGACGCGCGCACATCCCTCAAGAAGCCTTCATCGGCATCGCCTACGTCGTGGCTTCCGCTGCCGCCATCCTGGCCACCAGCAAAGCAATCGGCGAGACCGAGCACCTCAAGCACATGCTGGTCGGCAACATCCTGGCGGTTTCCTGGTCGGAGGTCAGGCACACGGCGCTTCTCTACGGCGCCGTCGGGCTGTTCCACTACGTTTTCCGGAAAAACTTCCTGCTCATCTCGATGAATCCCGCCGCCGCGGAAGCCAAAGGCGTTTCCGTTCGCCTGTGGGATTTTCTTTTCTACGCTTCGTTCGGACTCGTGGTCACCTCTTCGGTGGCCATCGCCGGGGTGCTGCTGGTTTTCTGCTACCTGATCGTGCCTTCGGTGGGCGCCATGCTGTTTGCGGATCGAATCGGACCCCGGCTGGCAATCGGCTGGACGATGGGCACGGTAGTGTCCGGGCTGGGCGTCTATCTCTCAGTCGTGCTGGATTTTCCCACCGGCGCCACTATTGTCTGTACGTTTGGCGGCGTCCTGGTGCTGATGTTACTGCTCCACTTCGTCCTTTCCCACCTGCAGTCGGGACGAGAACTCCAGGGGACCCGCACGCCCCGCACCGGATAACCCGCGGAAGGTGGACGGGCGGCCGTTGTCTTCTGCCCTTCCCGGTCGCCTTCCCCCAGCAGGCCTACGCACACTGCCAGGCCTGCCGGTTTTCTGTTCTTCGTTAATTATCCCTTGAACTTGATTCCCGTCTGGGATTGCTACACTTCTGCTCCAGCCTGATTGCTTTCCTGTGAGCCCTCAGAACTTGTATATGGCGTCGAACTGCATCCGCTTCAGCCAGGGCTCCTCCACCGGCGAAGTGGCAGTCACCAATTGACGGCCCACCAGCAACGTATAGTTCAGTCTGAGATTCTTGTAGGCCTGGTAGCCGAACTCGAACCGGTGGTTGACGACGTTCGAAGGAGATCGCAGGTCGCTGAAGTTGAACGCCCCCAGCACCGCCTCTCGCTCGATGTGGATGAGGGTGTAGCCCAGCACTACGTCGTGCGGGTTCTTAGTCTCGCCGACACTTACCTCGGCCCAGTAACCCTGTCGGTCGCTGGGGTTGCATGCCACTCCGGCGATATCGGCTTGGGCACAGGCGCGGGTATTGGTGACGTAGTCAAACACCAGCTTGAGGGGCCACTTCTTGTTGCCGGTGTCGATGTCAAGCTGAGCAATCAAGTCGAGTAGGCCGAAGCGTGACGCAAACGCCGTGGCCGAAGCCGCGTTGCGATTGCTGCTGCCGCTCAAGCTGCCGGCTGTCTGCGCAGCTCGAATGGTGTCGGTGCGGAACCAGTTGGAATAACCGGCGTGGGCGGAGAACTTGTGACGGCCCAGATTCCACCGGGTCTGAACCTGCCCGCCAATCATGTAGCTGTCGGGGCCACTGCCGGACTCGCGGAACGGCAACTGGTAGCCCACCAGCGTGACGTTGCTCAGCGCTCCGGCGTTCACGTCAAACGACAGCGCTTGCGACAACCCTTCCGGGTTCAGGTCGTTGTCGAAGGTCAGTTCGGTGTTCTTCCAGGTGTAGGCGAACTTGCCGCCGGTGATGGTGAGCGGCTTGGCCCACAGCGGGGTGTACCTGAGATACGCGCGGTCGATGTTGATCGGTTTGCGGGTAAAGAAAGCGGTCTCGGTCTGGTTGGCGGAAGTAGGGTCGGTGTCGCTGCCGCTCGAAAGCCGCAGGCCCCCCTGCAACTCTTGGCTGAACTTCGAGGTGGCATTGAACCGCAGGCGAAAACGGGCGCGATGCCGATCCGCCCCGGTGCCGCCGAGGAAGGGCTCATAGCGCAGCCGCAGGTCGCCGCTGAAGGCGATGTTTCCCAGCCCCTTGGGCTTTTCGGCCAACATCGTCTTCAGACCCTTGCTGTCCTTTTCCAAGTGGGCCACGCGAGCTGTGACTTGGTTGGTATTCTCTGCTAAGGCCTGCAATTCTCCCGACAGTTGCTGGATTTCCTGCGTGGCAGTGGCGCCCCGCACGACCGAAGCCGCCACCGCAGCGGAACTGGGCACAGCAATAAACCGGTTTTCCCCCGCGGTCAGTTGCTTCCGCAGTTCCGCCAGCAACAGGCCCTGCTCCCGTACCAGGCGCTCCAGCCTCAGCAGGCGCTCCTGCTGGTGCTCGAACTGTTGCTGCAACTGTTCGGGCGTAAGAGGCGAGTTCCGCTTGGATGTTTCCTCCGCGCGGGCGGAACCCGTTAGCAAGAGCGCTGCCAATAGAACAGTCGAGCTGTGCCGCATCAACGACCACTTCATCGCGTATCCTCCTGTCGAGAGCTTTCGCTTTGGTTTGTCCATTCGGGCGGTTCAAATATAACGTAGCGGGCGTGCCGGCGCATTTCCGCATCCGACCGCCAGTGCCGGATTGCCGGTGTCATCATTTCAGCGCCAGTAGGGTATTTTACAGGTTATGGTTCCAGGAGGGAAAAAGATAGGCGCTTGTTAGGTGCGAGCGCGGACTGTCCAGGGGTCAATTCACCGCAGCGGAAGCGCTCTTCGGCCAACAAGCCGCTACCGTTCTTTGCTAGAACAACAAAAGTGTAGCGTCGCGACCCATCCCGTCCCCCGATCATCCTCTGCGCCCGGGATCGGAATCAACCGGACATTGCAGTCGAAGGAGCGCCCTTGCCAAAACTATCCACGTGGGCCAAAATCAATCCCATAGGCGCGTAGCTCAGTTGGTTAGAGCGCTACCTTGACACGGTAGAGGTCGATGGTTCGAATCCATTCGCGCCTACCATTTCTTCTTATTTGTTTCCAAGGGGATAGGTGTGTCCTGCGGTTGGCCCCCAAGGGGTCATTTTTTCCACTGTAGCGGAAAATGTAGCACCTTTGAAGAAGTTTCGGCCCTGGATGTCGGGCCGTACAATCCCCGGGGGCAGGTCAGTTCACACTCACCTTCGATTTACGATCTGGTAACCACAGATCGGCTGACGAGTCTGGATTGTTCGTAACGGAGTGCGACCATCGGGTCCACTCTCGCCGCACGGCGAGCGAAAATCATACCAGCCGGAACCGTCCACGATACCGAGGCGTTGGGCAACGAAGCCGTCATCAGCCTCGACGCAACAAAGTAGGAGTTATCCCAACAATTAAACCGTGGCACGTTTGCGGTCGTGCTTGTTGAGGATGGCTTTGCGGATCCGTAAACTTTTCGGCGTGACCTCGAGCAGTTCGTCGTCGCCGAGGTATTCAATCGCTTCTTCCAGGCTGAGCGCTACCGGTGTGTCGAAGTGCTCCGCCACGCCGTCGCCCTTCGAGCGCATGTTGGTGAGCTTTTTGGTTTTGCAGACGTTTACCATCAGGTCTTCCGCTTTAGCGTTCTGGCCGACAATCATCCCTTCATAAATTTCCGTTCCCGGGTGGATAAACAGGGTTCCGCGTTCCTGCGCGCCCAGCAAACCGTGGAGTGAACTCACGCCCGATTCAAAAGCAATCAGGGAGCCGTGCGGGGTGGCCCGCAGTTCGCCCTGCCAGGGAAGATAGTCATGGAAGAGCATGTCCATGATGCCTGCGCCCTTGGTGTCAGTCAGGAATTCGGAGCGGTAGCCAATCAGCCCGCGCGTCGAAACCAGAAAGTGCAAGTAGGCGATGCCGCGCTCGACCTTCATTTCGTGCATCTCGGCTTTGCGGCGGCCCATCTTTTCTATGACGGCGCCGGAAAACTCCTCCGGGCACTCGATATGAACGTCTTCGAAGGGTTCGAGTTTGAGCCCGTCCATTTCATGGAAGATGACCTCGGGCCTTCCCACCTGAAATTCGTAGCCTTCGCGCCGCATCTTCTCGATGAAGATGGAAAGGTGAAGCTCGCCCCGGCCCGAAATGGTGAAGGTGGAATCGGAGTTCCCCACCGAAGTTACTTTCAACGCCACATCGGCGAGCGCTTCGCGCTCCACCCGCGCCTTGAGCAGCCGGGCGCTGGAGTATTCGCCCTCGCGCCCTGCGAGAGGCGAGCTGTTGATGGAAAGCAGCATCTTCACCGTGGGGTCGTCAATGTGGATCGGAGGCAGGGCAATCGGATTTTCAAAGTCGGCGAGCGTTTCGCCTATCTTTACGTTCTCAATGCCCGCGATAGCGACAATGTCACCCGCCTGCGCTTCGTCCACCTCCACCCGGCTGATCCCGTCAAACGACATCACCGCCAGGGCCTTGCCCGGAACCTGAGTGCCGTCGGTTTTGATCCGCATCAGGGGCTGAGCTTTGCGAATCGAGCCGCTCATCAAGGGGCCGATGGCGATGTGTCCTTTGTAATTGTCGTAGAAAGTGTTCACCACTAGCATTTGAGTGGGGGTGTCCAAGATTCGGGGCGGTGGGATCTCTCGCGTAATCATCTCGAACAGCGGCTCTATGTTCGTCATGTTCTCAAGATGAGGATCGATTCCCGCTTTGCCCTGAGTGGCGGAAGTGTAGATAACCGGGAACTCGGCCTGTTCGTCCGTCGCACCGAGTTCGATGAAGAGGTCGAAGGTATGGTTCAGCACCCAGTTGGGGCGCGCCTCCGGCACGTCAATCTTGTTGATAACCACGATGATGCGGTGGCCGGCCTGCAAGGCTTTCTTGAGCACAAATTTGGTTTGCGGCATGGGGCCGTCTTTGGCGTCCACCAGCAGCAGCGCGCCATTGACCATCCGCATGATGCGCTCGACCTCGCCGCCGAAGTCGGCGTGGCCCGGCGTATCAACAATGTTGATTTTGTGGCCCTTGTAACGGATCGAGGCGTTCTTGGAAAAAATTGTGATGCCGCGCTCACGCTCGAGCTCGTTCGAGTCCATGATGAGCGTGGTGTTCTCGCCCCGGACGCGGAAGGCCTCCGATTGATACAGCAGCGCGTCCACCAGCGTGGTCTTGCCGTGGTCCACGTGGGCAATAATGGCTATGTTGCGAATGCTGTCCTGCATGCAGAAATATCTCCTCAATACAAACACTCCATAATGACATATTTTTGTCTTTTACGGAGAAGCGGCGAATCCACACCACATGTTTTGTTCGGCCCAGTGGCTTCTGCCTGCCTACCGCAGGCAGGAGGGGCAGAGAACGGCCAATAACCGACAGTCAGATGGGACTTGCAACCGGTTACCACCATTTTCCAAGGTGTATCGCCATCGTGACATAGGTCTTTGATTCCTTGGAGTGAATCTCAAGAAAGATTCGTTTGCTCCCAAGACGGAAATCAGCAACGGAAAACTCTGCTCCCATTCCCGGTGCGGCTGTAAGACGGTCGTTCCCATATCTCTCTGCGTAGAAATTCAGGACTTCACCATAGGACAGGTCAGTTTGAATATCTACGACGTAGCCCCTTCCGTCCTCAAACAGGGTCCGCCGTCCGGAGATGACTTTCCCTTCTACGATGGGGATATCTGAGGGCAGTCCGGGCGGTAGTGCTTCGCCATAATTCGTGTGGTTTCGGATCAGGTAGACGAGAGCCGATACGATCAGCAGCGCCGCTATGACAAGGGCTTTCTTCATTTGATTTACCTCCAAAATTTCATCACATTGTGTAGAGTTCAAACTGTCGCAAGTAGGCGCTTGCAGACCAACCACGGGCGCGTTGCAAAGCGCAGACAAAGTCTGCATCTCGATACCGGATCTGGTTTACTCGATGGCAACCTTTGCCCTCCTGCCGACCGTAGAGCGACCCATCGGCTCTCCCGCTAGAATCACCAGATACGAAAACTTTACAAAAAACTAATTTGCGAACAAGCCGTTTCTCGTCGAGCTGCCGAAGCTCTCGCCATTCTCTGCTAGCGTGGTTATCGGTAGACTTCTCCCGATAGGCTGGTTGGGCCCAGCAGGTAACCTTTGAGCTCTCCGGTTGCCCACGCGGTCACGA
>Ga0114947_10000569_pt1 | contig 12766 bp, 9 predicted proteins | sample CR02metaG_FD_99656 | JGI IMG/M metagenome (GOLD analysis project Ga0114947, IMG submission 99656) | Deep subsurface microbial communities from Mariana Trench to uncover new lineages of life (NeLLi) - CR02 metaG | ecosystem: Environmental > Aquatic > Marine > Ocean trench > Sediment ...
AGGCAGTCAAGTAATCGTTGTTACCGAAGGGGGTTATACTGCACGAGGAGAGGTAAAAGGCCGGATGGTGTCCGAGCACGATAATCACCGGGGCCCTTTTGTCCTTCTTCTCATATTCCGTGACCATGGTCTCCAGGTGATGATGGACGTGGGCGGAGAAACTCATTCTCCTCGGCCCGTAGAACATGTTTTTGGTGAACGTAATGTCATAAAAGTTGTCTTCCATGCTTTTCATGACGCAGGCCATGGTAAAATAGGGACCCGCATCGTCCTTGTGATGCATGGGTATGGGAAGGGTCCTCAGGTCTGTCTGATTCCCTCGAAAGATGGCCTCCTTGCAGGGGGCTTTCTCGGGGGCCACGATCTCCGTTTCGCCCGTCTGCGACTCGCGTCGTGAGATCTCCAGGCCGAGATCCATCTGAGATTTAAGCTCGCCCATTCCCAGCGCATCGGCACAAAATTGGCGTGTGACAAACGGGTTATAGAACAGTGGAAAAGGAGAGGGTTGCCCTCCCAAGGTGAGGATGTTTTCAAAGAGGACCATCTTCTCTACGCCCTTTTGATCCAATTGTTGCAGAAAGGCGATGGTCTCAAAGCGATTGGGGTTAATGGCCTCCTTTACACGAATGACCGATCCCGGCCTCTTTTCCTCTTCCATGGCGAGGAAATTCTGTAGATCCTTGCTCATACACGTCCTCCTAAAGTCGATACCCCCCTATACCGCTTGGGGCTCTATTCCTAGCAGGCTGCTGAAAAAGACTCATATGCCACCAGCCTGCTGTAAGCAGGCGTTTAGGATAGTTGCGCTCGATCGCTGCGGGAATCATTCCCGCTCCAAGCGGAGTCGCTCCAACGTACCGCCTAAGTACGCTTCCGCTCGTCGATTTTTCGCGCGCCTCGCCTCTGAGATCTTTTTGACCAGCCTGCAAACAGCTCTTTCTCAAAAACCTGCTAGCGCATTACTACCTTGCCCGTCGAATCGAGTCAAATGCACTGTGTTGCACCACCATCAACGCGGCATTATGCTAACAAAGGAGTATCCGTAAGGCGTGAACGAACTTGAAGAGATAGCTGGATTGGCCCCTCCCGAGCGCGAGCGCATCGAGCGGCTGATCCAGGAGAGCCCCTCCCCTACCCTTGCCCAATGCAATCTTCCTAGACTCATTGAGGCCACGGAAATAGGGTCCATCCAGAAACTACCCAACGAGTATCTCCCCCCCCTATTTCGTGTTTTAGGCGGCAGCGCCTATCTGAGTGACATCCTGGTTCGTGTGGGATCCGACTGGCCTAACGTCTTTTTGGAGGCGATGAAAGTCCCTCAGAAAATCCTCGGTGAGCATCTCTTGGAACTTTCTTACCTGTCCACCCAAAACGTCACCCATGATCAGTTGGCCAGTGGGTTGCGTCAGCACAAACAACGGGAAATGCTACGAATCGGTGCGCGGGATCTCTCCTCTTTGGCCTCGCCCACCGAGACCATGAGGGAACTCACGATTTTAGCGGAGGCCTCCCTTCATATGGCCTATCTTTGCTGCCGCTCCGAGTTAGAAAATGACTTTGGTCACCTTAGCCTTTCTGGGACAGAGGACCGAAACGGCTTTACTATCTTGGGTATGGGAAAACTAGGAGGGGGTGAGCTGAACTTTAGCTCCGATATAGATCTCATCTACCTCTACGAACAAGATCAGGGCGAGAGTGAAGGGGGACGCAAAGGTAAAACGGGGCCACGCGACTTTTTCACCCGATTGGCCGAACGGATCACCCGGCTCATGGGGGATATTACGGAGGATGGCTTCGTCTTTCGGACGGATCTCCGCCTTCGTCCCCTCGGGCGCAATGGACCTCTAGTTCAATCCCTGGACTCCACCCTGCTCTACTATGAATCTTGGGGACAGTCCTGGGAGCGCGCCGCACTCATCAAAGCCCGACCGGTAGCGGGTGACAGGGAGTTGGGGAAACGGTTTCTCAAGGGAGTGGAACCTTTCATCTACCGCCGTTACCTGGATTACACCACAGTAGAAGACTTGAGGGCAATGAAACTACGCATTGAACAAGAACTGTTGGGCCCCGGTGGGAAGGAGAGGGATTTAAAACAGGGGACCGGTGGAATCCGTGAGGTGGAGTTTTTTACCCAGGCCCTGCAGCTGGTAAACGGTGGATACGAAGCACGCATTCGGGGTCACAACACCGTCCGGGCCCTCGACCAGCTTGCCGCCCATAATTTCATCCCGGCTGAAGAAAAGACAAACCTAAGCAACGCCTATCTCTTTCTGCGCAACGTAGAGCACAAGGTTCAGATGGTCCGGGAGGCACACTCATTTTTCATCCCCAAGGAAGAAGAAGCGGAACGGTTCTTGGCCCGTCGTCTGAACTATGTAAAGGGGTCCCAGGGAGATGAACGCGATCTCTTCTGGCAGGACCATCACAAGCATACCGCCTTGGTGCGACGGGCCTTTGAGAGGCTCTTTTACGGTGCCCAAAAGGAAATGGAACCCGAAAAGACCTCCAATCTTGGAAAACTCTGGAGCGAGCTGGACCATGAGAAGTCGGTGCTGGAAGAACTAAAAAAGCTGGGCTTCACAGACGCCAAAAGGACCTACCGTACCCTCCTGGAGGTGCGCGACGGGACCCCCTATTCTCCCCCTAGCCCCAGGAGACTCAAGGTCATGGCTACATTGGGCCCGGCACTGATCTCCGAGATCCTTCGATTCGGCTCACCTGACCAAACCCTCTTCAATCTGGCCGAGTTCAATCACAGGGTGGGTGGTCGCACCGGATTTCTCTCTCTCCTAGCGGAAAACCCCAGAACCATGCGCCTCCTGATTAGCCTCTTCGCCAACAGCCAGTTCCTAACCGATCTCTTTCTCAAACGTCCCGAACTGCTGGACAGTTTGATCCGCGTAGATCTCAGCCGGTTAAGAAAAACCAAGGACGAGATGTTAAACGAGCTCGTGACTCACTTGGACGAGCAGGACGACCTGGAAGACAAACTCAATTCTCTCAGGCGTTACCGGGTGGAAGAATTTATTCGCATTGGTCTTCACGACATTGGCGGAGAACTGGAGCTTGAGGAAGTGATCGAACAGCTTTCGGATCTCGCCGATGCCTGTCTCGAGGGGGCCGTGAGGCTCGCCTGTCACGAAGTGGAGGAGAGGCATGGTCGGATACCAGAAGGGACATTTGCGGTTATCGCCATGGGAAAACTTGGCGGAAGAGAGATCAATTACCACTCGGACCTCGATCTCATCTTTATCTACGATGCTCCTCTAGGGGCCAAGAGCGACGGGGGCACACCGGCCAGTCTAGAGGCTCATGAGTATTACATTCGGATCGGGCAGAAGCTCATGACCTTTCTTTTGGCTCCCATGGAAGAGGGGGTCGTGTACAAGATCGACATGCGTCTTCGCCCCTCGGGAAACGCGGGCCCCCTGGTCACTTCCTTGGATGCCTTTTGCGACTATCACCAGACCAGTTCCGAGCTGTGGGAAAAGCAGGCGCTCATCAAGGCGCGCTTCGTGGCCGGAGACAGGGACCTAGGACAAGACGCTGAGAGGGCAGCTGAGGTCACTGCCTATGGTGAGGGTCTCCCAGCGGATGGGATAGAAAAGATCAATCACCTGCGTATGCGGATGGAGCGAGAGCTTGCAGGGGAAAGTGACTCCAGGTTTAACCTCAAAAAAGGCAAAGGAGGGATGGTGGATATCGAGTTCATCACACAGATGCTGCAACTTACCTACGGTCATCTCCACCCCACTCTCCACCAGAGAGGGACCCTGCAGGCGTTGAGGGAGCTCCGGGACCGAGAGCTCATTGACCAAGGAGACTACGCCCTGTTGTCAGACGGCTATCGTTTCCTGCACCAAATTGACCATCGCCTGCGTCTGAAACATGACCAGTCCATAGATCTGCTGGAGCGGGAAGCGGGAAAGCTACAGGGGATCGCACTGGCCATGGACTACAGGAGCGACACAGAAAACAGCGAAGGCAATCTCCTCCTTGAGGATTACGAGGCTCGCCGCGAGGAAATCCGCTCCTGCTACGAGCGGTTCTTTAAGACAACCGGCGGTGAGTCCGATTCAGAGTAGGATTGCCCACCCAGGATCAAACGACACCACCACAATTATCTGCGTTTCTGATAGCGCTCCCGTTCAAGGTCGAGTTCGGTCTTAAGTCCAATGGCATGGAGCGCTGCGTTTGCGTCCTCCAGGGAGGCGCTTCCTACCAAGGCTCGTGCAGGACGGGAAAGGGTCTGGAAGATAACTGAAGGGGAAAGGAAAAAAGTCAGTGCCGTCAAGGGGGTCATTCTAACCTTTCTCTCATCGTTCCGGATCTTTTTCTCGCCCCACGCCCCCAGGGCACACTCCACAGGTATGGCACTCGCCTCTGTATTTACCCGTTTGATCACCTCCAGCATCTCCGCTACCACCTTCGGGGTCAGGCACCAGGCTCCTAGAAGTCCGCCGCCCTTCGCCACCACGCTCAACGCTTTTTCAATCTCATCTGTGGTCAACTCACCGTCGCTACCGTAGCCAAAAACTCCCCACAGTGTTCGAACCCCACGTTTGTCCATTTCAGCAAACGCGGCCAGCATGATTGAATCTGCCAAAGGACTACGTAGCCCCTTCTCCCCTCCCTGGGCGAGGGAATCTCCCCCCACATCGAGGCCAACGAGGAGATCTACGTTAAATTCCTTAAGGGCCAGCTCGAGTCCCTCCACGACACCTTTGGCCCCACCGTTGATATCCACAAGCAAAACATCCCGGCCTAGGAATTCTGCTATTTTAGACTCGGCAAAATAGACATCGTAGCGGGTTTTGGTCTGGGGATTTGCCAACCCGACTCGGGGGTGAATGAGTTTTACGTTTACTATTTCATCCAAGGAACGTGGACCTGGTACGGGATCATAAACATATCGTTCCCAAGAGAGTCCCCCGAGGGTGAAGTCAACGCCACAGAATTCGAAAAAACGCGCCGCTGCGAGGGCACCGACGACGTCACCTCCCCCGCCCACACCAATCACTAAGGCGTGTGAAGATCCACGAATCAAGTCTTCCAGGGATTGAGGAGGTTCATTCCTAGGGTTATTTGGTGCCTTTTCCATGGCTGCTCCTTGAGAAGCGCTACCGCTTTGGTCATCGTCTGTCTTTCAGTCGGATAGGAGAGCCGTTTAACCGCCGCCGAAATGGGTGACCAGCAGACCTCCTCAACCTCCTGATCATGTTGGCTCACATCCCCTCCAAGGTAATGGATTAGGTAAAAATAAACGCGCTTGAAGATCTTAACCGAGTCAGCATTCTTGTCCTTACCGGTGAACCAGTAGGAGATATCCCCGATCTTCGCCACCACCTCTCCGTCCAGACCAGTCTCCTCCTTCACCTCTCGAAGGGCCGTCTCCTGGAGTTCTTCTCCCTTCTCCACTTGTCCTTTGGGTAGGCACCACCGATGACCCACCCGAATCAGGGCTACCTCCGTGGTCCCGTTAAGCTCACGGTAAACCACCCCACCGGAAGATATCTCTCTAAGTGTGCGCACAATACCCCTACTTCTTGGCCTTGGCTAGCTCCTCATCCATCCAATGGAGATAGCTCTCACTTCCCTTCAGGATGGGGAGCGCAATAACCTCAGGCACCGTATAGCTATGGAGCTCCTGGACCTTCGCTTTGAGCCGGTCGAAGAGATCTTCCCTCGTCTTGATCACGAGGAGCTGCTCCTCACCTCGTTCCACCTGCCCCTGCCACCAATAGGTGGATTGCACTGGACCCAGACGGTTCACACAGGCCGCGAGCCGTTCCTCCACCAGGGCGTTCGCCAATTTCTCTCCCTCTTCGGGTGAGGCCACAGTGACATAGACAACGATATAATTGCTCATAAGAAAGATCTTACAACCCCCCTTTCCCACCAGTCAATCCGGACCTGGCGGTTCCAGTACCTTTGGACGCTCACGGCCATAAGACTCGTCCCCGAGCAGGACCAAAAGAATTCGACATGGAGGACCAAATGGAAAGCCAACCCTTTCAATGAGCTGGCAGAGTTAAGGTTGAAAGAACAGCATATCTATGTTAATTCCGTAAAAATTCTTGAGCAAGATTATGGCAACCACTTTAAAGCAAAACATCGATTTCGCCAAAGGTGAAGGCCTGGTCCCGGTGATCGTCCAGGACTATCAAACCCGGGATATTCTCATGCTGGGCTACATGAACCAGGAGGCCTGGGACAAGACGAGAAGGACCGGAAAGGCCCACTACTACAGCCGCTCACGCGGCAAACTTTGGCTTAAAGGGGAGGAATCCGGCCATTTTCAGGAGGTTAAAAAGACCCTCATCGATTGCGACAACGACACCTTGCTACTTCAGGTGAAGCAGCGAGGCGGGGGGGCCTGCCACATGGGCTACCGATCCTGTTTTTTCCGCAAACGGGCACCACGAGGCTGGAAGGTCTCAGAAAAGAGGCTTTTTAATCCCGAGGAGGTTTATAAAAAGTGAAAGAACTCAAACTCGGGATCCCCAAGGGCAGCCTGCAGGTTGCTACCTTTGAGTTGTTCAAAAAGGCGGGTTGGCGGATCCGCAGCACTGATCGTAGCTATTTTCCTTCTATTGATGATAGCAGCCTGCGCTTGAGCCTGATCCGGGCCCAAGAGATATCCCGTTACGTGGAGGACGGAACCCTGGATGCGGGTATCACGGGCAAAGACTGGACGCAGGAAAACAACTCTGATGTGGAGATAGCCGCCGAGTTTGTCTATTCCAAGGCGAGCCTCAAACCGGTTCGCTGGGTTCTCGCCGTACCGAAGGATTCACCAGTAAAGAAATTGGAGCAGCTCAAGGGCAAGAAGATCGCCACCGAGATGGTCAACTTCACGAAACGATATTTTTCAGAGAGGGGTATCCCCGTTGACGTGGAATTCTCCTGGGGGGCCACCGAGGCCAAGGCGGCAGAGGGGTTGGTGGACGCCATCGTGGAAGTCACAGAAACGGGAAGCACCATCCGCGCCCACGGACTGAAAATTATAGCTGAGTTGCTCGAGTCAAGTCCCCAGCTCATCGTCAACAAGGAAGCCTGGAAGGATCCCTGGAAAAGGCAAAAAGTCGATCAAATCACCATGCTCCTACGCGGTGCCTTGGGAGCGGAGAACAAAGTGGGCATCAAGTTGAACGTAGCTGATCACGATCTGGAAAGGATCGTCCAGCTGATTCCGAGCATCACGGCACCAACGGTTGCCCCCTTGTACCAATCAGCCGCCCTCCATGGAGAGAAGTGGTTTTCTGTGGAAAGCGTGATCTCTGAAGATGTGGTGCGGGAGCTGATCCCCAAGCTTCTGCAAAACGGAGCCGTGGGAATCATTGAATACCCTCTAAACAAGGTGCTCTAAATTTACCACCTTACCCTTCTGTCCCCTCTGATCCAAATCACCTGTAGCCCCTGTTAGCCTCTTTGACCTGCCTGAATCCGTGTCTGAAAGACAGAACGAAACAACTATTCATTCGATTTGGAGGGTTTTAATCAATCTCATTAGATGAGTTCTGTGAAGACCTAGAGCCTTGGCTGCGGCGGCACGGTTTCCATTGGCTGCATTCAAGGCCTCGAGAATGAAATCCCGTCTGGCAGCGTCTATGGTCTCATGATACGACATGCCGCTGGACGCAACCTTTGGTTGAGGAGCCCCCAACCTAGCGGGCAGATCCTGAAGGGTAATTCTTGGACCCTGCCCCAGAACCACTGCTCGCTCCATCACATTGGCGAGCTCCCGTACATTTCCAGGCCAGTCGTACGCGAGAAGCTTTTCCTGAGCTTCCTTGGTTATCTCAGTGAAATTTTTCTTGGTCTCGCGTGAAAAACGCTCCAAGAAAAAGTGAGCCAAGTCCGTAATATCTTCCCTTCTCTCTCTTAATGACGGCAGGTTAATGGAGATCACGTTGAGGCGGTGGTAAAGATCTTCACGAAAGCCTCCCGTCTCGACAGCCTCTTCTAAATTCCGATTGGTGGCAGCAACAATCCTCGCATTGACACGGATGGGTTTGGTCCCGCCCACTCGCTCGAACTCTTTTTCTTGGAGAAACCTGAGGAGCTTGGTTTGAAGTTCCGGGGTGATATCGCCAATTTCATCAAGGAATACCGTTCCTCCTAGTGCCAATTCGATCTTTCCTTTTTTAAGCTGATGGGCCCCTGTAAAGGCCCCTTTTTCATGACCGAAAAGTTCACTTCCAACGAGCTCTTTAGAGAGCCCCACACAATTAATGGCAATAAAAGGTTCGGTTTTTCTCTCACTCCAATTGTGAATAGCACGGGCAAAGATTTCTTTGCCTGTGCCGCTTTCACCTAAAAGTAACACCGTCGCCTGACTACTCGCCGCCTTCTTGGCCAAATCGATAACCTGATCCATCTCCTGGCTTTTCCCCACCACAAGACGATAGCGGTACCCCACCTCCTCCGAGAGGACTTCGATTCCCCTCTTGAGCCTTTCCCGCTCCAGGACCTTTTTTACCGTAAGGGCCATATGGTCCGGCTCAAAAGGCTTGGGGACAAAATCATAGGCCCCTTCCTTCATTGCCTGGACTGCCCGCTCAATGGTCCCGTGGGCCGTCACGATCACCACCGGGACATGATTCTCCCTCCTCCTGAGCTCTTTGAGGACTTCAAGTCCGTTCATATCTGGCATCATGTAGTCCAGAAGGATGAGCTCTGGCCGGAAGGACTCAGCTTTTTTAAGGGCCTCCGACCCGTTGTTTGCTCTCTCAATGGTGTAGCCCAGGTCCGTCAGCTCCTGCTCTAACAGATCCAGGTTGAACGGCTCATCGTCCACGATCAATATCTTATTCGACATACCCCTGAAATTTTAGATTTTGGATTTCAGATTCTTACCGATAGAATGTTCAACTGATGAATTAGTCTCAAATAACTTAACCGCAGACACACGCAGATTAACGCAGATGCAAAACGGCAAAGAGCAGAGCGCAAAGCGTCCTTGCGGATTCGGGACCACTGACTACCGACTACTGACTTTTGACCCGGATCCAGGGATTGACGAGCGGGAGTCTGTAGTCCATTGTCCGTAGTCTGTTGTCTCTTTACGTTTCTCGCTCAGTACTCAGTACTCGTCACTAATTAGTCGCCATGCGCTTAGCGCTCGTCCCTAGGTATCCATCTGCGTAGATCCGCGGCTAATTTCTGGCGACTCCCTTGCGCTCTGCGCTTGTCTATTCCCTTTCCGAGGCTGATAGCTGACTGCTGATAACTGATAGCTGGTTTTGCTTTGCGCTTAGCGCTTTGCTGCCCTCTGCTTCGTTATTTGAGCTCCACGATATTAAACGCGGCCACTGGGCGGACGAAACCCTTTAAGTGCAGCTCCTCGAGGGGCTCGACCGTCACGGAATCTTCTATCTTGCTGAGGGTCCTCTGGTTGGTAAGGATCTGACCCCCCTTGGCCTCCCCGCAAAGACGGGCAGCGAGGTTAGTTACGTTGCCCACTGCCCCATAGTCCATGCGGCCTTCAAAACCAATATTCCCCAGAGTCGCATAGGCGGCGGTTAAACCAACCCCCAAATCCAGGTCGTATCCCTTCTTAACCCACCCCGGGCGGAGCTCTCGTACTTTGTCACGCATTTCCAGGGACATGCGCACCGCCTTTTCCGTGTGGTCCTCGCAGGGAATAGGATCGTTGAAGAAGACCATAATTCCATCTCCGGCAAAGCGCTCCAAAGTCCCCTCATATTTAAAGATCAATTTGCCCATTTCTGCGTGGTAACTTTTCAGCAGCTCCATGACCTCCTCAGGCTCGGCGCTATCAGAGAAGGCAGTAAAACCACGTAGGTCCAGGAAAACGACGGTGATCTCACGCCGATGGCTTTTGAAGAGGCTATCGTCCTCGCTTTTGAGGATGGTCTCGGCTATTTGCGGAGCCAGGTAACGCTTGAGGCGGTTCATGTGCTCAATCTCATCCAACTGCTGGGCGACTTTTTCAGACAAGGTTCGATTCCATTCTTCTAAAGAGTCATGCATCTCTTTGAGACGCATCATGGACCGCACCCGGGCTAGAAGCTCGACGGTCTCAAAAGGCTTCACGACGTAATCATCCGCCCCGGCGTCTAGACCCTTGGCCTTGTCCTCCTGGGACCCCTTGGCTGTTAAGAGGATTACCGGTAGCGTCTTGAATCTTTCATCCTGCCTCAAGTGTTTCAGCACCTCGATGCCGTTCATCTTGGGCATCATGTAATCGAGAAGAATGACATCCGGGCGGAACGACTCGACCTTTTGGAGCGCCTCCTCGCCGTTGCTGGCCCTTTCGATGGTGTAATCTTCCTCGATTAACTCCTGGTCCAGCAGATCCAGGTTAAACGGGTCGTCATCCACGATTAAAATTTTCTTAGACATAACCTTTATTATTTTAGATTGTAGATTTTAGATTCTTACCGATAGAATGTTCAAGAGAACAACATCAACAATGTTTTTCGCGCCAAGACTCCGCCAGAGGACGGATCAGCCTTGGGCTGAGCCAAGACCGTAATGAAATTTGCATTACTGTATCTCCGAACTTGGCATGCTTTGCGTCTTCGCGCGAGTCATCTTTTTCCCGATTCGGTAATCCAAAATCCCAAATCAAAAATCTAAAATCACTGGAGGAAGTGTTTGACCTTCCGAATTAGTTCCTCCTCATCAATCGGCTTTGGCACATAATCGTCGCAGCCCGCCTCACGCGCCTGTTTTTCGTCACCGATCATGGCGTGGGAGGTAACAGCGATAACAGGAATGTGTTTTAGCTCGCTGTTCGCTTTGATGATCCTGGTGGCTTCCCATCCATCCATCACCGGCATACCCAGATCCATGAGAATCAAATCAGGCTTCTCCTGTTCGGCCATTTTTATCCCTTCCGCTCCATCGATGGCCGCCAGGATCTCGTAGTCGTCGCCGAGAAGTTGAAAAATCAAGTCGCGATTGAACTCCGCGTCATCCACGACCAAGATCTTTTTCTGACCCATATTGCTTACCTCCTGACTCCCTCGCTTTGGGCGTTTACTGGCATTGTTATCGTAAACTTCGATCCTTCGCCCACTTCACTCTCAACCTCGATTTCTCCGCCCAAAAGATTGGTGAGTTTTTGCACAATGGCTAGCCCCAAGCCCGTCCCACCATATTTTCTCGTCGTGGACATATCCTCCTGGCGAAACTCATCGAAGATGTGAGATAGGACTTCTTGCTTCATGCCGATTCCGGTATCCGAGACTACCAGCTTTAACGATCCGTTTTCCTGCCATGCCGAAACCTTTATCTCACCTTGCTCGGTAAACTTCGCTGCATTGCTGAGGAGGTTGAGAATGACTTGCTTGAGCTTGTCCCGATCTGAAATGATGGGTGGGAGATCGGGTGCAATATCCTTGACTAAACGGACGCGGCCGTCCTTTAACATAGGCTCGACGGTGGAAGTCGCCACCTGGACGACATCTTCCAACCGGAAGGGCTCTGCAAAGATCTCCAATCTCCCTGCCTCAATCTTGGCAAGGTCGAGCAGACCGTTGATGAGACCCAAAAGGTGCTCGGAGCTGATTAGAACCTTTTGAAGATTTTGTTTTTGCAGATCGGGTATTTGTCCTTCTGTCTTGCGGAGGACCACCCGGGTGAAGCCAATAATTGCGTTAAGGGGCGTACGCAACTCATGGCTGACGTTAGCGAGGAATTGGGATTTGTGTTTGTTGGCCGCCTCAAGTTCCACACTCTTGTCCTGGATTTCCTTGAAGAGGCGCACATTCTCGATGGCGATTACGGCTTGGTCGGCAAACGTCTTAAGCAGTTCTACTTGCTTGTCGGAGAAGGGATGGACCTTCATACGACGAATCAGGATTGCACCGAGGGGAATACCTTCGCGCAGCAAAGGTACCGCCAGTGTCGTATGATGACCGGACTTTTCCTGAGCCGCTTTGACATCGGGATACTCGGTGTCAACCTCCGCCGACAGGTCACTAACATGTATGGTCTGCCGGTCTACTACCGCTCGGCCCGCTGGCGATCCCCGACGGACGGGTACCTGCTCTATTATTGGGAGCGGCCCATATGACGCCGCAACTCTAAGGACGTCATCGTCCATCCGGTAGATGTGAGAGTCAGTAGCATCACACAAGCGTGCGGCACTTTCGGCCACGGCGTCCAACACGGGTTGGATATCGGTTGGGGAACTGCTAATGACACGCAGGATCTCGCTGGTGGCGGTTTGTTGTTCCAGGGACTCGGTAAGTTCTTGGGTCCGGTCTTCGACCTTCTGCTCCAGGTTTGCATATGACTCCTTAAGCTGGCCGGCCATGCTGTTGAACTCGTCGGCCAGGGATTGAAATTCATCACCGGTCTTTATATCTAGACGATAGTCAAGGTCCCCGCTGCCGATGCGCTCTGCTCCTTGCCGGAGGATTCCCACCGGGCGAACGACCCGACGGCCAATCACCCAGCTCGCAAGGGCGGCCATGCCAAGGCCGACCAGGAGGAGAATAGCGCTTCTTAGCATGGAGGCGTATAGCAGCGCATAGGCCTCGCCCACCGGCCGTTCGACGAGTACTGCCCAACCCAGCTCGGGAATGAGGGCATAGGCCGGGAAAACCTCTTGGCCCGCCAAGTTGAGCGGCGAAACCGAGACAATTGGCGTGCCGGCCAGCGCCGCCTTTACTTGGCTGAGCTCCCTGAGGTTCCGCTTCTGGAGAACCAGGCTGATGTCTGGGTGGGCGATCAAGTCACCTTCACGAGAGACCACGTAGACGTATCCGCTACGACCCACCGTGATCTGCGA
>Ga0114947_10000574_pt1 | contig 12732 bp, 10 predicted proteins | sample CR02metaG_FD_99656 | JGI IMG/M metagenome (GOLD analysis project Ga0114947, IMG submission 99656) | Deep subsurface microbial communities from Mariana Trench to uncover new lineages of life (NeLLi) - CR02 metaG | ecosystem: Environmental > Aquatic > Marine > Ocean trench > Sediment ...
AGTACGATCAATGCGAGCGCCGGACTAGCCTGGGAGAACGGTTTTGAACTCATGCTATGGGGTCGAAATCTCAATAACGACGAATACCTGACCAGCGCGTTCCCGGCGGTAGCTCAGGCCGGCAGTTACTCGGGCTACCCGAATCCGCCACGTACCTATGGCCTGACGCTGCGCAAGTACTTCGACTGAATGTAGCGTTCGAAGGCCCCGCCAGACGTTTGTCTGACGGGGTTTTTCTTGTCGCGACCTAGGACTCGATGCCGCCCATCGAGTGGAACTTGGTCTCAAAGAATTCCGCGATACCTTCTTTGCCGCCTTCAGAACCAAGGCCCGATTGCTTCCAGCCGCCAAATGGTGCGACCTCGGTTGAGAATACCCCTGAGTTTGAGCAGACGATGCCGTATTCCAGACGTTCTGCAACACGCATCACGCGGCCGATATCGCGGGTCGCGAAATAGGCGGCCAGACCAAACTCGGTGTCGTTGGCCCGCTCAATGGCTTCGTCCTCAGTTTCGAACACTTGCATAGCAGCGATCGGTCCGAAGATTTCCTCACTGGCCATCCGCATGTCCGGCGTTAAGCCGGTCACAAGAGTCGGTTCGAAGAAGCAGTGACCGAGTTCATGAGTCTTGCCTCCAACCAGAATCTCGGCGCCTTTGGATTTAGCGTCTTTCATTAACGCCTTCATTTCGCCAACTGCCGTCATATTGACGAGTGGGCCAATGGTAACGCCATCTGCAAACCCGTCCCCAACTTTCAGCGCTTCGATCGCTGTCTTTATCTTACTGGTGAATTCGTCCGCGATGCCACTCTGGACGTAAATGCGATTGGTGCAGACACAAGTCTGGCCACAATTGCGAAATTTTGTCGCCATGCAATCTGCGATGGCGGCATCGATATCGGCGTCATCAAATACTATAAACGGTGCATTGCCTCCCAACTCAAGCGAGATTTTCTTGACGCCATCGGCACATTGTTTCATCAGGATCTTGCCAACCGCCGTGGAGCCTGTGAACGTGAATTTGCTGATCTTTTCGTGCTGTGTGAGAACCTTCCCAATTTCCTGCGAGTTGTCGCCGACGACGACATTAATGACGCCTTTGGGAATACCGGCCCGATCGGCCAGTTCGCACATGCTCAAGGCGGACAACGGTGTCTCGGTGGCCGGTTTGATCACGATGGTGCAACCGGACGCCAGGGCAGGTCCTGCTTTGCGGGCGATCATCGCATTCGGAAAATTCCAGGGCGTAATGCAGCCGACAACGCCGACAGGCTGCTTGTAGGTCTGCAGTCGACGGTCATTTGCAATGGTCGGAATCGTGTCGCCCATGACACGCTTCGATTCCTCGGCGAAATATTCAATGAATCCGGCGCCATAACCGATTTCGCCGATCGACTCTGCAAGCGGCTTGCCCTGTTCGGCGGTCATGATGGCCCCCAGATCATCGGCATGCTCCAGTAACAGGTTAAACCAGTTGCGCAACAGCACAGCGCGTTGCTTGGCGGGAATGCGACTCCAGTGTTTGAACGCCCTTGCAGCTGCTTCAACCGCCCGAGCCGCGTCGGCGGCGTCCCCATTCGCCGTTGTTGCGACGACTTCACCGTTCGCTGGGTTGGTGACGTCGATCGTGCCCGCGGATCCGGGGACCCACTGTCCGTCGATAAAGTTCTTGGTTTTCAGGAGAGAGGGGTCGTTCAGTTTCAACATGGTTCCAGACTCTGATAGTGGGAGAAAAGCGGGCAGCTTACCACCGTATTGGAGGTAGGAAATAGCCGATATTCGACGTTGCGTGAGCGGATAACAATGCCGTATAATCCCGCGTCAGCGCCCCATCAAATTCTTGATGGGTAAAGGCCCCGCTAAGGGGTTTTTTGTTGTCTAGGCTACGGGTCAGGGCAGCGACATCGTGCTGGGTAAGAATGGGCCATTGGCCCATTTTTCGTTTTACAACAAGTAGTTAGGTAAACAGGAATGACGGGAGAAGAGCTGCAAAAGTTGCTCGAGCCGACCATCGAAAGACTGGGCTTTGAGTTAACAGATCTTGAGGTCCGCCTTGATGGCAAGGGTGGCTTGCTACGCATCACTATCGACAAGCCGGAAGGAATCGATCTTGATGATTGTGAAAAAGCCAGTCTGGCCGTCAGCGCACTGCTCGATATCGAGGATCCGGTCGCGGACAATTACAACCTTGAGGTTTCATCGCCCGGATTGAACAGGAAGTTAACGAAACTTGAGCATTTTCAGAGGTTTGAAGGTGAAACCTTGAAAGTGACTATGCGTTTGCCGATAGCGGGACGCAGACGATTTCGGGGCACGTTAGTGTCGTCGGACAACGAGAATATTGTAGTTGAGGTGGATGGGGAATCGCACAGCTTGCCGCTGGCATCGCTTGATACGGCTCGGCTGGTTCCCGACGGGGCTTAGGTTCCGAGGGTTTTTTGGAGTTTTACGGAAATGAGCAAAGAAATTTTGATGGTTGTTGACGCCGTTTCGAATGAAAAAGGCGTCGAAAAAGACATCATATTTGAGGCACTCGAAGCTGCGCTGGCGTCGGCAACACGCAGAAAGCACGGTGAGGACGTTGATATTCGCGTCGCGATTGACCGGGAGACAGGCGAATATGAAACATTTCGTCGCTGGCTCGTATTCGAGGATGAATCCACCGAGTTGGAAACTCCGGATCGCGAGTTGCGTATGATCGATGCCGTCGACGTCGACGAGAACGCGGAACCGGGCGGATACGTCGAAGTTCCGATGGAATCTGTCGAATTCGGTCGTATCGCTGCGCAGACAGCAAAGCAAGTGATCGTACAGAAGGTACGTGAAGCCGAACGCGAGCAGGTCGTGGAGGAGTATCAGGGCCGCGAAGGCGAGATGCTGTCGGGCCTGGTCAAGCGCGTCGATCGTAACGGCGTCTACATTGATCTGGGTGGTAATGCCGAAGGCTTTGTCGCCCGCGACCAGATGGTGCCTCGTGAGCCTGTACGGCCGCAAGACCGCATTAAGGCATTGCTGACGGAAGTTAGCCCTGAAATTCGTGGTCCGCAGTTGTTCATGACGCGGACTTCCCCTGAGTTCCTGGTTGAGCTTTTCAAACTCGAAGTGCCGGAAATCGGCCAGGGTTTGATCGATGTCCTCGGTGCTGCCCGTGATCCGGGTCTGCGTGCCAAAATAGCCGTCCGCAGCAATGACAGCCGCATTGATGCCGTGGGTGCCTGCGTCGGAATGCGTGGATCGCGGGTCCAGGCAGTTTCTAACGAACTCGCTGGCGAACGCGTAGACATTATTTTGTGGGACGATAATTCCGCGCAGTTCGTTGTGAATGCAATGTCGCCGGCCGAAGTAGTTTCTATCGTCGTTGATGAAGACAAACACAGCATGGATATCGCCGTCGAAGAGGACAAGTTGTCACAGGCGATCGGTCGCGGTGGGCAAAACATTCGTCTCGCGAGCGAGTTGTCAGGCTGGGAACTCAATGTCATGACGGCGCAGGATGCCGAGGAGAAGAGCGAGACCGAGATGAAGGATCTCATCGCACTGTTCTCCGAGCAGCTGGATGTCGACGAAGAAGTTTCGCTGATTCTGGTTCAGGAAGGATTCTCCACGATAGAAGAGGTCGCTTATGTACCGGCGGCCGAACTCATTGCGATCGAAGAGTTCGACGAAGGCATCGTTGAGGAATTGCGAAGCCGGGCGCGTGACGTGTTGCTGACCAAAGCGATAGTTCGGGAAGAGAAAATTGACGAAGTAGAGCCGGCTGAGGATCTACTGCAGCTTGAAGGCATGACAAAGAGTTTGGCGTTTCTGCTGGCAAGCAAGGGTATCGTGACACGCGAGGATCTCGCGGAACTCGCTACCGATGACTTGCTCGAGCTCAATGACGAAATTGCTGAGGAAGATGCCGCAGCGCTGATCATGAAGGCGCGTGCACATTGGTTCGAGGAAGAACAGCAGGCGTAGGAGCCTTTGGATACGGAGTGTGTTATGGCTGATGTGACAATTGCACAATTTGCTGAGGTTCTGAATGTTCCTGTCGACAAGCTGCTATCGCAGCTAGACGAGGCCGGCATCAAGGTTAAAGGATCTGATGACTGGATCAATGATGAGGCAAAACTTGAATTGCTGACGCACCTGCGTCGGAGCCATGGACAGGACGAAACGCTGGGAACAGCGGCAGCGCCACGACGCATAACTCTGAAGCGAAAATCCCGGTCTGAACTGAAGTTGCCCGGTGCTCAGGGACGTTCGCGCACCGTAACTGTTGAGGTTCGTCGCAGGCGCACGTACATCAAACGTGATGTTCTTGAAAAACAGGCTCAGGAGGAGCAGGAAGCCCTGGATCGTCAACGCCTGGAAGAAGAAAAACGAGTGGAAGCCGAGGCGCTCGAGAAGGTACGCCTTGAGGAAGAGAAGGAAGAGGCAGCGAAGCGCGAAGTCGAAGAGCGCGAAAAAGAAGCACTGGCTGTAAAGGATGCGGAAGACGAGGCTCGCAAAGTTGCAGAAAAAGCAGTAACCGATGCCGCCGACGAAAAGACACGGCTGGAGAAAGCCGAAAGTGACACGCGTACTCGCCGCACGAAAGAAAAAGTGAAAGCCAAGCCGAAGGCGAAGCGGCCCGAAACACGTTATGGCCGCAAGGAACTCCATGTCGCTGGTGACAAGAGTGGTCGACGCAAACGTAAATCACCACTGCACCGTCGTCCGGTATCCGTTGGTGGCGATTCAAAGCATGGTTTTGAAAAGCCAACCGCACCTGTCGTACACGAAATCGAAATTCCGGAGAATATTGCGGTTGCTGAACTTGCACAGAAAATGGCGATCAAGGGCAACGAGGTCGTTAAGGTTCTGTTCAACATGGGCGCTATGGTAACGATCAACCAAGTGATTGATCAGGACACCGCTACGCTTGTTGTTGAAGAGTTGGGGCACATTGCGAAGCCCGTGGACTCGGCGGATGTTGACGAAAAGTTGTTGGCCGAGGAAAGCGAAGTGAGCGGCGACGCTGTTGCACGTCCGCCAGTCGTAACTATCATGGGCCATGTCGATCACGGTAAGACATCGTTGCTCGATAACATTCGTCATACCAAGGTCGCGGACGGTGAGGCAGGCGGAATTACTCAGCATATCGGTGCGTATTTAGTCGCAACTGATAAGGGCACGATTTTGTTTCTGGATACGCCCGGACATGCGGCCTTTACAGCGATGCGCGCACGCGGTGCTCAAGCGACGGACATCGTTGTCCTCGTGGTTGCAGCCGATGACGGTGTCATGCCACAAACGATAGAAGCCATCCAGCACGCAAAGGCGGCAGACGTTCCGTTGGTTGTTGCGGTCAACAAGATTGATCGTGACAATGCCGACCCGGAACGGGTTAAAAACGAATTGTCGCAGCATGAAATTATTCCTGAAGATTGGGGCGGCGATCAAATATTCGTAAACGTATCTGCGCTCACGGGAGAGGGTGTTGATGATCTGCTGGACGCTATCTTATTGCAGGCTGAGGTCATGGATCTGACTGCCGTTGCGGAAGGTCCGGCGCAAGGAATTGTTATAGAGTCGAGCCTTGAAAAAGGCCGCGGTGCCGTCGCAACATTGCTCGTAAGAAGCGGTACGCTAAGGCAGGGTGACATGATTATCGCCGGTGAAGAATACGGCCGCGTCAGAAATATGTTCGATGAGAGCGGCAACTCCATCAAGGAAGCGGGACCGTCGAAACCTGCGGCTGTTCTTGGACTTTCCAAGACGCCGAGCGCAGGTGATGATTTTCTTGTCGTCAAAAACGAGCGTAAAGCGCGCGAAGTTGCCGAATTTCGTCAGAACAAGACACGTGAAGCGAAACTTGCTCAGCAGCAGGTTTCAAAGATGGAGGATATGTTCACTAAGATGCAGAGCGGCGAAACGTCCACCGTTCCTGTGATCATCAAGTCCGATGTCCACGGTAGTGCTGAGGCACTTCGTGATGCATTGCTCAAACTTTCAAACGACGAAGTGAAGGTCAAGGTGCTCGGTTCGAGTGTTGGCGGCATCACTGAAACTGATGCCAATTTGGCAGCCGCATCGAAGGCAACGATCATCGGTTTCAATGTTCGTGCAGATGCGGCAGCACGTGCAGCAATCAAGGAGTCGGGTATCGATGTTCGCTACTACAGCATCATTTATGAGGCGATCGACGATGTTAAAGCTGCACTCAGCGGGCTGCTCGCACCTGAGATTCGCGAGCAGATCGTCGGTCTGGCATTGGTCAAGGAAGTATTCCGCTCACCGAAATTTGGGGATGTGGCGGGTTGCATTATCAGCGAAGGCTTTGTGAAACGCTCGAATCCGATTCGTGTGCTGCGCGATAACGTTGTGATTTACGAAGGTGAGCTGGAATCATTGCGTCGATTCAAGGATGACGTGAACGAAGTTCGTTCCGGAACCGAATGCGGTATCGGCGTGAAGAATTACAATGACGTGCAGGTCGGCGATCAGATCGAGTGTTTTGAACGTATTGAGGTTGCACGTACGCTTGACTAGGCGTGCAGGTAAAGATCAATGCCAAGAGAGTTTTCAAGAAACCAGCGACTCGGTAATCAGGTGCTTCGCACGCTGAATGAGTTGCTTCGATTTGAGACCAAGGACCCGAGATTGAAGCTCGTGTCACTGACAGCGGTGGAGCTTTCCAGGGACCTAAGCATTGCGCGTGTGTATTTCAGCCTGTTGGATCCGAATGGGGATCCTGAGCCGGTTCAGGACGGACTGGAAAGAGCGAGCGGTTTCCTCCGCAGCCGCCTGGGCCGGGAAATTAAGATTCGGCACGTGCCGGAATTGCGGTTCGCACACGACAAGAGTGCTGCCGAGGCGCAGCGAATCGGCAGTTTGATTGAGAGCGCACTGGAATCCGATCGGAACAACGAGCAACGGTAGGCGCGATGGCACGTGGAATGAAGCGGCACGCCGATTCGGTGGATGGGTTGTTGTTGCTCAACAAGCCGTCCGGAATAACATCAAACCGTGCGCTGCAAGTGGTCAGACGGCTATTGAATGCGAAGAAGGCGGGGCATACAGGAAGTCTGGACCCGGCGGCAACCGGCATGTTGCCGTTGTGCTTCGGTGAGGCGACCAAGGTCTGTTCGTACTTACTGAACGCTGATAAGAGTTACCGCGTGACGGCGAAGCTGGGATCGGCGACGGATACGGGCGATGCAGACGGTCGCGAGATCGAAACTGCCGTGGTTCCGGACTTGGCTCTGGTCGACTGGGACAGGATTTTGCAGGGATTCTGTGGAGAATCCACGCAAATACCGCCGATGTACTCAGCGTTGAAAAAAGACGGTAAGCGTCTCTACGAGCTTGCTCGCAAGGGTGAAACTGTCGAGCGCGAACCACGATCGATTCGGATCGATGCGATCCGGCTGCTGGAATTCGCCGGACACAGGCTCGTATTTCGTGTGTCGTGCTCGAAGGGGACCTACATTCGTGTGTTGGTCGAGGACATAGCACACGAGGCCGGAACGGTTGCACATACGGCGCGACTGCATCGCGAGACAGTCGGTGACTTCGACAGCGCCAACATGCTCGACATGGCGGCTATTGAAGCACTCGCCGCAAAGGGGCCGGAGCCCTTGAGGGCCAAATTGCTACCCGCCGACGTTGCATTGAAGGGGATGCCGGACGTATCTGTTACGGCGGAGGACGCTGAGCGTTTTTGCCGCGGGCAGGTAGTAAAGGTGGCGAATGGGGGACAGAAAGGGCTTGCCAGAGTGTATGCGGCAGGATCGAGATTTTTGGGCGTGGGCGAGTTGGTCGAAGATGGGCAGGTGGCGCCACGAAGAGTGTTTTTGACACACGAAGATTCCCCGTAATTATATGTTTCCGGGGTGTTAATGGGCCCGAACAGGCGCTAGAATACCGCGCTCAAAAAAGGGCTATAGATAGAGAACATGGAGTATTAGAAAAATGTCACTTTCCAGTGAAGCAAAGCAGGGCGTTATCGCCGATCATGCACGCGGCGAAGCCGATACAGGCTCACCCGAAGTTCAGGTCGCACTGCTGTCAAAGAGAATTTCAGAACTCACCGAGCACTTCGGTGAGCACAAGAAAGATCACCATAGCCGTCAGGGTCTTCTGAAGATGGTTAACAAGCGCCGTAAGCTGCTTGATTACCTGAAGTCCAAAGACAACGACCGCTACCGCGAGCTGATCAAGAAGCTCGGTCTGCGTCGCTAGTCCAGCGAGGATTAATACAGGCAACGTGAAGAGACGTGTCGTTCCCAGCCAATGGGATCGCCGCGAACTGCAATCGCCTTAACAATTTCTAAAAAGAGAAATCATCGTGAAATCGACAACAAAAAGTTTCCAATACGGGGAACATCAGGTAACCATTGATACGGGCGCTGTCGCTCGTCAGGCTGACGGTGCTGTCATCGTCGATATGGCCGATACGACCGTTTTGGTCACCGCCGTGGGCCGCAAGGTCGCAGATCCGGGCAGAGACTTCTTCCCGCTTACGGTCAACTATCAGGAAAAGACCTACGCTGCTGGAAAAATCCCGGGTGGGTTCTTCAAGCGCGAAGGTCGCCCGGGCGAGAAGGAGGTACTGACGTGCCGCCTCATCGACCGTCCGGTTCGTCCGCTTTTCCCTAAAGGCTTCACCAACGAAGTGCAGATTATTGCCACGGTGATGTCGCTGAACCCTGATGTGGATCCGGATATTCCGGCATTAATCGGCGCCTCGGCAGCACTGGCAATTTCCGGTATGCCGTTTGCGGGCCCGATTGCCGCCGCCAAAGTGGGTTACAAGGATGGCCAGTACGTCCTCAACCCGGGCCGCGCAGCGCTTGCAGAGGGCGATCTGGAGCTTGTTGTTGCCGGCACCAAAGACGCAGTCCTGATGGTTGAATCGGAAGCTTCTGAACTCTCTGAAGAGGTCATGCTCGGCGCCGTCATGTTTGGTCACGAACAAATGCAGATCGCGATCGATACGATCAACGAATTGGCCGCAGAAGTTGGCAAACCTGCCTGGGAATGGGCGGCACCGAAAACTGACGAAGATCTCACAGCCGCCGTTGCCGGCGAGGCCGAAGGCGGTCTGTCAGACGCCTACCGTATCACCGACAAGCAGGATCGACAGGCCGCTGTTAGTGCCACCAAATCGGCTGCTACCGAATCTCTGGCGGGCGGCGATGACGCCCGCTGGACCGCCGAAGACGTCAAAGGTGCATTGTACAAGCTTGAAAAGAATATCGTTCGTCAACGCATTATCAAAGGCGAGGCGCGTATCGATGGTCGTGACAAGAGCACAGTTCGTCCGATCGACGTCAAGGTCGGTGTATTGCCGCGTGCGCACGGCTCCGCCATATTTACGCGTGGAGAGACGCAGGCGATCGTTGTTACAACGCTGGGTACCGGCCGTGACGCACAGATCATCGATGCGATCGAAGGGGAGCGCAAAGATCCCTTCATGCTGCACTACAATTTCCCGCCGTTCTGCGTCGGTGAGACAGGTTTTATTGGTTCACCCAAACGCCGCGAAATCGGTCACGGCAAGCTGGCACGCCGCGGAATCCAGGCAGTAATGCCGGATATGGAAGAGTTCGGCTACGTGATCCGCGTGGTTTCGGAGATCACCGAATCTAACGGTTCCAGCTCGATGGCCTCTGTTTGCGGCACGAGCCTCGCGCTCATGGACGCAGGTGTGCCTCTGAAGGCACCGGTTGCCGGCGTTGCGATGGGCCTCGTCAAGGAAGGCGACGACTTCGCTGTTTTGACTGACATTCTCGGCGACGAGGATCACCTCGGCGACATGGACTTCAAGGTTGCGGGTACTGCAGACGGTATTACCGCGCTGCAAATGGACATCAAGATCCAGGGCATTACACGTGAAATCATGAACACAGCGCTTGATCAGGCGCGCGACGCACGTCTGCATATTCTTGGTGAGATGAACAAGGTCATCAGCGAGTCACGTTCAGAAATGTCTGAATGGGCGCCGACGATTATGACCATCAAGATTGACCCTGAGAAGATTCGTGACGTTATCGGTAAGGGCGGTTCGGTTATCCGCTCGATTACCGAGGAGACCGGTGCTTCTGTCGACATTGAAAACGATGGCACGATTCGTATCGCGTCAGTCGACGGCGAGTCCGGAAGGGAAGCACTTCGTCGTATCGAGCTGATCACTGCAGACGTTGAAGTCGGCCGCATCTACGACGGCAAAGTGGCTCGCCTGATGGACTTCGGCGCATTTGTCACGATCCTCCCGGGCAAAGACGGCCTCGTGCACATTTCCCAAATCTCGAACGAGCGTGTCGAGAAGGTTAGCGACAAGCTGGCTGAAGGCGACGAAATCAAGGTCAAGGTTCTGGAAGTTGATCGCCAGGGCCGCGTTCGTCTTTCCATGAAGGAAGTCGACGCCGATCAGTAGGAGCCGCGCAAGAGCATCAACGCTTTCCGAGCGCGACAGGTAGCGGCGGATAGAAGGCCGCTCCTACAGTCCTGATTTTGCAGCAAACGGTTCCAGGAACTCGATAATTCTGCCAGGCAAATAAAACGTCGGCTTCCAAGGCGTGCCGCCGTCTACGAATCCGACGTGACCGCCGTGTTCCGAAATTTCCAGCGTGACGGCTTCTGAGAGCCTGTCAGCAGGCGGGATGACCTTGGGTGTCATAAACGGATCATCCAATGCATTAATTATTAATGTCGGTCGCTCAATTGCATGAAGGAAGTTCACCGAGCTGCAGCGATCGTAATAATCCTGCTTGCCGTCGAAGCCGTGCAGCGGTGCTGTCACCAAGTCATCAAACTCGGCGAAGGTCCGTGCGTTCATGGCACGATCCCAGTCGAAGGCGGCCGTATGTCTATCGAATTTTCTTGCGACGGCAGACTTCATCCGTTTTAGCAAGTGTCTCTGATAAGTCCTTGCAAAACCTATGTTTAATGCCTCTGCACATTCGTGGAGATTGAGTGGAACACACACGGCAGTTGCAGCTTTGAGAGGCGTTTCATGCTGCGATTCACCCAGGTATTTCAACAGCACATTACCACCCAGCGAATAGCCAACAGCCAATAGTGGTCCCGGATTACCCGAGGCCTCGCGGCGTAACTGTAACTCGTTCAAGAAAAAGCGTAGATCATTCGTTTCGCCGGCGTGATAACGGCGCGGCAGACGATTTCGATAGTCCCCGCAGTCACGAAAATGCAATACGCATGAACGCCAGCCGCGCTCGAGTACAGTTTCCATTAGCATGCGCGCGTATGACGATCCTGCGGACCCTTCCAGTCCATGCAATATGATCAGTAACGGTGCGGCGTCGGACAATGAATCGGCGTCGACAAGCCAGTCAACGGCCGTGGCATCGCCGTCTGGCAACTCCAGCGGCTCGCGTCGCAAGGCGGGTCTGGATCGCCAGGCCCAGGGCATGTTTGGAAACAACGTCTGCGCATGCGCGTTTTTCAGCCAACCGGGCGGCGAAAATTTACTCTGAATGATTCTGTTCTGCGCTGTGTCGGACGTCATTGACGCGATTCTGCCATATTTGAAGGAGACCAACGCCTGGGGCAAAAAAAATGGCCCCCCGCTTGCGCAGGGGGCCCGCCGTGGAGTGATTACCCCTTCAGGCTTTTGCAACAGGGGGCGGGGGAGCGTATCCCCGTTGCAGCCTTCAAGCTATGGCATACAAGGGGTTGATGTCAAGCCGTTTTGACGATGGTTCTGTGGCCGGCAAGGTTCCCAAGTTGCCAATTTTCGCTGGCCCACGTCCAGATATCTGACAATGCGCCTGTCGCCAATTCGGGCGGCGGTTGCTGTAGTAAAGCCGTCAGCGCTTCGTGGAGCGTATTCTCGACAGAATCAAGCGGTACACCCAGTGCACCGGTCAGTTTGCTCAGTTTGTCACCATTGGAATTGGTGATCACCGGTATATGGATGTAGTTCGGTGTCCGAAACTCAAGTAGCTGTTGAAGCCAGATTTGCCGCGGTGTTGAATCCAGCAGATCGATGCCACGCACAATCTCAGTGACACCCTGAATCTCGTCATCCACGACTACGGCAAGATGGTAGGCAATCAAGCCGTCGCGTCGACGCACGACGAAGTCACCGGATTCACTTTCGAGCCGCTGCGCAATACATCCGTGAAGAACATCATCAAACGCGATTTCCACGTCGTTAGTTCGCACCCGAATCGCTGCTTCGCCTTGGCTGCAGCCGTTTCTGCACGAGCCGGGGTAAATTACGCCGAGTAGGCCGCGAGGGGCGCCAGCCAGGTCTTTCCTGGAGCAGCGGCAGGGATACGCCATTTTCGATTCAATTAACGTCGCTAGTGCAGCTTCGTGTGCTTCACGACTCGTGCTCTGAAAAATAGTGTCGCCATCCCACTCGAATCCGTATCGTTCCAGTGCTTCGATAATCGAGGCGGTGGCGCCGACCTGCTCGCGGGGCGGGTCGATGTCTTCGACGCGCAACAGCCACCGGCCATTATTGGCGCGCGCCTGCAGGAAGCTGGCGACTGCGGCAACGAGCGATCCAAAATGAAGAGGGCCGGTGGGCGACGGTGCGAACCGCCCGACGTACGAAATGGGTTCGCGCGCCTGAATCAATTGCCCGACTTACCGATAACGGTCGTCTCGATCGCGGAACTGCCGTTCCGCCATTTCGCGACGTTCCTGAGCCTCAAGGCTCAGCGTTGCGACCGGACGAGCTTCGAGCCGTTTCAGTCCAATTTCCTCGCCCGTTTCATCGCAGAAACCGTAGG
>Ga0114947_10000576_pt1 | contig 12702 bp, 12 predicted proteins | sample CR02metaG_FD_99656 | JGI IMG/M metagenome (GOLD analysis project Ga0114947, IMG submission 99656) | Deep subsurface microbial communities from Mariana Trench to uncover new lineages of life (NeLLi) - CR02 metaG | ecosystem: Environmental > Aquatic > Marine > Ocean trench > Sediment ...
AACACTGGGTTTCGCGTCGTGAGGGATATAACCGACTAACTGACAAAAACATTCCGGCGAAATCTTCACACATAGCCTGGCTCGATCTGCGTCACTCGCTAATCCAGCCGGACTTTCTCCAGTTCTAGATTGTCCTGACACTGTCTGTCGGGTCGGGTATACGCTCCTGGTAGCCCGCGTTCCAGCACAGTACGCGGGCTAAGCGGTTCGCGTCGCCTGCTGCGAGGCCCCAGCGCCCGGCGCCGGCCAATCGGGGCCGAGGTCCAGCGTTACGCGATACCAGTCCAGTCTCCGCGTCAGATACATGATCGTGGCGAGGATGATGAAAAGCGCCGCGGCACCGATGAGCATGGCGTACTGTTCGGCGCGCAAGGTCACGTACAGGAATGTGTAGAGGCCGGCGAGCAACGCGAGCATGGTCAGAACCCGGGGACAGGCTCTTGAGGATGCTCATGCTGTAACCCACCACCAGAGCCGTCGATGCCGCCGCGCTGACTGCATAGGCAACCACGAAGCTCGTGTGCTCGGAAAGCGACAGCAGCAGGAGATAGAAGAGGCAGTTCGCGAACCCTACGAGCAGATACTGAAAGGGGTGCAGGCGCACGTTTCCGAACACCTCGAACATGAAGTAGGCGAGAAAGCTGAGGCCGATAAATAGGATCGCGTACTTGGCGGCGCGCGTGGACTTCTGGTAGGTACTGACAGGCACGAAAAGATTGACGCCGAAGGCGGAATTGGCGATGAGCTTCGCCGGGATTTCCGCGTTACGCCACTCGCCCGGATAACTGCGCCCCAGATGCAGCACCCTCCATTCGGCACTGAAGCCTTTGTCGTCGATGTCGCGCCGCGCGGGCAGATAGGCGCCGACAAAGCTCGGCGACGGCCACGCGGAGGTCAGCAGCACCTCGGTGCGGTCGCCGACGGGTAGAAAGCGCAACTTCTCGGTGCCGCTGAGCTTCAAGCCGAAGCCGAATTGAAATCCCGACGGCCGCCCGCTCTTTCCCAAACCGGGCAGAGGGACGATCACTTGCGGGTCGAAGCCGTGCACTTTCACGCCACCCGGCTCGAAGACGCCGTCGCCGGCGTCGGAGCGAAGGCGCATGGGCTCCTTGATGCCGCGGGCGTCGGCGATGGCCACCGACAGGTAGGCACCGCCCCAGTCCACGTTGTGAGGCTCGATGCCCAGCCTTGCAATGTCGGGAGGCGCGAAGCGGCCGCTGAGCTTCAGATCCGCGGTATAGACCGGTACCTGGTAGATCCCCCGGTAGCGCATCTCGGTATCCAGCTGGCCGCGTACGCTCAATCGCTCGGGCAGAAAGTGCGCCAGGGATTTTCGAACCCGCTTGATGCCCTTGTCGTCGGTGACCATCATCCGGTACGGCAACGTCAGCACCGGTCCGCCGATGGTCTGCTCACGTCCCCAGGCGTTCATGATGTCCTGCTTGGCGGACAGGTAGAGATGGTTCCGCTCGTAGATGATGCTCCTGACCATGCCCATGGGTATGAGGAGGATCAGAACCAGAAAGCCGATGAAAAGCAGCTTGACGGTCACCGACGTACGCAGGCGCTGGAACAATTCGGACATGATCTCACCCGGGCAAACTTCGACTGGTGACAGTGAAAACCGCGCAGATGGCGGCAGGGAGGCGAGAATATTGCGAAAGGAGGCAGGGTGGTGGGGTTTCAGCCACCCCCGGTCCGGAGTTCTCGCCGCTCCGGTTCCAGCTCCGCGATCACCTGGGCCCCGAGCAGAAGGATGATGGCAGCCGTCTCCAGCGTCAGTAGCGCGATGACGACGGTGGCGAGAGAACCGTAAACGACGTTCACCAACGACACGTTGCTGAACCACCAGACCAGGATGTTACGTGCAATTTCCCACAGGATTGCGGCCACTAGCCCGCCAACGGCGGCATGGCGCAGGCGCACATCGACTACGGGCATGAATCGATAAATGCCGGTGAACAGCGCAGCCAAGCCGAGAAAGCTGAACAGAGATAGCATCGCCGTCGACAACTCCGTCGCCGTCAAGTGACTCCCGAACAGCGCCAATTGTGAATCGGACAGCTCCTCCAGCAGCGTTATGAAAACGGCCTGCAGCATCAAGCCGAGTCCCAGCACGAAAATGAACGCATAGGGAATGACCGCAGATATCCACAGCCGGCGCGCGGCCCGTGGGCGGGGAAAGATAACGGCAAATGCATCCTCCAGGGATCGGAAGGCCCAGGAGCTGAAAAACAACAGCACGATGAATCCGACCCAGCCGAGAAGCTCGCGATTTCCGAGGAAGCTTTGCACCTGCCGGGACAGCTCGTCCGTGTGGCTGGGCATCAGCGCGCCCAGCTCGGTGAGCAGCAAATCGGTGAGATGTCGGTCGTCGTAGACGTGGGAAAGAATTACCAGCAGGAGGGCAAACAAGGGTATGAGAGACAGCAAAGTGTTGTATGACACGGCGCTCGCCAGCAGCAGGCCCTTGTTGGCTAGAAAATGGCTGAGGACGCGGCGGGCGAACCGCCACGCGGGGCGTATCGGGCCCATGGGCGTGGAAGAGTCGGTCATTTCACTCTCGATCCTGGTGATAGGGAGCGTGTGTCTGATTCAACCGTATAGCATGATATGATGCGTCGAATGTCTTGCCTCGAATAAAGAGTCTTAAGTGAACTCCATGGATCCACTCGCGACGATTCGAAATGCCAGTTGGCTCGACGACCCCGATGGACGGGATGAGGCTGTTTCGGCGCTGGAGTTGGGGCGCGTTCTCTACATTCCGGATCTGGGATTTCCCGTCGAAGAGCAGGAGAGACGGTTTTTCGATGACGACGCGTTGCGCTTGAGCTCTAAGAACATCAGCTACGATCCGTCCACTAACGAAGTCCGGGGACTCGTAAGTACCGGCGGGGTGACCGACGAGGACAGGGTCGCGCTCGGGCGCATGATGGCGCGATACGCGCAATTCTGCCGGGATCTCTGCGCATCGTTGCTGGGCGACTACGCGAAGCGGCTGAACATGGCTCGCACGAGCTTCCGCCCGGTGGAGATCGAAGGGCGCAACGCGCGCACGGTCGGCAGCGACGACACGCTCCTGCACGTGGATTCCTTCTCGTCACGGCCAGTGGCGGGGCGCCGTATCATGCGCGTGTTCACCAATGTCAGCCCGATGGGTAAACCGCGCGTATGGAATGTGGGTGAGCCGTTCGAGGATCTCGCCAGACGCTTCGTCCCGCTGATGCGAAAACCCTTGCCCGGTGAACGGGCGGCGCTGCGACTGCTGTTTGTGACGAAGAGCTACCGGACGCTCTATGATCACTACATGCTGCGCCTGCACGACGACATGAAGGGCGATTCCGAGTACCAACGCACGGTCCCTAAGACACGCGTCGAGTTGGCGGCAGGCGCCACGTGGATGTGTTTCACCGATCAGGTTTCCCACGCGGCGCTGGCCGGCCAGCACGTGCTCGAACAGACTTTCTACCGCGACGTCGAGGATATGGCGAGACCGGAGCGTTCACCGCTCAAAGTACTGGAGTCGCTGATCCGGCGGCCCCTCGTCTGAAGCGGCGACATCAACTATCATCCCTCGGATTCGGCGACCGGCTGGAGTCCATCCAGAAACTCTTCGAGTGATGGCGATATTTCCCGGATCGGCTGGCTTCCCGATTCTTCGAGCACGACGCGCCCGGTTTCGTTGTCCACGCTCAACATGAGCTCATCTTCGTCGGTGCAGGCGATGAAAATCGTCAGCGGCGCGTGGATGCGTTGCTTCGCCATCGCATGACCGATGATATTCTCCGCCAGCCGGTCGAAATCATCGTCGTTCCAGATCTGAATGAGCGACACACCGCCTTCCGCCGCTTCGAACTCCATGGCGCTTCCCCAGTAGCTGCCGTAGAAGATCTTGATGTCCGAGTGAATTTCGACATCGAGCGCACGTTCCAGTCCACTGAAATCGGCGACGGTATCTCGCTCCCGCGGTCTCCAGCGAACCATGCCGTCCGCATCCGGCTCGCCGACCTGGCACTCTGACGGCCAGCCCGGATCGTGCTCCAGGATCGGCAGGGACCCGGACGCGCGTTGGCAATTTTCCAGGTAGCGGCGCAGTAGCCGATCAAGCGCCGCTTTTGCCTCGTTTGACATAGGACCGCAGGCGGGCGCTAGCCAGGTTGCCGCGCCCACGCGGTTTGCAACGACCTGGCGAGATCGATGGCCAGGGTCTTTTGAAGCGCCGTATGTAGCTCCGTGTTCTTTTCCATGAATCTTTTCAACTTCGGTTTCGGCCAGGTGACGTAGCAAGTCGACTCCAGGGCGACGATATCCGCCGGTGCCGTTTCCTCTGTGATGTAGCTGATACTGCCGATGAACTGCCCCGGCAAAATCTCGGCCACCGCTTCACCGTGGACTTTCACGCATGCCTTGCCGGAGTAAATGACGATAAGCTCGTCGAGCTTCGATCCGCGATCGATGAAGCATTCGTCGGCGTCAGCCGTCTTCCACGTCGCGAGCCTGAGAATTCTCATCATCTCCCGGGGCGTCATGGTGCGAAAAACAAGCTCACACAACCGCTCTTCTTCCGCGCTCAGCCGAATGGGGCGACGTTCGAGCAGCAATAGCACGATCCAGACTACGTTCAAAATCGTGAAGCCGACGTTCCAGTAAATGGGCGTCATCATCGGCACTGACTGAAAGTAGAAGTACGGCATCAGGCACATGGCGGCGATCACAGTCAGTATACGCAACCATAGAATGTCCCGAACCATGTACGAAAATAGATAGAGGACGTTGGCCGTATTGATTAGGACCTCGAGCGGGAGATTCATGATGATCCTTCCGAGTCGTTGGCGAAACACGGGGAGCGATGAGCGTGCTCGCACCATTCCCGAAAGTAGCCGGGGGGTCAAGCGTCAGCGCTTGCCCCCGATAGTCGTTCATCAACAGCCTGGGGCTTAAAACCCGAGCGGATTGCCTTTCTCGACGCCATACACGACGAGCGGCCGCAAATGGTAGGCATCTACGTTTTCAAGCACGTAACCGCGCTCCGTCTTGTACCATTGATAGCAACGCTGGACGCCGTCGAAAAAATCTATCCAATCATTGCAGTAGGTGTTCTCGCCCTTGATTTCCCAGGTCCCGCTGTCGTCGTCGCCTTGTTGCCCGATGACACCTGATACGGACACCGGGTCTTTGTAGTAGAACGAAAACGACTGAGCACCGACGGCGCCATTCACCGTGTTTCCGACGAGCAGGTTCGTTATATCGGCTCCCGAGAGTGGCGCCCCTTCGGGTTGATCGATCTTGTTTCCTGCGCAACCGCTTAGAACCATCAGAGATAGAATCGCCAACGACCATGCGGCCATGCGTGTGACGTGAATCGGGCTCCTGGTGTTCATCAGGTGTCTCCTTTTTTCCCAGTGATTGACGAATTCAGAGAGGCCATGCCCACAGAATCGTGGGAATCCCGACGGCGATTATAAGCACCTCCAGGGGCAGGCCCATGCGCCAGTAGTCGCCGAAGCGATAGCCCCCGGGCCCCATGATGAGGGTATTGTTCTTGTGCCCGATAGGCGTCAGAAAGGCCGCCGAGGCGGCCACCGCCACTGCCATCAGGAAGGGATCCGGGTTCACGTTCAATCGAGCCGCGATCTCGATGGCGATGGGGGCGGCGATCACGGCGGTTGCGGTGTTGTTCATGACGTCGGACAGGGTCATGGTGATGACCATGAGGAGCACCAGCACGACAACCGCCGAGTATCCCTGTGACAATCCGACGATGCCGCCGGCGATGAGTGACGTGCCGCCGCTCGCCTCCAGGGCGCCGCCGATGGGAATCATGGAGCCGAGCAGCACGATCACCGGCCACTCCACCGATTCGTAGAGCTGGCGCAGCGGCACGATGCCCGACAGAACCATGAACACGGCAACCAGGGCCAGGGCCACCGGCAGGCTCAGCACGCCCAGGCTCGCCAGTACGATCGCCGATGCAAAGGCGCCTACCGCAAGCCACGCCTTGTCCCGTTGAACAAGCTGCAGGCCGCGCTCCGCCAACGGCAGGCAACCCAGCCAGTTGACGAATTCCGGCAGGCGTTCACTGGGACCGAGCAGCAAAAGCACGTCGCCCGCACGAATCTCCAGCTTTCGGACTCGGTCGCGAAACTTCCTGCCCTGGCGCGAGACACCGAGCAGAGTGACGCCGTGACGATAAAGGAGCTTCAGTGACAGTGCCGAGCGGTTCTCGATGCGTGCTCCCTCCGAAACGACGACCTCGACGAGCCCGAGATCGGTGTTCTCGAATGTTCGCTTTTCTTCGCTGGGCCGGTGGTACTCGAGGGCGAGCTTGCCGACCAGCTTCTCGATGGCTTCCGGCCCGGCTTTGATCACGAGGATATCTCCGGGCTCGATGACGGTGCGTCTGGCAAGGCCGGGAAGGCGCGCACCACAGCGTACGAGCCCGACGATGGCGCCGTCTGCTTCCTCCGCCTCCTCGTCCAGCTCTCGGACGCGCTTGCCGATCACGGGGCTGCCCTCCGGGACGTGCACTTCGGCGATGTAGTCCTGCAGGTCGAAGAGTTCCTTGCCTGCATCGTGCTGCGCGCGATCGGCCGGAATGAGCCGCCAGCCGATGAGCATGACGAACAGCACGCCGACGACGGCGCACACACCGCCCACCGGCGCGAAATCAAACATGTGGTAGGGCTCACCCAGTGCCTCGGCCCGGAACGAGGCGATGATGATATTCGGCGGCGTCCCGATGAGGGTCACCATGCCACCCAGAATGGTGGCGAAGGACAGGGGCATGAGCGTCAGCGCGGGGCTGCGCTTGGCGTTCGATGCGGCTTGCAGGTCCACCGGCATCAACAGCGCAAGGGCGCCAACATTGTTCATCACCGCGGACAGAGCGGCGCCGACCCCGGCGAGTATGCCGATGTGAGCGCTCACGCTGCGCGACGAGTCGACCACGTAGCGGGCAACCAGCTCGACTGCACCGGAGTTCGAAAGGCCGCGGCTGACGATCAGCACCAAGGCGATGATGACAGTGGCGGGATGACCGAAGCCAGAGAACGCTTGTTCGCTGGGGACCACGCCGGTTATCAGCGCCACCAGCAGCGCACAGAAGGCGACGATGTCATAGCGCCAGCGGCCCCAGACGAGAAATACGAACACGAAGCCGAGCAAAGTGAAGAGAATGATCTGGTCCTTCGTCATTCTATTCGCCCCCCTCCAAATCCGGGCGTCGTCACAGACTGCGCGCCCCGAAAGTGTCGCATTGGTCCGGATCGCCGCTTTTCAGCCCACGCTTGAACCACCGTACCCGTTGCGCCGAGCTTCCGTGAGTGAAGGTGTCCGGTACGACATACCCCTGCGTCTGTTTCTGTATCCGGTCGTCGCCGATGGCGCTGGCGGCCGTCAGGCCTTCCTCGATATCGCCTTGCTCCAGGATCTGCCGCGTCCGGTCGGCATTGTTCGCCCAGACGCCGGCGAAGCAGTCGGCCTGGAGTTCCATGCGAACCTGGATGGCGTTGGCTTGCTCGCGGCCGGCGCGCTGCTGAAGATCCCTCACCTTACGCGAGGTACCGAGCAGCGTCTGTACGTGGTGACCGATCTCGTGGGCGGGGACATAGGCCTGGGCGAAATCACCGGGCGCGTGAAAGCGGTCTGCCAGATCCTGAAAAATGCCAGATCGATGTAAACCTTTTGGTCGGCAGGGCAGTAGAAGGGACCGACGGCGGTGCCTGCGAGTCCGCAGGTCGATTGCACGGCGCCGCGCCGTGAGACCCCCATTCCCCGCCGATCTTCCACATTTCGGCTGCGTCTTCCCGATCTCCATCGCATGATGAAGTCCTTCTCGTCGTGGCACCGGTGAGAAACCGACCACACTCTAACCCAAGTAAGGTGTTACACCGAAACGGGCGCGATTCCCCATAGATGATCGCATCGAATTATCCGGACGGGTCGCCTGTTGAACCAATAGCCGTATCCGTAATCGGGGATGGGTGGCGCTATTCCGAGGGGCAGCACTTTCAGGTGCACAATTCGTTCAGTTCAAAAAACACATCAGGGAGATACAAGCATGTCCGGTAAGTTCGAAGTTACCCCCGGTAAGGACGACAAGCACTATTTCAATCTGAAGGCGGCGAACGGGGAGGTGGTCCTCAGCAGCCAGGGATACAAGGCCAAGGCTGACTGCATGAACGGAATCGAGTCCGTGCGCACGAACTGCCACGATGAGAACAGGTTCGAGAAAAAGACTGCTGCCAACGGCCTGTTTTACTTTGTTCTGACCGCCACTAACGGGCAGACTATCGGCAAGAGCCAGATGTACAAGTCCGAAAGCGGGCGCAATAACGGCATCGAATCGGTATGCGGGAACGCACCCGACGCGGAACTCGAAGCCGACGCCTGATCGGGCTTTCATACTAACGGCAAGATTGTGTTGAACGCGGCCGGCCGGCATGTCGCTGGCCGGCCGAACGGTTCGCGATCAGTCGAAAACCGGCTTCGGCCTCGGCAACGAATGCCTCGATCTTCTGGCGGCATTTTCGCCCCGAATCATCCTCGACACCGGTGTGAGAATCCACCCCGGCGGGCCTCACTTCGATGATTGCGCGCCTGACGTTGTCGGGAACGAGTCCCCCGGCAAGAATCACCGGTCGGTCCGACACCTCGACCAATCGTCTACTGATGCTCCAGTCGTGAATCTTTCCGGTGGCCCCCGATGCCCCCGTCGCAGGATCGTAGGTGTCCGTGATGAACGCATCCACATGGTCCGAGTATCGGGCCATCATCGACTCGAGGGCATCCTCTGTGTGAAGCCCGACGACCAGGCTCTTTATGATCAGCAATTCCGGTGCGATTTCTTCCAGCTTTGCAAGCTCCTCGATCGCGATGTCTCCGTGAAGCTGAACGACACACGCGCCCAGTGAGGCGCAGAGTTCGGCAATTTCCCGCCCACCGTCGAGATAGGTAATGAGTACTGCGAATACCGGCGGATGCAGGCGACGGATGATCCTGGCGGCGCTCTCCTCGCTGATATCTTCCCGGTGAACGGGCAAACGCAGCGGAAATCCCAGGTACATCACGCCGCAGCGCTGGAGCAATTTCGCTTCCGCCTGGTCGGCTATCCCAGCTACCTGGATGAGATTTTTCGCGAGCATTGCGATCCTGTCTACTGATTGATCAGACTGCGGTACGTTCTGTTAACTTGGATGCAAGATACCGATAAAAATCCCATATCGTGCCTTCGTAGTCTTCGGGTGCGAGTGGGCCGGGGGTGGAAAAACGCGAACCGAGCCCCCGCTGTACTCGAGATAGCTTTTCTTTGTCTTCCGCGTTGATGGCATTCCATTTATCGATATAGGCATCAATTTCGGGCTTTGTTAACCCCGTTCTGTAAGTCGCGCCTCCCCAGCGAATACGAACCTTGTCAACTCCTTCGGGTTGCAGTGATAGATAGATCAGAATATCGGGTGATTGCGATGCAACCAGGCATGGAAACACACTGAACAGCACCGAGCATCGGGACTCGTCAGAGGTCAAGTCAGGATGATGCGCATCACGGGCTGGAGCGCTTTCCGGATAATTAGCGCGATAGCCGGTGTAGCCCTCTCCGCCATCAATCTTTTTGCACAGCGCAGTCGGTGTGGAATCGCCCAGTGTCTGTGGGTGCATGATAGAGAGGTGATATCCTTCCATGAAATTCTCCACCAGGCATTTCCAGTTCGTATCCCAGATTTCTTCCCGCACGAAGATCGAGTGCATCCCATCGGGATGGTAGTGCTCCAATACAGCGTCCAAGCCGGTTAAACGCGGCGCGAGCGGCGCGGCCGTCTGATCGAAATTAACGAAAATGAATCCCTGCCAGATTTCACTATTGAATGAGGGGAGCCCGCACTCCGGGTCGAAATCCACCCGTGATTGCATCCGCGGGGCGCCTGCCAGACGACCATCAAGCTGGTAAGTCCATCCGTGGTAGGGACACACGAATGTGCGACGCCGACCCGCGCCTTCTGCCACCAGCATGGCGCGATGGCGACACACATTCGATAGAACTCGGATCTGATTATCGTCGCCGCGGACTACTAACAACGGCTCGTCCAGGAGATCAGTCGTGAAGTAGTCCCCTGGATTCGGAATTTCATCGACTCGGCCGAGGCATAACCATTCGCGCCCAAGTAGATTCTCGATTTCGTAATTTAAAAAATTACGTTGTGTGTAAAAATATCCAGGAAGAGCGCGCGCTCGTGAACTATCCGATTCTCTGTAACGAATCAACGTTTCGCGTAATTCGTTTATGGACTTTTCGATGATGTCCATTCTCCAGGTCCCGAATCTGTCTGCACACCGCAACTACGGTGTATCCTGCAGATCTTCGGCCGGCTTGTAAATCGGCACCTACATTTGACTGGTTTCGTCGCCGATGCGCCGTGTAAGTTATTGTTTCTTGCTCACGCTACTTTCGATTTCTCACTACTATCCTGCATGCGCAGATATTCGTCGTAGGTGCCGGTGAAATCGATGACTCCATCGGGGGTCATTTCGATAATGCGTGTGGCCAGGGATGACACGAACTCCCGGTCATGGCTGATGAAGATCAGCGTGCCAGAATAGTTTTCCAGCGCCAGGTTCAGAGCCTCGATGGACTCCATGTCCAGGTGGTTCGTTGGTTCATCCATGATCATCACGTTGGGTTTTTGCAGGATCAATTTGGCGAACAGCAACCGGGCTTCCTCGCCGCCGGACACTACTTTCACTGACTTCTCGCTGTCATCTCTGGAGAACAGCATCCTGCCGAGGGTGGCACGCAGCAGCTGCTCGTCCGAACGTGGCGGCTGCCACTGCGTGATCCATTCGAACAGGGTCATGTCCTGATCGAATTCTGCCGCGTGCTCCTGGGCGAAATGCCCGGTCTGGGCATTCTCTGCCCATTTCACTTCACCGCTATCGGCGCTGAGCTCTTGCAAAAGGCAGCGAACCAGGGTGGTCTTGCCGATACCGTTCGGCCCGATGATGGCAACCCGAGACCCTGCTTCGATGGCCAGGTTCAGATTTTCGAACAGGGGGCGATTGTCGAAGCTCTTGCCGAGACCAGTAGCCTCTACTGCGAGTCGCCGCAGGGGCTTTCCCTGTTCAAAGCGAATAAACGGGCTGACTCGGCTCGACGGTTTGATGTCCTCGAGCTGGATTTTCTCCAACTGGCGGGCGCGAGAGGTTGCCTGGCGTGCCTTCGAGGCGTTGGCAGAGAATCGGCTGACGAAGGCTTGCAGTTCGGCCATCTTGGCTTTCTTTTTCGCATTGTTCGTGTACATGCGTTCCCGTGCCTGTGTGGCAGCGGTCATGTACTCATCATAATTGCCCGGAAACACATGCAGTTTGCCGTAATCAAGGTCGGCCATGTGCGTGCAGACGCTGTTCAGGAAGTGCCGGTCATGGGAGATGATGACCATGGTGGATTTGCTTTCGTTCAGGAAATCTTCCAGCCAGCGGATCGTATTGATGTCGAGGTTATTGGTCGGCTCGTCAAGGAGCAAAATGTCCGGATCCGAAAACAGCGCCTGGGCCAGCAACACCCTGAGCTTCCAGCCTGGCGCGATGGCGCTCATGGGGCCGTCGTGCTGTTCCACAGAGATGCCGATACCTTCCAGTAGCTCGCCCGCCCGCGATTCAGCGGAGTAGCCGTCCATTTCTGCGAATTCGACCTCGAGATCGGCGACGCGCATGCCTTCTGCATCGCTCAGCTCGGGCAGCGAATACAGGCGCTCACGTTCTTGCATCACTTGCCACAATTTCTCATGCCCCATGATCACCGTGTCCAGGACCCGATAGTCCTCATAGGCGAACTGATCCTGGCGCAGCTGGCCGACCCGTACATGGGGATCGGTCGATACGTTGCCAGCACTGGGCTCCAGCTCGCCCGCCAGGATTTTCATGAGGGTCGATTTGCCGGAGCCGTTCGCGCCGATCAGGCCATAGCGGTTGCCATTGCCGAAAGTGACGGAGACATTTTCAAACAAAGGCTTCGCGCCGAACTGAATCGAGAGATTAGCTGTCGAGATCAAGGGTGTGCACCAGGTTGGTTAGAGGCTGAATCGGCGACCCGTATGCGCCGGCCATCAGCCGGCAAGGGTCTGATTAGGAAGGAAATTTAGTATCTGCTATGCATGAGGCGGGCGGATGATAGCAAAAATTGTGGGCGCGTGGGCGGTGATTTCGGCATGTCCCTGGTGAATTTCTGGCGAAGCCGGCGGAGCGATGACTGCCAAGGTCGTGAAGCTGGACAACTTTCCATGGCAGGACCGTCAAGGCCACGCAGCCGAAGCTCAGGTTCAGACCAAGGGCGGCATTCTTCTGGCCCATGAGCGGTGGGGAATTCCCTGGTGGCGTCGATAGCTGCAAGACACGCGGATTTCTCACCGGGTGGCGATCCCTGGTACGGATACTGGTATGAGATGGTTCTTCGGATGTTAGAATGCATGCTTTGATCGACTCGAGGACTGTGTTCGAGGCTTTGGTGTGGCCATAAGGAAGGGACATGAAAACATTAGCAGGCAGTTTGTTAGCCATACTGCTCTCCCTCTCCATGGGGACACAGGCAGACAGTTGGGGCATTAATTATTGCAAGGATCTCACGGTAGATGATTTTCATGCGGCTGCGAAATGGTCATTTCAGAAACGGAAATACCAGATCGAGGAAGATACCCCGAGCAGCCTCACCGG
>Ga0114947_10000577_pt1 | contig 12702 bp, 12 predicted proteins | sample CR02metaG_FD_99656 | JGI IMG/M metagenome (GOLD analysis project Ga0114947, IMG submission 99656) | Deep subsurface microbial communities from Mariana Trench to uncover new lineages of life (NeLLi) - CR02 metaG | ecosystem: Environmental > Aquatic > Marine > Ocean trench > Sediment ...
CAACCGAATAGGCCTTGGTTATTTCATTCTGCGTATTAAAAGCGTTCCATAGGGTCAAAGTATTTTTATCCTTAGATGACCTCATTAAACAGCGGTAGATTCTTGACCTCTGTATCGTTCCACTTTTTCGCAATTACAAAGGGGATGAACTTATCATCACCCTCCGCATCCAGCATGCCTCTCGCCGTGACCCTCATAGACTCCCAGGTCCAACAAGCAACCTGCGCTTCCCGTGATTGCAGGGCCAAACGCATCCTGGCCGTTCCTCTGTAACCGGTGACCACTTTAAACTTAGTCCCCAGGGCCCTGTTCAGAAACTTGGGCGGATCCGTCGTGTTCCCAGGCGCCCTCGTGGCGGGGACCGTGAGCGTCCTCCCTGACTTCACGATATCGTCGAGGGTCTTGAGACCCGTAAAACCCATAATGCCGCAAGTAATCGTCTCGGTAGTGGGGGTGCCAATCCAGCCTAGCTTCCGTGGATCAAACCTGACCTTCTTGTCCCCCAACGCATGACCAAGAATAATTCCAGGAGTCCAAACTGCCACCGTTAGCCCGTCTGGTTTGGCCCTGTTGGCGTTATAGTTCGCGGCGATGAGACTACCTGCCCCGGTCATGTTCATCACCACGGGGGTAGGATTTCCCGGAATGTACTTGCCAATATGCCGTGCAATAGCCCGGGTGTAGGTATCGTAGCCCCCTCCAGGGGAAAAACCTACAATAAAACGAATGGTCTTGCCCGCATAAAAGTCGGCACCAAACACCGGTGTTGAAACACCGACGATGAGAACCAGACCGACTAGAAAGTATGATAAATTCTTATTCATAATGTCTCCCTCCTCTGATTTATGAAAGGTAAAAAGCCAGCACACTCTGGCGACACAGAACCCCAGAATGACTGGCGTTAAATTCCTCTGTGCATTTATCCCTCCATGGAACGGATACCGTCCCTGATTAGGCCTCACACCATGTTGGATGCCTTGCTAAAGATGGCGAACTCATCTGCCACTGGTTACAGGGCCCTATATCAATCATCGGAAGTCATGTCAACCGGGGGTTTTGACTTGGTTTTCGGGAAGAAACCTGGAAATTGTGGAGCCAAAGTCGGGGAAATAGGCTAAGCCAGTAGGTTCTTTCCGCGAATTCGTGGGACCCATAACAATACTAGCCCAGCCAGAAGGACCACTATAGAACCCATTACGGTGACGGTGACCGGCGCACTGAAATAGTGCGCGGCGACTCCGGCCACAAAGGATCCGGCCGGGGTAAATCCACGTTCAAGCAAGAGGAGGCTATTCACTCGCCCCCGGAGTTCATCCGGGACGGTCAATTGTACCATCGTGTTTTTGGTGGCCCCAAAAAGGGCATGGAAACCTCCCACCCCGACAAGGGCCAATAATGCAAGAGGCAAGGAGGTGGATTGCGAAAAGAAGATAAGAAAAAGACCCATGAGTGTCATACAACCGAGTAGAAACAAGCCCTTGCGCATAATGCCGCTTGCAATGGAGGCTAATAAAAGCATGCCGGCCACAGCCCCCAAGCCAGGCGCAGCCATCATTAGGCCGAGCCCTTCCGGACCGACCCCCAACACATCTTTCTGAAAGATCGGCATTAAAGCCTGGTGCGGCATGGCGAAGACCGCTGGGACAAGGGCTACGACCATGAGGGTCACCACCATGGGATTGGACCACAGATAACCAACCCCTTCCTTAAAATGCGCTAATACGGACGATTTGTGAGATGAGGCTTTTACAGGCGCAAGGCGCAAAGAATAAGTCATAAATGCAGCAATCGCGGTAACAACGCTTTCAACGAACAAATTGCCAGCGGCACCAAACAGGGGAATCAAAAACCCACCCAAGACCGGTGCAATGACTCTGGTGGTGTTAAACGCACCGAAATCTAAAGCCACCGCGTTCATGAGCTCTTCTCTAGGCACTGTGTTGGGGATCAGGGAGTGTTCTGCCGTAATGAGAAACGAGGCCATAACTCCTGTGATCAAAACGAAGGCAAACAGGTGCCATACTTGCACAATCCCTAATGCCACCACGCCCCCCATGGCAAAGCTAACAATCGAGAACAGGCAGTAGAGACTTGTCATTAGTTTGCGTCGGTCCACACGGTCCGCGATGACACCACCCACGGGCCCAAATATCAAGAACGGCAACATACGCATTGCGCTTAGCGCACCCAGTAAGACGGCAGAACCGGTTAGGTCATAGACTAACCAGCCCACGGTAAGTTGCTGGATCATCATTCCCGCCCCTCTAAAGACTGTGCCAGCCCACATAAAGCGGAAATTTCTGTGCCGAAGCGAGGAAAAGGTTCTCTGCCTGAACAAATTAACCACTGCTACTCCCGATTTCTTCCCTCAACGGGTAGGAATGTTGTCCGAAGTGTAGTGCCCTGTGTTAGCACAAACAAAACGGAGGGGTAAACCACGTACCACGGACTTAGCTCCTTATCAAAGGCGAACACCCCTCGGCCTGAGCTCGGGACGAAGGCTCAACAGGTGGTACGGGGTAAAGAGACTGATTTTAACCGGCATGAATCTGCGAACGCAGCAAATCTTATCTTTTCAGAACGACAGGAAAGTGTGAATGGGCAGGCAATGGCAAATACAGTGATGTGATCTGTTTCTGCTTTGTTTCGTTCCTTATTTTCCGTTGTCCATGGGCGCAGCCCGGAGCGGGAGCAATGCAAACTCAACACGCCGGTTTTCTCGCTGTCCCTCAGGGGTATCATTGCTAGTCAGAGGTTGGTGGAAGGCATAACCTGCGGCTGATAGCCGAGCGGGATCAATCCCGACCTCATCGATCAAATAACGAACGATGGTCGCAGCCCGCGCGGCGGATAGTTCCCAGTTGGTGGGATATAATTCTTGGAGTTCCCATCTGATAGAACGAGAATCGGTATGGCCCTGTACCTGGATATGCTTGTCTTTGATCTGTTGCAGGGCTTCGCCAACCTTTTTCAAAATGCCTAACCCGGATTCCTTTATTGAAGCCCGCGAGGAATCGAACAGGATCTTGTCTTCTAATCGTACCGTAGTTAAGCCGGCAAGCCGTGCGATCTTGACCTGACCAGTATCAATTTCCTTCTTGAGAGAATCAATCAATTTTTGTTGGTTTCGAAGGGCTTCTTCTCTATCCTTCTTCGCCTTTGCGAGTTCTTCGGCCTCAGCCGAAATAGACTCAAGCTGACCTGAAAGTTGAGCCTTAGCCTTTGCGAGGTCCTCAGCCTCGGCGGAAATAAGCTCAAGCTGGCCTGAAAGTTGAGCCTTAGCCTTTGCGAGGTCCTCAGCCTCGGCGGAAACAAGCTCCAGCTGCCCTGAAAGTTGATTGTTGCCAGTCAATAACTCCTGGGTTTGTTTCTTGGCCTCATTCATATCCAGCAAAAGAGTTTCGTTTCGCGTCCGAAGACCCTGGTGGGCCTTGCTCATTTCGGCAACGCGTTTCTGCTGCTGAGCTAGTGTCTGGTCTCGCTCTTGTTTGACCTTTTGGAGCATTCTTTTAATCTCTTCCATGCTGGCTTCCAATTCCGTGATCTTCTGCTCTTTTTCATTGTTCAGGCGCTTGTACTTTACTGCGTCACTCCTCATTCGCAGACCAAAAGCCGGTCCAAACACCAACGCGATCCCAATGACGATCAAGGCAATGTACAGGTGTTTCCTATCAATATTCATATAAGCCCCCTACTAAATCTCGGCAGGTATTGCGGGCTTAAAAGTAAGCGAGAAGTATGCCAACCATTACGGGGCACGACTTCCTTGTCTAAGTCCCTAATTTTACAAGATTCGTAAAAGTGAAAGATCAGCCCTGCGGATCATTTTGGCAGACTAGGTTGACAAAAAACGTATAATTCAAATTGTGAAATTTAAGAGCGGGTCTCCATTTAGGCAAATAGGAATCCTATAGTGACAAGAACAGCTCCTCCAGGGGGACCCTATGTCTCATAAGCCCCTGTTCCACGAGGTGGTCCATCAACGTCTCCAAGGTGGGCAGGTTTGGCTCAAGCCCATAGGGCCACCCGTCACCCCCAAAAAACTGATCCAGCTGTTCCAAATCATCCCATAACCAGGGCAGCATAAACCGTAAAGTTCCGCCTTCCCGAATTCGGTCCAACACCCAACCTTTCGCCGCGACCATCGCGTTGTAGATACTCTTTGCCACCCAAGGCTGCTGCCGGTAGAGGCTCTCCTTCAGCACCATGGTATGCATGATCGGAAAAATACCCGTCCTTCGGTAGTACTCCTGCTCCACTTCCCGAAAGTTAGGAAACAGCCTCTTCACATAGGGGCTAGAGCCGAAGGAGGTCGGTTTTCTGGCACCAAGAAGGGCGTCCAGCTCGCCATTCTCCAGCATATCGTCCAAACTCTTACCCTCGGGAGCGAATCCAAGAGAGAAGGGCCCCTCGGGTTTGAGGTCCAGCTCATCGGGGGACCGTGCAGCATTGATACCCCCCTCCACCCATCGAATGGTGGTCAGGTCAACGCCGTAATCATGTTGTAGGGCACCCTTGGCTCACACGGCCGCTGTCTGCCGAAACTCAGGTACACCCACACACTTTCCTTCCAGGTCCTTCGGTTTCTTTATACCCGATCGAGTGTTCACGAAGATAAACCCGTGTCGAAAAACCCTGGAGGGAAAAACCGGAATTGCAACGAACGGGAACTTTCCCTGAGAACGAAGGGACATGTACAGCGCGAGGAACATTTCAGCTATGTCGAATTCGTTGTCCTTCACCGCACGGTCCACCAGCAACGGAGGGGGTTCAATGGCCAGGTAGGTGAGATCGATGCCCTCTGGCTGGATCATGCCGTTGCGAATAGCCTCCGTCCTGTCGTAGGGAACACAGGCCATGGTGAGGGGTAGCCTATCCGTTTTCGCATGTGGAGATCTGCTCATGTAGGATTTTCGATAGCTGAATTTGCCTAACATCGCAAGCAACCTTTGCATCTATGTATAGTGCAATCCGTCATAATCCTGGTTATTGCAACAGGCCCGTCGTCAGTTGACAGGTTAGTAAGTTACCAATACTATTTTCCAGGATAGTTGCCGCCCAGTCCAATGGATAAGAAGACAAACAAAGTGCCAACCAACTTGGAGGTAAGTTTACATGCGAATCGACGTGCATACTCATTTTATCAGCCTCGACTTCATCAAGCACCTCGAAGGTCGTAGCGCGCTTCCCAGTAGTGCCCTGGAGGGCGGCACTTACTTCACCACTTGTGCTCAAGGGTTCCGCTTGCCCATCCTCCCCAGAATCACGGACGTGGAAGTGAAGTTGAAGGACATCGACGATATGGGCGTGGATCTATCTGTCCTCAGCCACGGGGTTCCTGGCCCAGAGGTTCTCGGGGGCAAGGAGGCGGATGACTGGGCCGCTCGCATCAATGACCAACTGGCAGGTATTATTCAGAAGTATCCTGGCAAGTTTTTAGGTTGGGCCAGTCTAGGTTTCGGGAGCGCTGAGCGCACCATCGCCGAAGTGGACCGCTGCATTAATCAGTTGGGGTTTAAAGGGGTCCAACTGTTCTCCAACATCAATCAAAAGGTGCTAGACACCCCTGAGCTCAGGCCCATCTACAAGCACATCGCCAGATTGGGAGTGCCCATGAACATGCATCCGGCGATACCTCTAAACCTTGTGGGGATGGATAATGGGTCCTTGGTCACGGGGCTCGCATTCATGTATGACACCACCCTAAATACCGTTCGCCTCATTCAGAGCGGTTTGTTCGACGAGGAACCTGACCTCAAACTGATCGTTCCCCATATTGGTGGTGTCATCCCTTACCTCAAGGGAAGGTTGGAGCGTTCCTCCGACGCCGCGATGCGTTCAGTGGTTGACCAGCCCACCTTGCAGCACCCCTTTGGCTACTATCTGGAGAGGCTTTACTACGATACCGTTACCTATCACATAGAGGCCCTCGACTACTTCTACCGCCTCATGGGAGCCGACCACCTCCTCTACGGCACAGACCATCCCTACGGCCAGCCTTATAAGTTGATCGCGGGAATGGTGGAGCAACTCAAGTGTACCGAGGCTGAACGTGAGTTGATTTATCACGGCAACGCTGAAAAGCTTCTTCGGTGCGGCTAAAGTTAATTACGACACTATCAATCATCAACCTCGTCGCAAAAAGTTTTTCGCCCCCAAGACACTAAGAGTTTTAACCGCAGATTTTCGCCGACCAGGGAACAGCAAAGCGCAGAGCGCATAGAGCAAAGCGTTAAGAGTTACCGGCTGCGGATGGACGCCGATGGACACAGAAAAAAACGCTTCTCAGATTAGAGCTGTGAGGTTTTGCCCAATCGTCGTCTCCCGATTGGGCAAAAGGGATTTCCTCAGCATACTCTGCTTCTCTGCGGTGAAATGTCCGAATCCTTATCTGCGTTAATCTGCGTGAATCTGCGGTTAATAGCTTTTGACGCCGTGCGCTCTGCGCTCTCCGCTTTGCTGCCAGATGATTGGCTAGCTTTTCGGCAGCCCGTACTTCTTTCGGAGTTTGCGGAGGTAGTCTTTTACCTCTTTAGAGACATTAGTAACTTCCTTGACCAAAGCCTCCGTCTCCTTCGCTCCAGTGGCAACCCATGAGGGACCATAGAATCGAGTGGTCACAGCCATAGCCTCCGGGTCCTTGACCATCTTTTCAAAGGCCTCACGAAGGATCTTAACGATCTTTGCGGGAGTCCCTGGAGACACCACCAGAAACTTGTCAAGATGGGATGGCCCAGCCCAAACGTTGTAGGCCTGCCATGGAATACCCGACGGGCGCTTATCCCCCAGTACCTCCAAAAAGGTAGGCACATTGGGATAGTCAATGCGGCGCTCACTGCTCTGTTGAGTAACCAGTTCTACCACGTTTTCCTCGACCAGGTCATTGATCAGGGTAGCGTTTGCAGTCGCTATCATATGGAGTTCACCCTGCCTCAACGCTAGTATCATGTCTGCGCTCCCCGAGTAGCCAACGATAAACCTGACATTCCACCCCAGGTACTCTGCCCCAAACAGAGGCATTGGCAACCAGCCGCGGCTGCCGTCAGGGTCTCCCACCACAACCGCGTCGGCCTTGGGATCCTTGAGGTGTTTGCGGGCCTCCTTGCTGATCATCAGAACGCTTCCGCCCCGCCTGATCGACCCTATGTAAATGTACTTCCGCGGATCGTAGTTAATGCGTTTGCCACCACGATTATACTGGGTCAGCGAAGAAGACGCGGCCTGAAAAATAATCAATCCGTCTGGCTTGGCCTTACGGGAAAAGTAGTTATTGGCAGGGATCCCGCCTGCCCCCGGTATGTTTTGTACGTAGGTTGAGGGATTACCGGGTAGGTATCGGGGTAGGAAGCGGGCCACAATCCGTGCTGCTGAATCAGTGCCGCCACCGGCACCGCCTTGAGTCAAAACCTTTATCGTTTTTCCTTTATAGTAGCCTTCCTCTGCAATGGTCTGAGACAAAACGCCAAAAATCCCAAGCGCGAAAACCGCTAAGGAAGAAGCGCCTAGAGCCCAAACACGCGTTCTTTTCATTACACGACCCTCCCTAATCATTAGTCTTGACCTTTAGTAATGATGCCTCATTCAGGTCCCGCCAGAAAGAACAAAGCCAGCACATCCTGGCATTGAAAAATGACATAGCCGCTGGCCCTAGACTCTCGTATTCATTTCCCCATCCGAGGAACCTTTAGTCTCTCTGCCCGGCCTCACATCGCATCGGACGCATTTACAATGATAGGGGAGGCACTTCCTTAATGAACTTAGGCTACCCCCCTCTATTAGAAAGGAGAACCCCTGTCAAGGGACCAGCCGTTCCACACCATTTTCCCGCACGACTACAATTTCACCCCAACGACCGTAGTCCGGCTTCCCATCAACAAAGACGTTAGGCTTCACGATCATCACGCATCCTTCTTTCATCTCCACCGCTTTCAGTTCAGGGGTAAAGCGGGTTGTAACCAGGAGAAAACAGCATTACTCCAATCTTGGCTCCATTGTTCAGGCATCATATCCGTCCCAAAAACATTGTGTCGACGGTTGCGACATTGCTAAGCACATCCCTTGTGGCACAGCCTGGGAACGGATTGCAAGAAAAAGTGATCTTTATCGGTACACTTCGGTGCATAAAAGTAAGTCGTGGATCAACCAGACGCGAGAGCGGTGTGTCCCCTTGAAGAGAGGTTCTTCCGTTACTATAGTGACGCGGTCGACTTGGGGGGAATCTTATGAAAAACGTGATTTTGGTATTCGCCTTCTCTTTTTTAATGCTAGCCATACCTCTGCAAATGAGTGCCGCCAGCCAATGGTATGAAGGCGGAGGTCTACAGGGAGCCTTTGTGGGTCAATGGAACATGGCGACCTATACTAACAAATTGGCTACGGCCGCAGCTTGGATTACAATTCAACCCAAGATTAAGGATAAGGCTTTCTACACTCGTATGATTCAAAATCTCAGGCCCCAAGCATTTGAATTGGTCCAATGTGTGGATCGATCAGCGGCTGCTGAAGGTTATTATAGTCGTACAATTGTGGATGAATTAGCAGAAAGTTGCCTGCTTCTGCTGCGGTGGTAAGAATAAATAGGCATTGATGGGGCCGCTGGACCGCAGGGCAAATTTGTCACAAAATTGGCTCAGACAGTTTCTTCCAGGACCCCGAGAAATTAAAGAACCCTTGAATATCAGTTAGTTATAGTCTGGCACCCCTTTTGCAGCCATTTCTTTCTAAACGATTCCCCCATGAGAAATCGAATCCTCATAACTGAAGATATTGCGGACCTGCGCACCGTTCTAAAGACGGTTGTGGAGAGTCTGGGCTATGAATGCCTTATGGCAAGCAATGGCAAGGAGGCCGTGCATATGGCTGCCTCCGAATTACCGGATATCATCATGATGGACGTGATGATGCCTCAGATGGACGGCTTTACGGCCGCCAGCCTCATCCGTCGGAATCCAAAGACTCAATCCATACCGATCCTGGCTGTGACCGTTTTGAATTCCCATAAAAAGAAGCAACAGTGCCTAGAAAGTGGCTACAACGATGTCATCAATAAGCCATTCACACCGTCACAATTGGCTGCCCACCTGGAAAAGCTTTTGAAGGAATCCAGTACTGAATCCTAACCAAATATGTTTGAGATTTTCCTCCTGAATTTGCGTTTAGGGAATCGGATAAAAGACGACTCGAGCTAAGGCGCAAAGGACACCAAGTTCGGAGAAATAGGAAAATATTTTTCTTTGCGGGCTTGGCGTCTTGGCGCAAAAGACTTTGTTGAAGTCGTTCTGTTGAACATTCTATCGGTAAGGGGCTAGCCGTTCTATTCCAAGGGCCTACCCTATTCCTCCCCGCACACGCGTAATGCTTGGCAGGACTGCTTAGGAGCGCACGATTTCTTCGTACAAAGGCTCGGGCATTCCCTGCTTCCATGTCGGATCGCGCAGCTCAAGCCTGTTTCCGCTCGGATCGTGGAAATAAAGCTCTCTTCCCGTGAAAAAACCCTTTGCCCGGTAGATCAGCTCGATGATGGGGATTTTCTTTTCGTGAAAAACCTTACACGCCTGCACGAAGGTCTCCGGGCTCACGGTGAAGGAATGGTGAACTCGGTCCTCCCCTTTGGGCTCTTTATCCACGGGGTGCTCGCGTTCGCACAGCAGGATGTTGTGGTCTCCAACGTTGAAGCAGGACATGCCTGAATTGCCGAGCCGCCCGAGATGTTTAAGACCCAACAGATCGCCGTAAAATTGCTCTGACTCTGGAATGTTATTCACTGGAATGGACCAGTGCGTCACGCCCTCAATTTTCAGTAATCCCATTCTAGCCTCCTTTAAGGTATTCGTATTCTGTGACTCTTTTAAACCTTTCAATGATCCTATGCAATTAAACCCAAGCCTCGTTTGTTGGAGAAAAGTGCCATGGCCCACCGAAGGTTATACCACATAATGACCTCCTATCTGCGAACCCTGACAACTTGTTGTAGTCTCCGGCATCTATATCACCGTACGCGATGGAGTCAAGGTTGGGTAAAGAGCCGGGGTTAGGCCTGAGAGTTCCCGGACAGCAGCCGGACGACGGAAATTTCGTCGAGAGGTATGACTGACGGCCTCACTCCTCAGAGTTGGTAGAGTCTGGCAGCGTTTTTCCACAGCACCTTCTCCCGTGTCTCCGCCGAGACGCCCCGGAAGCACTGATGGATTGTCTCCTGCGTGCGAGGCCAGGTGGAAGTCGTCAGGGGGAAATTAGTGGACCAGAGAATGTGTTCTGCGCCCACATGCTGCACGAAGGGTGCGACCTCGTCGAACCAGGAGGTGAAGCAGCACTGGCGGTGGAACATCTCAGAAGGCTTCAACTCGTAGCCCTCGGAGGCAAGGCCGTCATGTTCGAATTGATGGTCGGCCCATTCCATGTAGAGCATGCCCCAGCTCAGCGCGCTCTCCGCAAGTATAACTCGCAGACGCGGGTGCCGTAACAACACTCGTGAGAAGGTAAAGAGGGAGATGACGAATACAGTAGAGACGGGCTTCGTCACTGCGTCAAGGGCTTCGGTTAGCGCGGGCGCCAACCCCGAGTACGGAGTGTATTGCAACTCGGGCGAGGCCCCTGCGTGGAGGCAGACCGGTACGTTAAGCTCCTCACAGATCGCCCAGACAGGATCGTACTCGGGTCCGCTTACGTGGGGAACCGCACGCAGATTCATGGGCAGTGAAGGAAAGACAACCCCCCGGTGACCCTTGGCGACGGCCCGCTGGATCTCGGCGACGGTCGCCTCGGCCGGCCAGATGGGCACGATGCACTGCGGAATGAAGCGTTCGCTGGCGCTGGACCACTCCTCGATCAGCCAGTCGTTGTAGGCCTGCACACAGGCAAGCTCCAGCTCTGGGTCTTCGAGGCGGCCGAAGGCCTCTCCCGCCAAACCCGCCACCGTCGGGTAGAGCACCGAGTAGTCCATGCCTGCCGCGTCCATGGTCTTGAGCCGTTCGGACGGCAAATAGGCCGGCGGCGGGACCTCGTCCCAACGGTTTGGCTCACGGTTGCGGTCGGCCATCAAGGCACCCGTCCTCCCGGAATGTCCGTCGACTAGTACCTGCCCATCGACAACCCACCGCTCGCACCCCTCGGCTGTTCGTTCGAGATGCGGGATGCGGTCACCCCACCGGCTCTTAGAGAGTCGATCGGTCCACAGGGAAGGCGGCTCTTGCACGTGGTCGTCAACGCTGATCAGGCCGTAATTAATCTGCATGGAAGCTTGCCCCTCAATTATTTTTGGCCGGTACCGTGGCCTCGATCTGGTAGACGCGCAGCGCGTTCTCGTAGAGCACCTTGCGACGATCATCCGACGGTACCCCTTCGAGCACACGCTCTACCGAATCCCACGAACGCGGGTAGAAAGAGGCCACGTGCGGGAAATCCGACTCCCACATGATGTTGTCGATGCCGATGAGGTGTCTGAGCTTAATGCCTTCCACTTCGAACCAGAAGTTCACGTACATCTGACGGCGTACGGTCTCGCTCGGGCGTGTGGTAATTCCCTCCGTCCATAGATGGCGACACTCCCACTCGTGGTCGCAGGCGGCCAGTGCGTAGTTAACACCCCCAATCCCAGCCTCGGCAAACACGCACTTGAGACGTGGGAAGCGCTCCGTAACGCCGGAAAAGATCAGTTGAGGGATGATCTGTGCCGGGGTTACCGCAGATGTGGCAGTCATCGCCGAGTGGGCCTGCCGCGGCGAGTAACCACTCCACTTTCGCACAGACGCCCCCGCGCGGAGATTTGCCGAACCGTGGAAGTGGATGGGAAGACCCAGCTCTTGGCAGGCTCCCCAGATCGGATCCCAGTATGGGTCGGTAAGGTGAGGGAGTGCCTTGGGCATCTGCCCGAGGACATTGACCCCGCGATGGCCGGCCACCTTAGCCCGTTCGATCTCGCGCTTGATGATCTGCGGGTCACTGAGGTAAGGGAGGATGGCGAGTGGTAGATAGCGGTCGCTGGTCTGCGCCCAATCGGCGAGCGAGTCGTTGTATGCCTTCACCACGTCCTGCTCGAATTCTTTATCCCCGAACTCGAAGTAGGCGCCGCCCGGGGGATTAGGAAAGAGCACCTCCGCATCGACCCCGTCGGTGTCCAAGGCCTTCAGGCGCTCCCGGGGCACGTACGCAGTCCTTGGAATTTCCTCCCAGCGCTGAGGATAGGTGGGGAAAGGATCCCCCATCAGAGCCGGGCAATTGCCAACATTATCGCCGCGGGGCTTGCCATAGACAGCCCAACGGTTAACCCAGCGTCCGTCCTTCTCCACTTCGACCACTTGGGGGATACGGTCCCCCCACTTTTGCACCGGCATCCGGGAGGTGAAAGAGTCGCGGTCAAACGCCGCATGGGAGTCCACGCTTATCAAGCCATACTTGATTTCCATCTCTCCTCCAAAATGCAGCAATCTCCGTCCCGTTTCCGTATCTGTGACGGTCAAATCATAAACTTCTTGAACCCAGCTTGGGTCCACCGAGAGCTAGTTCCCGTCTAGGCCCAGTGGACCGGTTAGTGAGCAACAAATTAAAGGGTAGGAGGGCTCTGCAAACTGCTCACACAACATACCAAACTTGTGCGCATTCGCAACCGTGAGCGCTTCGATTTCAATTCCATTGGTGCCTCGTTAGTTAACGGGCAAGTATAACAGGCGCTCCACGGTTGTACAAAATGTGCTGTTTCGGCTA
>Ga0114947_10000582_pt1 | contig 12690 bp, 13 predicted proteins | sample CR02metaG_FD_99656 | JGI IMG/M metagenome (GOLD analysis project Ga0114947, IMG submission 99656) | Deep subsurface microbial communities from Mariana Trench to uncover new lineages of life (NeLLi) - CR02 metaG | ecosystem: Environmental > Aquatic > Marine > Ocean trench > Sediment ...
CAATACTGGAGCGTTCGTTGGCAAGAGCGGAAACGGTGACTTGCCAACCATCACCCTCCGTACCGAGGCGGTTTTCCACGGGAACTTTCACATCGGTGAAAAAAATTTCGGCGAAATGCCGGTCTCCGGCCATGTTCTCGATGGGCCGAACGTCGATACCCGGAGTATCCATGGATACGAGCAGGCACGTGATGCCGTCGTGTTTCACTTCCACGTCGAACTTGGTGCGGGTCAACAAGATGATCCACTGAGAAAAAGCGGCACCAGTAGTCCAGATCTTCTGCCCGTTCACTAGGTAGTGGTCACCGTCGCGTACCGCTTTACATTGAATTGAAGCGAGGTCGCTGCCGTGGTTAGGCTCCGAATAACCCGTGCACCAGGTGACTTTGCTGTCGAGGATGTCGGGGATGAACTTCTTTTTCTGCTCCTCGGTGCCGTATTGCATGATGCCGGGACCTACCCACGCGAGACCCATGAATGAGGTGCCGAGCGGTGGTGCCTTGGCGAGTGCCATCTCCTCACGGAGGATGGTCTGCTCGATCAGGCCGCCATCGCTGCCACCAAATTCTTTAGGCCAGGAGAAACCTACCCAGCCCTTTTCCCTTACTTTGCTCAACCAGGTGGCGAGAAAATCCATGTTACGTTCAGTTTTCTGTGGCAGGTTCTCAGCCAGAAAGCCGCGCACCTCTTCTCGAAACGCACGCTCTTCAGGGGTGTATTCGAAATCCATCAGATTCCTCCCAGAGTTGCAACGCGGTCCAGGTGATAGTCGGAATCGCCGTACATGGGGCGAGACCACTTGGAGCGCTTCAGGTACAGCTGCACGTCGTACTCGGCAGTGAACCCAATGGCACCATGCAGGCCAACACCGTCGATGCCAATCTTGGCGAACGCGTCAGAGGCATAACCCTTCGCAAGCGAGATGGCTCGCGGTAGCTCGATGGGTGCATCGTCAACGCACCACGCAGCGTAATAAAGCAAGCTGCGAAACGACTCGACGTCTACAAACATGTCTGCCAACCGGTGTTTTACACCTTGATACTGGCCGATTGGCTTGCCGAACTGGATACGCTCCTTGGCATAGTTGCTGGTCATGGTGAGTGTTGTATCCGCAGCACCGACCATCTCGGCGGTGACAGCAACAGCACCGCAATCGGTAAGATAGGCGAGGTCTTCGCTTGGAAGGGGTAAGAGGCAATCGGCTGGCACCTGAACATGATCGAGAACAACTGATCCCGTCGGTTTGGTTGCGTCCATCGAAGGCTCTTTCGTCACTGTCACTTGGTTCTGGCTGACGGCAGCGAGTCCTAGCCCAGCGGGACCCGTGTATGCAAGCAGTAGTTGTTTTGATGACATCGCATCATTGACGAAAGGTTTACGGCCGTTTAGCTCGATACCCCCGTCAACCGCGATGCCGGTGAGGGTCACAGCTTTCGGGTCGAACCAGTTGGGTTCATCGTACAACGCAAGCGTTGCGCGGGTTTCACCTGATGCGAGTGCCGGTAACCAATTGCTGCGCTGCTCATCGCTGCCTACTCGAAGCACAGCTGCCGAGGCAAGCGCCTGGGACAGAATGGGAAGGGGGCTTAAACCCCGCGCCGTTTCCTCCAGTACCAGGGCGAGATCGATCCACTTCAGACCGATGCCGCCATATTGATCCGGAACGATGAGCCCCAACCAGCCGAGTTTTGCGATCTGATCCCACAATTGTTCGGAAAACGGGGCATCTTCTGCCGTCAGCTCACGCACCGTGGTCATGGGGCACGCCTCGGTCATGAAGCGTCGTACCTGGTCGCGGAGCATCTCCTGTTCTTGGCTAAAACCAAAATTCATGCAACGATTCCACCTTCCATAACCCGGTTATCCCCGCATCGGGTTAACAGGCGGCCAGTTGTCCTTGCTTGCCAGAATGCGCTCACCGATCTCTTCAACATCCCAGGGCCCTTCGGACAGATCCTGATCGGCGATAGGGGTCAGCTGCCAGGAAAGCAGCGAAACACTGTTACCGGCAACCAGCCACTGGCGGCCGCTGACGTCCTTGGCTTCGTCCGTGCATAACCACACGACAGCCGGGGACACGGTTTCCGGTGGAAACTGATCCTGCATCTGCTCGGGGAATATATCTTCCGTGAGGCGTGACATTGCGGTGGGCGCCAGCACGTTGACCGTAATTTTGTACTTGATTCCCTCTAGCCACAGGCACCGCATGAAGCCAGCAATACCTGCTTTAGCGGCGCCGTAGTTGGTCTGGCCGAAGTTGCCGAGCAGTCCGGATGTGGAACTGGTCAGGATGATCCGCCCGCCGTTTTCCGCTTCGAGCATCTTGTCGTAAGCTGCCTTGGCGACCAGGTAGGTGCCGCGCAAATGCACGTCGAGTACGATGTCCCACATCTCGTCATCCATGTTCTTGAACGTCTTGTCGCGCAGGATGCCGGCGTTGCAAATGCAGATGTCGATTTTACCGAACTCGCTAACTGCGAGGTCCACCATACCCTGGGCGGCTGCTTTGTCTGCAACGGAACCGTAGTGCGCGACCGCCTGGCCACCGGCTGCCTTGATTTCCGCCACAACTTCGTCCGCCATGGAGTGGCTTTCGCCGGTACCATCACGGGCACCACCGAGATCGTTGACCACTACCGCCGCCCCTTCTTTTGCCAGCAGCAGTGAGTGCGCACGGCCGAGACCGCCACCTGCGCCCGTAACGAGGGCAACTTTGCCTTCGAGCATTCCCATAGGTATCTCCTTTATCAGATTGTCGTTTTAGCCAGTTTTTTGAGCGTAAGTTCGGGTAAAGGGGTAGCCGCGCGCTTGCCAGCGCTTCTTTCCTTGGCGTTGTTCCTTCCCGGAGCGTAATACTTTAAATTTAGTGAGCCGAGCAGTCTACGGCTCGAGGCTACAAACGCAAGGGGGAGGCATGGACGAGTTGTTGGATTTTACGGGTAAGGTTGCGCTGGTTACTGGTGGCAGCCGTGGGTTGGGGCGTGCGATGTCACTCGCTCTCGCGGCGCGCGGCGCTGATGTGGTGGTGACCAGCCGTAAGATCGAAAGCTGCAATCACGTGGCTCGCGAGATTGTCTCACTCGGCCGTGAAGCCATGGCTTATGGTTGCCACGTCGGTCATTGGGATGAAATCGAAGGTTTGGTCGATGCGGCATACGCACGCTTCGGCAAGATCGACATTCTCATCAACAACGCCGGAATGTCACCCCTGTACCCGAAGTTGAGTGATATATCCGAAGAACTCTTCGACAAAGTGATCGGGGTGAACCTGAAAGGTCCGTTTCGGCTCTCGGCCCTGGTCGGTGAACGCATGGCGGCGGGTGATGGTGGTGCGATCATCAATATCAGCAGCACCGCCTCGCTGAACCCGAGCCCGGGCTCGGAGCCCTACGGCGCGGCAAAGGCGGGACTCAACGCCATCACCCGCTCGTTTGCGTTTGCCTACGGGCCCAAGGTGCGGGTGAACTGTATTGTTGCCGGGCCTTTTCTCACGGATATCTCCAAGGCGTGGGATATGGAAGCATTCGAAAAGCGAGCCGCAACGAGCATGGCCTTGAAGCGAGGTGGACAACCGGAGGAAATTATTGGCGCCGCACTATTTCTTGCCAGCAGTGGCGCCGGCTTCACCACCGGTGCCACAATACGGGTCGACGGCGGAACGCCATAGCCCGGACTGATCAAAAGGCTGAACTGAACTATCATTGAGTAAGCAAGGCCGCCAAGGGTTGGTGAAAAGTACGTAGTGAGTAGTTGTGAGGACCATCTCGAGCGGCCCATCAACGAAGTTATCTCGTTGTTGGAAAGTGAGATCGAGCGGCTCAAGGAGTCGCTGGAAACCTGTCGTCTGTTGAACAGTCCGAACCGGGATGAGATCATCCGTGGGCATGTGCGCACCCTCGATGAGCGACAGGATGCGCTGGAAGAACTGCAGAAGCTTCTTCTGGCAAGCCAGAATTCCGAGCAACAGAGTTAGCCTTTGCAAGATCGCCAGGCGACGATGGCTTGCGCAACGCTGGAACTGAGATCGTTGCCGGTCAACGTCTCCAGGGTTTTAAGTCCCCCGGGGTTGGCGACGTTCACCTCCATCAGATAGGGATAGGCGATATCAACCGCCGCAAAGCCGACCCCTTGGGTCAGTAAATCTTCCGCGATCGTGGCCACCAGCCCTTCCTCTTGCTCATTCAGCACGGTTGCTTGGACCTGCGCACCGAGGGCGATGTTTGCGATGCCGTCTCGCGGCTTTCTGAGGTAACTGCCGATGATCTTTCCGCCTGCGATGAGTGTGCGGGTCTCTCCGCGCTCGATTTCGGGTACGTAGCGCTGGAGAAGGCAATACCCCCGCATTTCGCCACCGGTAAGTCGCTCGAGAATCTGGCGATGATCGATTCCGGGCGCCAGAAAGTGCACGTCGCGGCCAAAACTGCCGGCGGTGGGTTTGGCTACCCAGGTTCCGCCTTGACTGAGCACTTCAAGCAGGGCGTCTACATCGTTATCCGCATGGGTTTCGGGCATGTGGTCGAGCCAATGGTATTTGCCGTGCAGAGTCAGGAACACATCTATTTCGGTGACAAAACGAGTCTGTTTGAGCTGACCTAATAGCTGCATCCGATCGAAAAAGGTTAATTTGCGACCGAAGCCGATGAGCCAGATAAGGTCGAATCTTTCTTCGCGTTGTGATCCGAGGCGAATGCCTCCTTGGGTCAGTTTTACCCTGTCGTGATCGAGTTCGGTGACGCCCCAGCCATCTCTGCGGAACGCCTGGGGCAGACGCTCGTGGTTGTCGTTGTGGGCTAACGCGACATCGCCAAGCAGGAAGAGGATCTCAGGCATCAGGTTCATGCATCGATCGGCACGTGGCGCGGTTGTTCGCCGACCCGGTTCAACCACGCCCGCACGTTCGGGAAATCTGCGAGATCGTAGTTACCTTGATGGGCGACGTGGGTGTAAGCGTAGAGCGCTATGTCGGCGATGCAATAGTCCTCTCCGACAAAAAAATTGCTTGTTGAGAGATGCTGTTCCATGACCGCGAGTGCTGCCAGCCCGCGGGGATGGTTTGCCTCGATTTGTGCTGCGTGGGCGTCTGTTTCGCCCAACAGGTGGATCCAGGCTCGGTTAGTCGCGATAAAAGGCTCGTGACTGTACTGCTCGAAGAACAACCACTGCAAAACGAGCCCATGTGCATAGGATTCGACTGGCAACAAGTCCGAACCTTCGGCCAGGTAACACAGTATGGCGTTTGACTCGGCGAGCGTACGCCCATCGGGTAACACGAGTAGCGGGACCTTGCCGTTCGGGTTGAGCGAAAGAAACTCCGTCGTGCGGGATTGTCCGCTAAAAATGTCTGTTTCTACGCGCTCGTAGGTCAATTCAAGCTGATTGAGCAACAGCCGCACCTTGTAGCAGTTGCCTGAATCTGCCATCTCGTAAAGTCGATACATGGGTCGTTTTTCCCCCTGAGAGCCTGGATTGGAGACGAGTTGAAAGGTGCTAAACTAGCTGTCTGATGAACAGCCAAACCAATCTGATAGACCGCAGCTTACCTCCGGAGCGTGTACCCGTATACGAGCCGGAACAGCTCGACGATGCCCGCACCCAAACGCTGAAGGCGGAAATTGCCGATCTGCTGAGTGCACGAGGTGCGGTGCTGGTGGCTCACTATTACGTCGACGGCGATGTACAGGATCTAGCGGAGGAAACCGGAGGCGTTGTCGCGGATTCCCTGGAGATGGCCCGATTCGGTCGCGATCACGATGCCAACACGCTCGTGGTTGCAGGGGTTCGTTTCATGGGAGAGACCGCCAAGATTCTCTCCCCGGAAAAACGGGTGTTCATGCCGACCCTCGACGCCGAGTGTTCGCTGGATCTCGGTTGCCCACCGGATGAATTTGAGGCGTTCTGCGAGGAACATGAAGACCGCACCGTGGTTGTGTATGCCAACACCTCGGTCCGCGTGAAGGCGCTCTCGGATTGGGTGGTGACCAGCAGCGTGGCGTTACCGATCATTGATTCTCTGGACGCCCAGGGCGAAAAAATCCTCTGGGCGCCGGACAAACACCTCGGTCGTTACATCCAGTCGCAGACCGGCGCGGACATGTTGCTCTGGCATGGCGCATGTATTGTCCACGAGGAGTTCAAATCCAAAGCGTTGTTCGACCTGAAAGCCGTGTACCCCGAAGCTGGCGTGTTGGTGCATCCGGAGTCTCCTGCAGCAGTCATCGATATAGCCGATGTGGTGGGATCCACCAGCCAGATCATCAAAGCAGCGGGTGAATTGCCAAACGAAGTATTTATCGTTGCTACGGACCGGGGTATTTTTCACAAACTCAAGCAACTGAACCCATCGAAGCGTTTCATCGAAGCACCGACGGCCGGTGATGGTGCCACCTGCCGAAGTTGTGCCCATTGTCCCTGGATGGCCATGAACGAGCTGACCCGACTGGCCGATTGCCTGCGCTCAGATGAACGGATGACGGCCAATGAGATTTCCGTGGATCCTGAAATTGGCCGCACTGCCATGGTGCCACTGACCAGGATGCTCAACTTCCCGGCTTGAAAGGCAAGGATCTACGATCTTGCGACGCGCATTGCCGTCCGTAGATCGTCGATTCGCTGGTTGAGCCGGGCATGCAGCTTCGTGTCGCTCTCGCTGACCAGGCGGCGGGCATACTGCAGATGTTGAATCGCTCGCTGATAAGCACCATGCAAGGCGAAAAATTCGGCCCGTGCCCGATGTACGCTGATGATGTTTCCAGCGAGACCCGCCACCTCAGCAAGGTTGTACCACACATCGATATCACCCTTGTTCACCCGGCTCTGCCGCAGGAGAACCGCTTCAGCCTCAGTGAACCGCCCTGATTCGGTGAGTGCCCGAGCGTAGTACATCGACAGTGGTGCGTTATCGGGATTGATGACCAGTTGATGTGCGAGTAGCTGCGCGGCCTCATCGGACCGCTCAGCGGCTATGAGGAACTCGGCATACGTTCCAATATAGAGAAGCTTGTGGGGATCTCTTTCGAACAGTGCTGCGGCTATTTGCAGCGCTTTTTCGTGGTCACCGGCACGGCTCAAAGCGACCGCGTAGCCGTACTGCGCTGAAATTGAACCCGGTTCTTCTCGCGCGGCTTTTGCGTACTTCGTCACCGCGGCTCGTGCACCCTCCATATAGTAGATATCCGCGCGGGCGCGCATCATCGCGTAATCCAGATCTTCCTCATACGTGCGTTTTGGATACTGCTGAGTTTGGTTCCTGGCATCTGCTACACGGGTTTCTGAAAGAGGGTGCGTTAGCAGGAACTCGGGTGGTGTGCTGGAGAATCGGTAGGCCCGTTGCATACGCCCGAACATACGCGCCATGCCATCGGGATCCATGTTGGCCCGGACCAACGTGTTGAGACCGATGCGATCTGCTTCGGTTTCCCGGCTGCGGCTGTAGCGCAGTTGCCGTGACTGGGCAACTGCCTGCACGGTCGTAATGGCAGCGATTGCGGCCTCACCCCCACCGGCTGCACCCAACAAGATAGCGGCCAGCATAGCGGCGAGGTTGGGTATGGCCTGCGCGCGCTGCTCTTCAACACCACGGGCGAAGTGCCGCTGGCTCAAGTGGGCAAGTTCGTGAGCAACGACCGAGGAGTATTCGTGGACGTCTCGACCATACAGGAACAACCCGAGGTTAATCCCGACAACCCCGCCGGGAACGGCGAATGCATTAATCTGGTCGCTGTCGATCAGCACCGTGCTCAGCACTTTTTCCTTGAGTTCCGAATATTGGGACAGATCCGCGATATGTTTGGCGACGTAGTGCTTGAGGAGGGGATCGTCGATAGTCGGGAGCGACGCGTGAATCTGTTTCAGGAAGTCGCGACCGATCTGGCGTTCCATCTCCGGAGATATGAGGCTGGAAGATGCATCTCCCAATACGGGCAGATCTTTAGGCGGCGCCCCGTGGACGACCCCGGCCATCGTAACCGCGAAGGCCACCGCAGCCCCCAGTCGCAACTGGAACGAAAAGTGACGTGAAAAGCGCCAGATCATGAAAAACATCATACTTCATGGACCCCGCGCCAGTTGTAAAAGTTCAGACTCGACAACGCCTGAACCCTTATCATAGGTCTGTGCCAACTGGAGCAAACATGACGGAAGCCGTATTACTCGACGCGCAAGGGCTGCAATGCCCGATGCCGCTGCTCAAAGCCAAAAAGGCGCTCAACGAGATGAATGCAGAAGAGTTGCTCCGGGTTTTGGCAACCGACCCGGGCTCTGTGCGCGATTTTGAGGTGTTTGCCAAGCAGAGTGGTCATGCGTTGCTCGAGTCCCGCAAGGAAGGCGATACCTATATCTATCTGCTGCGTAAGAAATCCGGCTGATGCGGTTCCTCGAGGTCATCAGCGGTTGGGTTAACCGATACTTTTCTAATGAAGAAGCCATCTATCTGGTGATGTTTCTTCTCACGGTGTTTCTCGTGCTGTTCATCCTCGGTGGGGTGCTGGCCCCGGTGCTCACGGGGTTGGTTATCGCCTTCCTGCTCGAAGGTCTGGTGCAGCGGCTGAAAAATTTGAAGTTATCAGAAGGTGTCGCCGTTGCGGTGACACTTTTGGTTTTTTTCGGTGGCGTGTTTGGTTTTGGCCTGTTCGTGGTGCCTCTGGTGTGGCAGCAGTTGCGTGCACTGGCGACGGCGTTGCCTGACATTATCGGCCGGCTCAACGAGATAACCCAGGATCTCAGTACGACGTTACCGGAGTTTGTTGGTCCCGAACAGGTAGAGCAGTGGCTGAACGTGGTGGCGGGAGAGATCGCCAACTTAGGGGGTACGCTGCTGGAAACGTTGATCACCCAGTCTTTCGGTTTCGTGGCCGTGCTCATTTATCTGGTTCTGGTACCCGTCTCGGTGTTCTTCTTTCTGAAAGACCGGCGTCGGTTGATGGATTCGTTTTTGTCTTTGTTGCCTAAGGAGCGGCCGCTGCTGGACAAGGTGGGTGCAGAGATGAACGTGCAGCTCGCCAATTATGTGCGCGGTAAATTCATCGAAATTCTCATCGTGGGATCCGTTACTTACCTGACTTTTGCGCTTCTCGGGCTGAATTATGCCGCGTTGCTGGCGCTGATTGTCGGTTTGTCAGTCCTGATTCCCTTTGTGGGGGCTGCGGTTGTGACCATTCCAGTGGCACTTGTTGGGATAATTCAATTTGGTTGGACCTTGGAACTCGGCTATGTGATGGCTGCATACGCGATCATCCAGGGTCTGGATGGCAACTACTTAGTGCCGTGGCTGTTCTCGAAAGTCGTCGATCTGCACCCGATGGCGATTATCGTCGCTGTTTTAACCTTTGGCGGGCTGTGGGGTGTGTGGGGCGTATTCTTTGCCATTCCACTCGCAACGCTGCTAAAGGCCATCGTCAACTCCTGGCCGCACCAGTCCGAAGGGGTTGACGGGGTCGAAGATGTCACAAAGGTTGCAGAAGTCACAAAGGTTTCCGAAGGCGGGGTTTGAGCTTGTAGTTGACGAGAGGGCTCAAGTACCATTGCGCCGTTTTTTTAACATGACGCGCCCCGCATGCTGAACGCAAAGTTGAGCGGAAGTATTGTCGCCCTCATCACTCCGATGACCCAGTCTGGAGAGGTGGACTGGAAGGCGTTGGAAAGCCTGATAGGCTGGCATCTCGATAACGGCACCAACGGTATCGTACCGGTTGGTACCACGGGTGAATCCGCAACGCTCACCGTGCACGAACACCTGCAAGTCGTTCGCCGCTGTGTTGAGGTGGTGGATGGCCGTATTCCAGTCATCGCCGGTACTGGAGGCAACGCTACCGCCGAAGCCATTCATCTCACCCAGGAAGCCGAGAGGCTGGGTGTGGATGCCTGCCTGCTGGTGACGCCGTATTACAACCGTCCGACTCAAGAGGGTTTGGTGCATCACTATCGGGCAATCGCCCAAGCCGCCACAAAACCCCTGGTGCTTTACAACGTTCCCGCGCGTACCGCATGCGATATGCAAGCGGAAACCGTTGCCCGTCTCGCACCCATCGACAATATCATCGGTATCAAGGAAGCCTGTGGCGACCCCGAGCGGGTGACAGCTATTCGCAACCTGGTTCCTGAAAACTTCACTATTCTTTCGGGAGAGGACGGGCAAACGTTGCGTATGATGGAGCTTGGTGCTTTGGGTACAATTTCGGTGACGGCGAACGTATTGCCGAAACGCATGTCAGAATTCTGTCGTGCCTATCTTGACGGCGACGTCGACCGCGCACGCCAGCTGGATGAGTCTTTGCAGCCCGTTCACGAGATCCTGTTCGTCGAACCGAACCCCACACCCGCCAAGTGGGCACTTTATGAGATGGGTAAAGTGGAGAAAGGTATTCGCTTGCCGTTACTGGAACTTTCCGAGCAGCATCGCGCTGAGTTGTTGGCGCGGCTGAAAATCGCAGAGGCTTTGTAGTGCGTATAGCAGTATTGGTGATTTCTATTGGGTTATCCGGGTGTGCCTGGTTCAACGACGACAGAGGGGTATTCGTCAACAGCAGAGATGACTATCTCGATGCCAGGGAGAACCCGGACCTGATCATTCCTGAAGATCTGGATCGATCAAGGGTTCGGGACCCGTTCCCTATTCCCCACGTATCAGAGCAGGTTAACGCAAGTTACTTCCCCGGGAGGGCACCGCGTCCAGATACGATTTATGCCTACGACAACCGCGACGAGATACGAATTCAGACGTTGGCGTCGCGGCGGTGGTTAGTGCTGCCTGAAGCACCTTCCACCGTCTGGCCAAAGGTCAAACAGTTCCTCGCGGAGAACGGCGTTGCCGTCGGTAATGAGATGAGTTCATTTGGGCGGCTCGACACGGAATGGATGACCGTTGGCGACGAAGCCTATAAAGATGTTGTGCGACTGCTCATCCGCGATGCCAGGGAGGAGCTCAACTTGACCACCGGACGCGACCGCATGCGCTTGCTGGTAGAGCAGGGTTTGCGCACGCGCACGTCTGAGATTCACGTGCGCCACGAGAACGACAGCGTCGCAATACCGGCATCTGAAAACGTTGTCGATCTGACGCCCTTGGAGTCTCATATCGCCGCGGTCGAATACGAAATGTTGAAAGAGCTGGGTGCATTCATTGCCGCAAAAGTCTCTGAGCAAACGGTTTCCATGGTTGCGGAGGATATTCCGAGGGTTGCCAAAGTCGTACTGGATCGGAACGATCAAGGCGAGCCGGTATTGCGATTACACTTGGACTACGAACGTGCCTGGGCGACCTTGGGAAAGGCGCTTGATACTGCCGGGGTCGAGGTTGTGGAATCTGATCGAGCAACCGGCGTTTACACCATACGCATTTCGGACGATATCTTCACTGGGAAGGAGCCTGGATTCCTCGGTAAGTTGTGGCCTTTCGGCGATAGTGGGGAACACTTGTTGCAGATCAATATGGCGCTTGAGGATGAGGAAAACTTCGTGGTGTCTGTGCAGATGTCGGGATCGGAAGTGATGGATCGAGAGCTGCGGCAACAGGTTCTGGTTCTCATTCGTGAGTATTCTACTTGACGGCCTTTGCGTCCCTCGGTAGCGGCAGCAAAGGCAACGGTACACTGGTTCGCATCGGCAGCGAGCAAATCCTCGTAGATTGTGGATTCTCGACAAAACAAGCCGAAGCACGGCTCGATAGATTAGGTGTTGCACCCGGGGATCTTTCTGCGATTCTTGTTACCCACGAGCACTCAGACCATTCACGCGGTGTGGCGGCGCTTGCGTACAAATATGCACTACCCGTCTACGCAAGCTACGGCACGCTCAAAGCGTTAGGACCGAAGCTGGTCGGTACGGTTATCGACAGCCATAACGAGTTTAGCGTCGGTGACGTCACCGTAATTCCTGTGATCGTCCCCCATGACACCCGCGAACCAACCCAGTTCGTGTTTGAGCACTGCGGCGTGCGCGTGGGTGTATTGTCCGATTTGGGTCAGATCACCGCGCACGTCACCGAGCGCTACATGGGTTGCCACGGACTGATGATGGAAGCGAACCACGACCGCCAGATGCTCATGCGCGGTCGCTACCCGGAACGCGTGAAACGACGTATTGCCAGCAACTTAGGCCACCTCTCAAACGAACAGGCGGTTGCGTTTCTCGACGCGGTTGCCAACCCCTTGTTGCAAGTGGTGGTGGGACATGTGAGCCAGGAGAACAACCACCTTGATCTACTCGAAGCTTGTTTTGCACCGTTGCGATCAAAGGTTCGTGAGCTTCGCTTCGCGAATCAGCACGATGGAATAGCCTGGGTGGAAATCGCCTTCGATACCGCAGAGGCTGGAAATACCGTGGCTGTTTCTCCAGAATACGCGATCCCTGTAGGGTAAGGTTGCATCGGAGAGGTGCCGGAGTTGGCCGAACGGGCTTGACTCGAAATCAAGAGTACGGGTAACCGTACCGTGGGTTCGAATCCCACCCTCTCCGCCAATACTTAACTTAACTTATTGATTAATGACGATATTTAGGTTGATATCGAATCGTTACCATCTTCCTTCCCAACAAAAAACAGAAGACAGCCGGGGAAATGGCTCGGCCTGTGCTTGCTCCAACCTGCACGTTGTAAAGTGACTTTTAATCATCGAAGGTTCTCCCTCCGTGTTCCAGTTAGCTGAAATCCAAAAGGGTCACATTACGTTAAAGAAGCAGAGTGATAGCGCTCTTCTG
>Ga0114947_10000584_pt1 | contig 12678 bp, 7 predicted proteins | sample CR02metaG_FD_99656 | JGI IMG/M metagenome (GOLD analysis project Ga0114947, IMG submission 99656) | Deep subsurface microbial communities from Mariana Trench to uncover new lineages of life (NeLLi) - CR02 metaG | ecosystem: Environmental > Aquatic > Marine > Ocean trench > Sediment ...
GCTCGGTGAGTGGGTGCTCAGACGCGCCTGGGGGAGAGTGTGACGGTAGCGCACAAACATCCGTTATTTTTCAGCATTTTAACGAGCGTCTGCTTGCTTGTTTCGAATCATGTGCAGAGTGCCGAAACCCATGCGCTCATCGTCGCCGGGTTAGGCGGAGATTCCGACTACGAAACCCAATTTCAGCGTCATGCAAACAAATCTGCTAAACATCTTCGCGAAGTAGCCAACGATATTACTCTGCTGGTAGGGGAGATGGCGGATCGCGACGCCGTTCAGGCGGCGCTGGCTGAGATCAGCCAGCGCACGGCTGCTGACGATGCTCTGGTTCTGGTGTTTGTTGGCCACGGTAGTTATGACGGCGAACGGTTTCGGTTCAACGTACCCGGACCGGACTTCACCGCCACAGATCTAGCTGGTTGGCTGGAGCCAGTGGCAGCCAAGCGCCAACTGATCGTGCTGACCGGCAGTTCCAGCGGTGCTGCGCAGACTCCCCTCGAACACCCCGGACGCACGGTAATCACCGCAACCCGGAGCGGCGAGGAACGCAACGCCACGGTGTTCGCCCGCTATTTCAGTGAAGCGCTTGAAGCCAACGCCGCGGATATCGACAAAGATCTGCGCATTACCGCGCAAGAAGCCTTCAGTTATGCGGCTCACGAAGTTGATGACTATTACACTTCCCAGCGTACGATGGCCACCGAACATCCGCTTTCCAAAGGGCCAGAGGCGGCAGTGGTGCTTGCCCGATTGGAAAGTTTACCGACAATCGACCCAGTCGTTTCTCCCGAGTATGAACGCCGTGATGCGCTCGAGCATGACATTGCCGCGCTCAAGGCAGATAAAAATAGTTACACCCAGGCCGACTATTACGCGGAACTGCAACGCCTGCTTCTGGAACTGGTGGTGGTGGAAATTCAGATCGAGGATACGGCGGGCGAGGGCAACCCGTGAAGCTTCCTACCCATGCTTCTTTTCACCAGTGCGCCCTGCGCTTGCACGGGTTGCGCTGTGCATCGAGCATGCTGTTCACCTGGCTCTTGGTTGTTCCTTTGGGGATGGCCAGCGAGCTGGCGGTGGAGGTGGTGGCACCCGAGACATTGAGCGAGGCGCCACCGCTGAAAACTGTTTCGAAAACGACGGTGGCGCCACCAATAACCGCAACTTCAAAAACAACCCCTATAGAAACCACGCCACTCGTGCACTGCCAAACCTTGGACGACACGGGTGATGCGACTGCGCAAAGTTGTTACCTCGAACTATTACGCATCGAATATGACGACGCCGTACGCGCCGAAGTGCTGTGGCTGATGGGTAACACCACTGCCGCTAACCGCGCTTTCCAGCGCGCGAACCAGGTCGATCCCGGCAACCCGGACCTGCTCACCCGGTGGGGGTTACTGTTTATCCAGGTACATCAGGCGGCGGATGCCGAAGCGCTATTCAAAGAAGCGTTGACAATCGATCCACTGCACTCTGCTGCGCTGCTGAGTCAGGCAGAGCTGCTGGCCAACCGTTTCGAAGGACGCGCTCAGGGCCTGATCAATGATGTGCTGACTCGCGATCCCGACAATCCTCGCGCCAACATGCTGCTCGCCCGATTACATCTGGAGGTGGGTAACGTAGATGCTGCCCGCACCGGGCTCACCCGGTTGCTCGACAAAACGCTCAGACCAGGCGATCGCCTCAACATCTACGCGTTACTTGCGGCCGCTGACCACATGAGCGGCGAGGCGCCAAGTCCGTGGACAACCAAAGCCCTGGAATTGAATCCGAAATTCGGCGATATCCACGCGGTGGCCGCCCACTTCTACATCATCACGCGGCGTTATCGCGAAGCCGTGGCATTGCTCGAGAAAGCCACCCAAACGAACCCCGACCACTGGCTCGCTCATGCGGACCTCGGGATCAACCTGCTGCGGCTGAACAGGTTCGATGAGGCTCGTGAGCATCTGGAGCACGCCTACAGCGGTGATCCGTACAACGCGGAAGTGGTCAACACCCTGCGATTGTTGGACAGCCTGTCAAACTTCGACACTATCTCGTCATCCAACCTGGTGATGCGTTTGCATAAAAGCGAATCTGCCGTGCTTGCGCCTTACATTCGTGAATTTGTCAGAGATGCGGAAGGTGAAATGGCAGCCCGCTACGGTTACGAACTCGAACGGCCGGTGGTCATCGAGCTGTATCAGCACCATGACGACTTCGCCGTACGCACCGCTGGCTTGCCTGGGCTCGGAATCCTCGGCGCGACGTTCGGGGACGTGGTAGTTATGGATGGGCCTTCGGCGAAGACCGCCGTCGAAGGTTTCGATTGGGTCAGCGCCCTATGGCATGAGCTGGTGCACGTGGTCACTCTGAACGCCACCAACAACCTGGTTTCCCGTTGGTTTGCCGAAGGTGTCAGCGTGTTTGAAGAGTGGCGTTACGGACCGAGCCCCAACCAATCTGTCCCCTTTAGTTTTCTCGAAGCTATGGCAGACGATCGACTGTTGCCAGTGGCCGACCTCGACGAAGGTTTTATCCGGCCCCGTTACCCCGAGCAGATATCCGTTTCCTATCTGCAGTCCGGGCTCTTGTGTTTATACATCGCCGACAATTTCGAAAACGGCCTGGTAAATATACTCAAGGCCTATGGCAACGGTGCAACGACCGTTGCAGCCATCGAGCGTGGGCTGTCGCTCACCCCCGCCGAACTCGACGAAGCATTCACCCGATATCTTGATGAGCGTTTTGGCAACGTGGTCGCCCAGCTCGATGAATTGAGAGAAACAAGCCGTGCTGCGGCAGCAGCGTTTAAGGCTGAGCGCTGGATGGATGCCATGACACTTGCGGAACAGGCGATCACCCTCTATCCGGAATATGTAGGACCCAGCAACGCTTATCTGTTGCTGGCAGGCGCAGCAGAACATGGAAAAGTTCCTGACAAAGAAATGGACGCTTTGGCCCATTACTGGCAAGCCGGTGGACGCAACCCGGGCGCGCTTAAAAAGCTCGCGCAGCGTTACCACGCTGCCGTCAGGTTAGACGACGCCATTGCGGTACAAAGCGTGTTGACCCGCGCCGTGCCGCTCAGCGCCGAAAATCATGTAACACTCGGCGACTGGCTTTCCTCAGCAGGCCGGCACGCCGAGGCTCGAACCGAGTACGAGTCCGTGTTGGCACTCACGCCCTACGATAAGGCCAGCGCGCACTTCAAGCTGGCAAGTGCCCTGCACCAGCTCAACCAAATCGAGGAGGCCCGTCGTGAGTTACTCTACGCCCTGGAGATCGCGCCGCGTTTTCGCCCCGCCCTATTATTGTTAGTCGAGATCAACCAATGAGTGAGAACAACCTAGATACGCCGGAGAGCAACACCACCGAGGCCACCGAAGCCCTGGTCGGCAAGTTCCAGGAGACCATGACGCGTATCCGCACCGAGCTCGGCAAGGTTATCGTGGGTCAGGACGAAGTGCTGGAACAACTTTTAATCACCGTGTTGGTGGGCGGCCACTGCCTTATCACGGGTCTGCCCGGAACCGCCAAAACCCTCATGGTGCAATGCCTGGCCGATGCGCTGGGTCTTGACTTCAAGCGTATTCAGTTCACCCCCGATCTGATGCCTACCGACGTGACCGGCACCGATATCATCGACACGGATCCAGCGACTGGCGAGCGCACCTGGCGCTTCGTCCCAGGTCCGGTTTTTACCAATGTATTGTTGGCTGATGAGATCAACCGCACCCCACCCAAAACCCAGTCCGCTTTGCTGGAAGCTATGCAGGAAGCAAGCGTGAGCATCCGTGGTACCACCCACCGGTTACAACCGCCGTTTGTGGTGTTAGCAACACAGAATCCCATCGAGCTCGAAGGGACTTATCCATTGCCCGAAGCCCAGCTCGACCGGTTCATCTTCAATGTCGTTCTCGACTATCTGGACGCAGACGAAGAAGTTGCCGTCGTAGAACGCAATACGCTGGGGCTCGGTCTACCCGAGATTTCCCCATGCACCGATGTCGCAAGCCTGTTGGAAATTCAACGACTGGTCCGCCAAGTACCAATATCTGATGCCATGAACCGTTTTGCGGTAGACCTGGTGCGTGCGACTCGACCTCACGAAGATGCTGCCAGCGATCGCGTGCGCAGTTATGTCAGCTACGGTGCATCTGTACGAGCCGCGATCTTTCTCTCGCTGACCGCCCGTGCCCGGGCATTACTCAACGGTCGCTACCACGTGACGCCCGACGACATCCGCACACTGGCACTGCCGATACTGCGTCATCGTCTGCAACTCAACTATCTCGCAGAATCCGACCAGGTGGATGTAGATGAGCTTGTCAGCGAACTGCTTGACCGGGTGGAAAACAATTCGTGACCACCACCACTCCAGTTCACACTCTTGCGCCCGGAAGGGTTCACCAACGGCTGATCGAGCCGACGGTGCTCGCTCAGCTCGCCAATCTGGAACTGGTCGCGCGGTCGGTGGTGGAGGGTACGCTGGTGGGCTTGCACCGCTCACCCACCTTCGGCTTCAGCCAGGAATTCGCCGAGTACCGTGCCTACATGCCCGGTGATGATTTGCGCTACATCGACTGGAACGTCTACGCACGAACCGATAAAACTTACATCAAACGTTTCTTCGGTGACACCAACTGCCAGCTGATGGTGCTGATCGATACCAGCGCCTCCATGGATCCGCCCGAATTCCCAAGCCCTGGTGCGGTGTCCAAAATCGACTACGCGCGATTCTTCTCGGCGGCGCTCGTCTACCTCGCGGCACGCCAGCACGACGCGGTGGGTTTGCTCGCATTTAATGAGGGTATCGGCCTCTACCGCCCACCAGCCACAAAAGCGGCTACCGTGCGCACCCTTTATCACGAACTCGATCGTCTCAGAAGCACTGGCGGTACCGATTGGCAAAAGGCGCTGGAGCATGTACAGGGGCGCTTACGAAAAAAAAGTCTCCTGGTCGTGATCTCGGATTTCTACACCGAGCCCGACGATCTGGCTCAAGTGTTGCTTGGGCTCGCCGCGCGCGGTCACGACCTGCTGCTTGTGCACGTTCTCGATCCGGGAGAGCGCCAAGTGCGGTTAAAAACTGCTGCGACCTTGCGCGACGCTGAAACCGGAGAGGTCATGGAAGTCTCTCCCGACGAACTCGCAACCGATTATCCAGACCGGCTGAGAAACCATGTGGAAGCCTTGAAAAAGTTAACTATAGGCATGGGTGGGCACTACCTGCAGGTTGATACCGATCAACCGCTCGATCGAACCCTGTCTGGCTATCTCCGTTTTCGAGCGAGGCATCCGTAATGTTTCTTGTTTCAGCTACATTCCTCGCTGGGCTCATCCTCCTGGGGGTACCCTGGTGGTTACATCGGCTGAGCGCTCACGCTTCGGAGCAGAGAACGTTCAGCTCCTTGTTTCTAATGCGGCCGAGCGAAGCACCAGTGCACATACGGCGAAAATTGCAGCACTTGTGGTTGCTGGCACTGCGGTTACTGCTACTGAGCGTCGCCTGCTTCGCATTTGCCCAACCAATATTGGAGCTCGCCGGGAGCGCTGATATCGAAGCGACATCCGTACCTGACCGGGTGATCGTGCTGGATACATCGCTGTCGATGAACCGCTCCGGCAGCGGTGAGCGTGCCTTCAGCGAAGCGCAACAAATTGCCCGCGAACTGGTCCGGACCTTACCACCCGGAGGACGCGCGGCGGTGGTGACGGTGGACAATCGGATCGAGTTAAATGCACCGCTGACGGATGACCGGGCGCGTCTCAACGCGGCCATTTCGGCCAGCCAGCCGGGTGCTGCACGGTTGATTCTGGATGGTTTGCTCGGCCGCATTGCCAACCTGACCGGAACGTTGGCGTCGCCTGGCGAAGAGTTGGAAGTGCATCTGATCTCTGATTTTCAAGCGACGGCCATGCCTGATCAGTTCAACGCTCTGATCGAAGGTTCAATATGGCCCGTGACACTGCATGCCGTGAGTGGCGACCGACCGAATTGGGCGGTAACGCATCTGGCATTGCGCGGCAACACCATCCCGTCTAAAGACGCCCCTGCTGATGCAATTGTGGAAGTAACCGTGCGTGGGTATGCGACTCAAGCGCAAGCGGTCGATGTGATATTGGAACAAAACGGCACACCCATCGGGCAGCGCAACGTACGGGTTCCGGCTGACGGCACCACCACCACCCAGTTCGAACTCCCCCCTGCAGGTCGGGGTCACATCACCTGGCTTGCGCACCTCGGCATAAACGATGCCCTCGATGACGACAACACTCGGCGTCTGGTGCAGGCTGATCGCGAGCAAACGGAGCTGGTGGTGATCACCACCAAGGAGCGGCCATACGCCTACTTGCGCGCAGCCGTGCAAGCGGCCGCGACGAGTTTTGTACCGGTAATGAAAACGACACTTGACGATCTTACGGTGCCTGTCGTCGTGGTGGCCGATCCCGGTGTGCTTGCCAGTGGGACCGAGCGTGAACTGGTCCGTTTTCTTGAAACCGGCGGTGCCGTGCTGCTTATTGCAGGACCGGCTACGCGGGCTGCCGGACGATTGCCGATCCTGGATGTCGCATTGGCACCGAGTCGATTCGACCAGACCAGCCGTGGCATCGTGGCCGTCGACCGCAGTCATCCTGTGCTGAGCGGATTTGCTGCCTGGCGTGATCTGTCGGTGTTTCAGGTCGTGAAGCGGGCAGAGCCCGAAACGGGTGACGTCATTCTGGCGTTGGATGACGACACCCCCCTGCTAGTGGAATATCCCGTGGGCGCTGGGCGGCTGATGGTGCTGACTACGGCCCTCGATCCCGAGTGGAGTTCGCTGGTCGTACGCCCTGCTTTTGTGGCATTCATGGCTAACCTGTTGGGTTATCTGGCGGAAGATCTGCTTCCGTCCGAAGCGCTGGTGGGCCAGGCTTTCGCCATTCCGGCGCAGTCCGTTCAGCTCATCGATGCGGCGGGGACGCGCGTTCTTGGTCTTGCCGATACAGTCGGTCGACCCACCGTGAGTGTCGCGACACCCGGCGTATATCAGCTACGCACGCCGAGCCGTACGCGTCCTCTGGCCGTGAATACCGACCTGCGCGAATCCGACCTCCGCCGTGCACCGGATGAATTGCTCGCGCGCTGGCAGGCAGCGACCACTCAACCCAGCAGGCAAACCAGCACGACGTTTACGTCGAGTACTCCAACGAGCACCTCCGACACAACTCATCACCAACCGCTGGCCGCGTGGCTGCTGGCGTTACTGGCCTTATTAGTGTTTGCTGAACCTCTGCTTGCCAATAATGGTCCAACGACTAGATTACCCAGGGAAGCCGTAGGGACATGAGCGTCCTCCACGAATATCTCTCCGCATGTCGGCTGCGTTTGCGGCGCCGCTTCGTAGCTCGCGGTGCGGCCATCATGGCCATGAGCGCCTTGGTCCTGACGGGCCTTTTCGTTTTGATTTTCCTGATCTGGGTTCCCGGCAGCGGGTTTGTGCTCACGACCCAGATATTGCTTTATCTGGCCATCGCCGTTGGCGTTGGCGTGCTCGTCTGGTGGCCCATAGACAACGACGCCGTGACCCGCCAGGTGGAAGCTCGGGTAACGGGCTTCGACGGCAGGCTGCAAACCTGGCGGGACGCCAGCCGCCGTGGCGACGATTCCCCCATGCTGAAGCTGCTCACCCGCGAGACCCAATCCATAGCCGACGTCAACAATCACCAAAAAGTCGTGACCACGCGGGAATTTGTCGCGCCCGCAAGCGCCGCCATCGTCATCGGGTTCATCCTGGTGATGACGCTCATCAGTGGTAACAATCCCTGGCAGCTTGCGGCCAAGCGCTTATGGACGGGCGACCTTCTCACCGCAGCAGCCCCGCGCATCACGGTTACTCCTGGCGACGTGGTCGTGCCGCGCGGCGCGGACGTGATAGTGGAAGCTGTGGCCAGTGGGTTCGTCGTCCGACGGATGGAGATGAACGCGACCTTCGAACACACCGACGGTTGGGAGCGTGCACCCATGGCACGGCTCGACGAAAGCAAATACGGCTTCGTGTTCGTCGGGGTCAGCGAGCAGGTGGACTACTACGTTCAAGCTGCCGGTCTCAACTCGGAGCGTCATGTTATTTACGTCGCGGACCTGCCCCGGGTAACCGGTGTGTCGCTCTCCTACGAATTTCCCGATTGGACCGGATTGCCTGTTACCGAACACGATAATGGCGACGTATCCGCGCTACCGGGCACCCGGGTGGAAGTGACCGCGGTTACCGATCTACCCGTCGTAGATCCGGTAATTGTGGTCAACGGGCGAGAGCTTACGGCTACGGCCAGCGGGTTGGAGACACACGGCGCCTTCGACGTTGGCGAGGAAGGCAGCTGGTACGTGGCGGTCCGTCACGAAGGTACGCTCGCGCGCATCAGCGACACCTATCTGATCAACGTGGTGGAAGACAACCTACCCGAAGTGGACTTCAGTTGGCCCGGGCACGACGGCCAAGCCACCTCCATCGAGGAAGTCGCGCTGCGCTTCCGGTCTCGGGACGACTATGGCGTCGAGTCGCTGACGTTCAACTACTCGGTTAATGGCGCACCCTGGGAGACGGTGATCTTGGACAGCGATGCAGACGAGGCCGAGCACCTGCTTTACCTGGAAGACCTCACGGTCGCCTCCGACCCGACCACAACAGAGCCGCGCTCGCTCAAGCCCGGCGATATGATCTCGTTTTTTGCCGAAGCCAAGGATCACCGTCAGCAGTCGCGTACCGCATTGTATTTTGTAGACGTTCGACCCTTCGATCGCACCTACCGGGAATCACAGTCGGCTGGCGGCTCGGGTAATGGCAGCCCCGGCTTCGAAATAGCCGACCGTCAGCGGGAAATTGTCACCGCCACCTGGAACCTCCTCAACAAGCAGCAGACCGAGCGCTTTGATGATGAGAGCGAAGCGATGCACGACCAGTCGGATGTGCTGGCGATGTTGCAACGGACGCTCAAAGACCAGGTGGAAACACTAACCAGCCGGGCTCAGGCCCGGCGCCTGGGCGCCGACGAAGAGGTCGACCAGTTCATGACCGAACTGACCTTGGCCGCCACTTACATGGAACCCGCCGCGGTGATGCTCGACTTGAACGATCTGTTGGAAGCCATCACGCCGGAACAACAGGCGCTGCAGCATCTCAAGGCAGCAGACGCGGCCATGACGGACGTTGACGTAACGAGGACTCGAGGCGACATGCGCGGTACATCGGGTCGTTCGTTGTCGGAGCTTTTTGATCTGGAGATGGACCCGGAACGCAACCGCTACGAAACGCCCCAGAGTCCTAACTTCGGAGAAGGCGTCGAGGAGGACGATAGCGATTGGCGCCGCCTGGAAGAACTGGCTGCACGCCAGCAACGGCTCGCCGAACGGCAGCAAAACGGCGAGGAAAGTCTCGCTTCACGCTGGCAACAGGAGCGCCTGCGACGGGAACTCGAAGAACTCCGCCAGCGCCTCGAGGGTCGTCAGGGGAGCGAGCAGAACCAGTCAGCCATAGATAATGCTATTGCCGACCTGAACCAGGCTCGCGACGCCATCGACCGATCGCTTGCACAGCAACAAGCCGACCCAAGGAGCACACGTCAGGCGACCCAGGCGATGCGGCAGGCCGCGAGCCAGCTTCGCGAGAGCGAGCGCAAAAATTTACAACAGCGTCTGGCACGTACTGGCCGGCAAATCGAAAACCTGATCGCCGACCAGGACGTCGTGATCGACCGGCTCGAAGCGCTGCAGCGCGAGTTGTTGGAAGCCTCACAGCGCGGTGAAAGAATCCCGTACCAGAACTTCTCGATGGAATCTTTTGGCGAACGCAAACGTCGTATGCAGGAAGATCTGGACAACGTTACGAATGAGCTTGACGAAGTTAGCGACTCCGTGGGTGATCGTGACCCGGATACGCAACGGGTTTTGCAACGTGCAGTGGCCGAGTTGAACGAGGAATTCATCGATGACCGGCTCGCCGCCTCTGCAATTGCCTTCGAGATGGGCAGGCCACTTTATGCCATCAACAACGAAGACGTTGTGAAAAATGCTCTACAGCGCCTCGCTAGTCGGATCGGCCAGGCTCGGCGCCTGCTCGAGAGCAGCGAAATGCAACCCCGGAACGACAACCCGCTCGCCCGTGTGCGGGCATTACGCCAAGCACTAACCGACGCAGCACCAACGCGCAGTGGACAAAACGATGGAGACGAGGTGAACGGCATCTTCCGTGCAACCGAAGCGCTAGCATTTCGCCTTGGCCAGGAGTTGGGTGAACAATTCAATCTGGACACGTCCCTCAGCCGATCCAGATACATACCCCGGGGAACCGACGACGACAATACCGCAACATTAGTCAGCATGACCCGGGATCGACTGGATCTCATCGAGACGGCGCTCTTGAGCCTGCAAGCATCACCCATCCGTGCGCAGAAACCACGCGATACAGCCAGGGACTCTGAAGCGGCGGCACGCTATTTCCGCAGCCTCAGCGCGCCAGACAGATAGTCCGCAAATATTTAGTGAGCTCTTCTGTGATTGACGCTTCTACTCGAGCGACTATTACCTGAGCTTCGCCTTGGCGTCGCGTGGTTGCTGGATCGACTTGCACGCGATTGGTGCTGCACCTTGACAGGCGCCGCTGCGCGCGCCTGGCGCACCACCGGTGTGTGAGTTCTGGCTGGCTGGGATCTTACCTGGTGGGTACTTGCCTGGGCAGGTCTTCCCTGCTGCACTCTTGCTCGCGCCGTCCTAGAGGCGGGAACAGGTGTTGCCGAGACATTGGTTCGTCGTCTGCTTTCGACCCTGCGTGCGGGGACCCGATCGGGGACCGGAGTGCTTAACGCCATCCGCGCACCGCGTTCAACCGACCGGCCGCGAACTTCCGTGTTCGAACGTCGCTCACGTGACTGGTTGCGAACTACCCGTTGGGTCCGTGGTTGAACATCTCTCTCGCTGATATCATTTGTAAGCGCTGTGCGCCGTTCGTCGTTGGCACGCCTGTTAACGCCGGCCGTTCTGCGTGCGTTCGCTCGCGCATCCACACGGGGTCGATCGCCTCGCGACCTATCGCGAACGTTCCGCGCTCTCCGCACACCATCGGGTGCAGTACCGTCTGCAATCAATCTGGAGTCCGACGTTCCTGCCGCACGCTGTTCAGCTTTGCGTGAGCGGCGTTCAGCGACAACGTTTTCTCGCCTGCGATTATTGAGTTCGTGATTCGAACGCCGTTCGTCACGCCAATCGCGATGATCGAGATCGGGATTAAAAGGTCGCGCACCAGCACGCTCGCGATCAGGCTGCCACTGGTTACCCGGGTGGTGCCGGCGATGGTGACTATTCCGATGGTGGTTGTAATACCCGGAATAGTTGTAGCTCAGCCACAGGTGCGGTTGGCGATAATAAAACGGATCGTAATAGCTGTAGTTGTAATACGGATGACTGTCGTAGCCATAGTGATGTAAATGCAAACGGTGGGTGTTCCAGCCAATGCTGAACGCCGAGGTCACACCCCAGAAATATCCAGTGGAAAAATAATGGTCCCGAGGATACGGGTAGTAGTACAACGGGTATGCACGCGGGTAGTAGTGATATACGGGGTAACGTTGATAGACCGTTACCCGCTCAGGCTCATAATAAGGCACGTAAATCACCTCGGGATCCGCCGGCCTGATCAGAATTGTGCCTTCATCGTCTACCGCGACGATCTGATGCTCATCGCTCTCCAGGTTACCCGACACCCGCGCGCGTTCACGGAATTCGCTTACCGCTGCAATCAGCTCAGCCTCCTGGACGAGCACTGCTTCGCCGAGCTGCCAGGTCCAGTCGAGGTCTTCGTTCAACAGCGCAATGACTTCCGGGTAATTCAACAGCGCGATGATGGAATCGTCCCAGTTCCCGTCCGGCTCGAGGGTTGGATCGTCTTCACGGGCTTCCAGGAAGCGCGCCGCCTGAACAATCTGAACGGGGTAGGTCGCCGCGGGTAACACAATAGCGAGGAGATCATCGGGATACAGCGCGATAGGGGCAATCAGCTCGCCGAGCTCTTCAGCGGACAACGGCTCAATCGGCTCGACGGTGATTTCACCTTCGGCCGTGATGTCTTCGATGTCTGTAGCGGCGAAAACCGAGCCGCCGAATAGCAGCAACGCCAGCAAGAGCAACCCGTAGGAGGCGCTGACCAATGTGATCGGCTTACGGCGATTGGGCTGGAAGTTGTTCATTTCGACCCTTCCCGGTTCCGCGCGATCCCTGGCGCTCGAGTTCAATAACATCCGAGAAGGATACTCAGGTCAAGCTGAATGGAAGCTTAAGATCAGCTTCAACTAATGCAGACATGACTTTATCAAGTAATTTCAACAAGTTGCATAGAAATCAGCAACCCGCAAGGCGATTCAAATTTACTGGCCTGATGAGATTCATCGGCTGTACAACCTCGATACGACGACTGCTCTACCTTATAATCCCGCGCCCTGCGCCCGTAGATCGCGTAGTCCCTTGGCGAAGCACTGCTTCGCCAAGGGACTACGACCGGCCACGGATGGCCGGGCTGGTGTCAGTTCGTTCAATAATGTCGCGCCAGGGACGGCCGGAAGATGTTTTTTTTGCGCCCGTAGCTCAGCTGGATAGAGTACTGGCCTCCGAAGCCAGGGGTCGCGCGTTCGAATCGCGCCGGGCGCGCCAATAACCCA
>Ga0114947_10000588_pt1 | contig 12652 bp, 8 predicted proteins | sample CR02metaG_FD_99656 | JGI IMG/M metagenome (GOLD analysis project Ga0114947, IMG submission 99656) | Deep subsurface microbial communities from Mariana Trench to uncover new lineages of life (NeLLi) - CR02 metaG | ecosystem: Environmental > Aquatic > Marine > Ocean trench > Sediment ...
ACCCCTCCCCCAGGAACCCCGGCCCGGGGGTGGTCCGAACTGCCCCCCCCGGCCGGGTCCTTCGACTCGACTAGTGCCGCCTCGACCAGCGACTAACCGCCACCATAACCGCCACCAATCGGCGACAGCACCGCCGTCCATGGAAGCTCGTAGGTCGAAACTCTCCCTGATTTCATATGGTTATATCGGCTGAGGGAGAGGGATTAGAGCCCCCGCTGGCGGACGCGGCATCCATCAGCCACCGTCGGGTCGCGCCGATCGCCGCCGACTGGCCGCAAAGCAGCCCACCAGCACCAGCACCACCAGGACGATCACGACACTGTCGCCGGTTCGCGCATACAGCGTCATACCCTCCATGGGAAAGATCGCACCCTCCAGAACCTGCACCTGGAACTGCGGAGCGCGGCTCTGAATGGCGCCGTCGGGAGCGACGATGGCCGTGATACCGGTGTTGGTGGCCCGCAGCAGATAACGTCCCGTTTCCACCGCCCGGGCGCGGGCCATCTGCATATGCTGATATGGGCCGATGCTGGTGCCGAACCAGGCATCGTTGCTGATGGTAACCAGCACGTCCGCTTCCGGCAGAGCTTTCACGATCTCGTTGCCGAAGGCGATTTCGTAGCAGACGGAAACACCGAGCCGAAGGCCACCGGCCTCCAACAACGGTTGCACACCGGGGCCCGGGTTGAAATCCGCCACCGGTAGACCGAGGGCCTCGGTTACGGGCCGAAGCAACGCGTCGAGGGGAAGATACTCGCCGAAGGGCACCAGATGGCGTTTGTAGTAAACCATCTCGCCATTACCCTTGCCTTGGCCGACGACGAAAACGCTGTTGAATAGCTCCAGCGACTCCCGGTCCAGAACCGGCACGCCGAATACCACGTCGCTGTTGTTGGCCCGCGCCTCTCCGGCGAGGCCAGCGATGAATGCGTCGAAATTGCCGCGCAGCCCGGGCAGGGCGCTCTCCGGCCAGACGATGAGATCCGCGCCCCAATGCTCGCGGGTCAACCTGAGATAACGCTCCAGCGTCGGGCGGCGCATCTCCGGCAACCATTTCTTGTCCTGGGGCATGTTGCCCTGTACCAGCGCGACCTCGAGTGCATCGCCAGCGGGCTCGGTCCACTTCACCATACCGAGCACCCCCGCAGCGGCCCACGCCAGGACCAGCGCCGCCAGCCATGGCCACCGCCCATTGCCTTTCGCACCCACGGCGAGCACCAGCAACCCGGCGCTGACAGCCACTGCCCAACCAGCCGCGTAAATTCCGCCCACCGGCAACAAGCCCTGCAACGGCCAGCCGACTTGACTGTAGCCCAACTGCAGCCATGTGAATCCGCTGAAGAGCCACCCCCGAAGCCACTCCGCCAGCACCCACGCCGCCGGCATCAGCAGTAGAAGCTGATAGCTCCGATGGGCAATCCGGATTCCACCGAGTCTGACCACGGCGTATCCGACGATGGCCGGATACAGCGCCAGAAACATGACCAGCAAGCTCGTCAAAAACAACGCCCAGCCGATGGCGATGCGGTTGAATTGAAAACTTTCGTGGATCCAGAAAACTCCGAAGCCGAAGCAGGCAAGACCGTAAATCCAACCGCAGAGGAAGGCGCGGCGCGCCGGCACCCGGGTCCAGACAGCGAACAAAACGGCCACCGAAAGCGGCGCCAGGAGGAACAGATAGAAGGGGGCGAAGGAGAGCGGCAGCGCGAGTCCGGCCAGCCCGGATGCGATCATCCCGGGCCGGCCATCCAGCCTCATACCCACCGCTGCCTGATCACGGCAAGTTTCAGGAGCCGGCTCGCTCCACCGACAATACGCGTAAAAGGTGTACGCGACGCTTGTCGGCGCGCAGCACTTTGAAGGTAATTCCCCCCGTATGGATTGTTTCGCCGCGGCCGGGGAGACGGCCGAACGCCTTGATCACTACTCCGCCGATGGTGTCGAACTCGTCGTCACTGAACTCGGACTTGAAACACTCGTTGAAATCCTCGATGGGCGTGATCGCCTTTACGTTGTATTCGCCATTGCTGAGGCGGCGAATGAAGCTGCCCTCCTCGGTATCGTGCTCATCGTCTATTTCTCCGACGATCTGCTCGAGGACATCTTCGATGGTAACAAGGCCGGCGACACCGCCGTACTCGTCCACCACGATTGCCATATGGTTGCGGTTCTCGCGAAACTCCCGCAACAGCACATCCAATCGCTTGCTTTCGGGAATAAACACCGCCGGGCGCATGGCATCGTCCATGTCGAATTTCTGCACCTCATCACGCGCGTAGTACCCGAGAAGATCTTTCGCCAGTAGAACTCCTTCCACTTCGTCGCGGTTGTCGCCGATTACCGGGAAACGCGAATGTCCCGATTCGGTCACCGACGCGATGAAGTCGTCCGGCTGACTATCGGAATTCACGACGATCATCTGCGCGCGCGGGACCATAATGTCACGCACGTGCATTTCGCCAACCTGTAGCACACCTTCGATCATGGCGAGCGCCTGCGCATCCACCAGGTTGCGCTTTTCAGCATCCCGTAGCAGATCGAGCAGCTGCCCACGATCCTGGGGTTCTCCGCTCAAGACTTTGTTCAGGCGAGCGAGCCAGGAGGGTGTTCCGGAGCCATTTCTATCGGTGGCGTGATCCGCGTTCATGAGATGACCTGTGATTCATAGGGATTGCCGAAACCGAGATCGGCAAGGATGCGCGTCTCCAGTGTTTCCATCTCCAGCGCTTCATGTGCCTGCTCGTGATCAAAGCCGAGAAGATGAAGCAAGCCATGCACCACCATATGCGCCCAATGGGAGTCTGCGCTCTTGGACTGCTCGCTGGCCTCGCGCTGCACGACGGAAGCGCAGATGACAATGTCGCCTAACAGCGGCATGTCTACTCCCTCAGGCGGAGCGAACGGAAATGAGAGTACGTTGGTAGCGCCGTCCTTGTTCCGGTAGCAGGTGTTGAGCCGTGCGCCCTCTGCCTCATCGACGATACGAATGGTGAGCTCGGACTCCTCCCGTAGACCGCCGATAGCGGCGCGTGCCCATGCACGTAGCTCCGCCGGGTCAGGTAAATCGTCTTCGTCGCTGGCGATTTGCACGTCTACCTCGTGCGTCATTCGCGCTCGCCGTCCCGGCCCTCGCCTTCGCGCTGTTCATGAGCCTCGTAAGCATCGAGAATGCGCGCTACCAATGGGTGCCGGACGACGTCTCTCGAATCGAAAAAAGTGAAGCTTATACCTTCGACACCACGAAGCACGTCGATCACATGACGCAACCCGGATCGTTGCCCGCGAGGCAAATCGATCTGAGTAATATCACCGGTGATAACAGCTGTCGAACTGAATCCGATTCGTGAAAGAAACATTTTCATCTGCTCTACGGAAGTGTTCTGCGCTTCATCGAGTATGATGAAGGACTCGTTGAGCGTACGGCCCCGCATGTAGGCGAGTGGCGCTACTTCGATGACATTACGCTCGATGAGCTTGGCGACGCGTTCGAAACCGACCATTTCCTGAAGCGCGTCGTACAGCGGCCGCAGGTAAGGATCGACCTTCTGGGCAAAATCCCCAGGCAAAAATCCGAGACGTTCCCCAGCTTCGACTGCTGGGCGCACCAGCACTACGCGGCGCACGGATTCTCTTTCGTAGGCTTCTACGGCGCAGGCAACGGCAAGATACGTTTTACCCGTGCCGGCGGGCCCGACGCCGAAATTGATATCATGGCGGAAAATGTTTCGCAGATACGTCGATTGATTGGCGCCGCGACCACGAATGTGGCCTCGGCGAACCTTCACGACGACGACGTCGTCGTCGTCCTGGTCGCCCAGAGCATCCGCGATCCCCGCCTCATGCAGATATAAATGCACGCGCGCGGCCGTCAGCGTTTCCGCTTCCGTTTCGATGTACATCCGGCGAAGAATCTCACCGGCCGCGCGCGCCACCTCGGGAGCACCGCTGACCTGGAAGCTGTTACCGCGGCTGACGATGTCCACGCCCAGTCGGCGCTCGAGCTGCTTCAAATGCTGGTCGAACGGGCCGCAAACATTTGCCAGCCGTTCGTTATCAACGGGTTCCAACCGTATGTCGTAGACGGCGCAGGGGTCTTGCTGGGATTGGACGCTCAACTGCGGTGATTGTTTCTTGGGCTTATGAGGGCAGAAATGCGGGTGGTACTCAAGCGACGGCGAATGGGCGCGCCACGATATCCACGAGCTCCCCGCGAAGGCTGTTGGGCAGGGCTTCGGTAATACGCACGTCCGTGAATTGGCCGATGAGACTTGAACTCGCTGGAAAATTGACGACTCGATTGTTTTCCGTTCGCCCCGAAAGCTGCCGCGCGTCCTTTTTTGACGGACGCTCGACAAGAACGCGTTGCACGCTGTCGACCATCGATTCACTAACGGCGTGACCGAACTCATTGATTCGAGACTGAAGGCGCGCCAAGCGCTCCTTTTTTACGCGAGCCGACACTGGATCGGGCAAGTCCGCAGCGGGCGTACCAGGTCGCGGACTGTAGACGAAGCTGAAGGAGTGATCGAACCGCACTTCATCGATGAGATTCATCGTGTCCTCGAAATCCACATCGGTTTCACCGGGAAAGCCGACGATAAAATCCGAGGTCAGGCTGATACCCGGCCGCACGCGGCGTAAGCGAGCCACTTTGTTCTTGTATTCGTCGACAGTGTAATTGCGTTTCATCAAATTGAGGATTCGATGACTGCCGCTCTGCACCGGCAGATGCAGATGGCCTACCAGTTCCGGAACCTCCCCATAAACGGCGGCCAACTCTTCGGAAAACTCACCGGGATGCGAAGTCGTAAACCGAATCCTATCAATACCATCTATAGCAGCCGTATAGGAAATCAGCAAGGCAAGGTCGCACACGCCACCATCGTGGGTGGCACCGAGGTAAGCGTTTACATTCTGTCCGAGATACGTGATCTCTCGTACGCCCTGGTCGGCGAGCGCCACGACCTCGGCGATCACGTCGTCGAAGGGCCGGCTGAATTCCTCTCCACGGGTGTAGGGCACGACGCAGAACGAGCAGTACTTGCTGCAGCCCTCCATGATGGAAACGAAGGCCGTGGGCCCATCTGCCCGAGGCTCCGGCAGGCAGTCGAACTTCTCGATTTCGGGGAACGAGACATCCACTTGCGGAGCGCGTAAACGCTGGGCGTCGCTGATGAGTTGGGCCACGCGATGCAGGGTCTGCGGCCCATAAACGATGTCCACATAGGGAGCCCGCTCCTGGATGGACGCACCCTCTTGACTGGCGACACAACCGCCGACGCCGATGATGAGCTCCGGCCGCGCCAGCTTCCACTCGCGCCAGCGTCCGAGCTGGGAGAATACCTTCTCTTGCGCTTTTTCCCGCACCGAGCAGGTGTTGATGAGCAGGACATCGGCATCCTCGGGCACATGGGTACGCTCAAACCCGTGGGAGGCGGCCAGCAGGTCGGCGGTACGCGCCGAATCGTACTCGTTCATCTGGCAGCCGAATGTTTTGATATACAGCTTTTGCGACATGCTTTTCCCGCCCGGGAGGGCCGGTAAACGTACACCTTTTGGCCCTGCTTTTCCACGCCGAGCAGCCACAGAGCGATTACACCGCCCGCGAGGCCGGCGCCATGGCTCATTGGGCCCCACTGGCGGGTGGCAAGGGCCACTCGCGCCATCCCCCCAGGGCGGGATAGTAGAGGCCCAGGCGAATGGGCCGGGAATCGGCGGCGGACATCAGGCGTCCGTAGCGCTCCAGCTGCGCCCGGTAGCGCTGCTGCTCGCGGTCCAGGAAGACTTGCAGGTCACCGCCCTCGTGTCGACTGGACTTGTAGTCGACGATCCAACACACGCCGTCGGCGTCGACGAAACTGCGGTCGATGACCACGTTCGCCAGTCCGCCCGCGTCCACACCACTCAATGCGAGCTCGCTTCGGGCTGCCTGGTGGCCGGGATCCAGAAGCCAGCGGCCGCGGGCGTCCACGAGAACCCTTTCCAGGGCCTCCTGCACACGCGCGATGGCGGCGGGCATTGCCTGCGCGGGGATGCCGAGACCCGCCAGCATCGCCTGCCAGGCATTGCGTCGATGCCCCAGGCGCGCGCTATTCCAGGCGCGCGCTCCGTCGCGGGATATTTCCATGAGCGCACGGTGAATGACGGTACCCACGTGGCGTGCCATCTCCCCGGCCCAGTCGAACTCCACCGGTGCGGGCGCCCGCGCGTCCCCCGGCTCGCTGCCATCGGTGTTCGCCACCGCCGATGCCGGCGCGCCAGGCGGGCACCAGTCGGCGGGCAGGCGCCGCAGCCCGGCAACCGTTGGCCGGGCCACCGCGCCACCGATCTGGGGCGGGGTATCCCCGCGCGCCGCCAGCGCCTCCTCGAAAGCACCGGCGACGACGGGCCACAGTCGTTTCAGCAAGCTTCTTTTTGCAGGCGATCGCAGACTCTCGCCGTCGTTGTCCACGGCTACGCTACCGAGAAGGTGCAGGGCCTTTCTGGCCCGGGTCGCGGCCACGTACAGAAGCCGGGTCTGCTCGTGCAGATCTTTGTCCGCCTCCAGATCGCGCAGGTATTCGTATATGGGCGGCGCCTCTTCGGCGGGTGATGGGATCGGCGCGAGCAGAAAGTTCGTGTCCTCGGATTCGCCGGCGCGCCTGGTCCAGGCGAGCAGATGAGGATCATCGGCGCGCCCGCCACGCTCCAGGCCGGGAACGATGACCACGTCGAACTCCAGACCCTTGGCTTTGTGCATGGTCATGATCTCGACGTCCGCGTCCTCCACATCGGCGACCGCATGGAGTTGCGCCGCGCGTCGCGCCAGCTCGTCCCCGTCCGCCGGGGTGCCGGCGAGATCCAGTCCGTCCAACAGGCCGAGAAAGGCGTCGACATTGGCAAGCTCCTTGCTGGCTACGCAGGCGGGCCCGCCCAGAGCGACCCAGGCTCCCTCCACCCAGCGGCGCAAGCGCCGGCGTCCGCGCTCCCCCACGGCGGGACCGAGCACCGACAGCAGGCGCGCGGCCCGCCGGCGTCCATCGTCGCTCAGGCCCCCGCGACCCTCGATACCGTCCAGCAGATCGATGATCGCCGCATCGGGCTCATCGACCACCAGAGCATGCAGATCGGCCAGTGTCATGCCACACCACGGGGCGCGCAGAACCGCCAACCAGGCAACCCGGTCCGCCGGGTGCAGCAGGGCGCGGGTCAGGGCCAGTAAATCCTCCACCGCCGGCACCTCCGCCAGAGGCTCGATATCGACGCCACGATGGCGGATGCCGGTCTCACGAAGGCACGGCAATATGGCTTCCAGGTGCGCCCGGGTACGCACCAGCAGCGCGACGCTGGCCCCGGGGTCCTCGGCGCGGGCGGCGGCGATGATCGTTGCAACGCGACGCGCCTCGGCGTCACGGTAGCCATCCGTACCACCATCGCTGTCGCTGTCGCTGTCGCCATCGCCATGGCTGTCATCGCCGCTGCCGCCCTTGAACAGCGCGTGCACCTGCACGCCCCGTGGGCCGCCGCGCTCGCCCGGGTCATCTTCATCGATTGCCACGAAAGCCGTGGATGGCGTGTAGCGGACGGCACCGGCAACGGCATCGTCGGCGGGCGGCATCACCTGGGGGAACACGCCGTTGACCCATGCGACGACATCCGGGCGCGATCGAAAATTCGCACTCAAGCGCAACGACTCGACCGCCAGCCCCGCGAAACCGTGCTGGGCCACGTGGAGAAATAGGCCGACATCCGCCTCGCGGAATCGATAGATGGACTGCATGGGGTCGCCCACCAGAAACACCGTGCGGCCGTCGCCCGGCGCCCAACCTGCCGTCAGTTGCTGAAGCAACGCGAAATGGCTGTGGGAGGTGTCCTGGAACTCATCCACGAGAATGTGGCGGATGCGGTAGTCCAGGGCCAGGGCAAGGTCGGTGGGTGATTCGTCGCCGCCCAGAGCCTGGCGCGCGGCATTGGTGATCTCCGAGTAATCCACCTGGCCGCGCTCCGCGAACACTACCCGCAAGCAGGCGGTGGCCACCGGCAAAATCTCCAGCAACGCATGGAGCACCCGCCACTGGCCATCGGTGTACACCGGTTCCGGCAACCGGCCGACGGCATGCAGCCGCTCGCGGAGCTGGAATGCCCCCGCCAGCCTGGCGAGCAGATCCAGGCCCCGGGCACGCATCTCCTGCAACCGCGGTTGCTTGTCCGCCGGAAATCCCTCACGGCGCGTGAGCGTCTTGCGCCAATTGCCTTCCCTGGTGAGCAGCGTCGCGGCAACGCCCTGCCAATGGCGCCGCTCGGGCGCGCTCGCGCCGGGCAGCTGCGCCAGACCCGCGCAAGCCACTGCCGGCGACCTCGAAGCGTGGTCGAGCAGCGTGTCACCGGCATAGGCACACACCGCGGCCAGCTCGTCGGCAAGCTCCCGGGGCACAGCGGCTCGCAGCAGCGCCAGCTCTTCGCCGACAGCCTTGGCAAGCTCCGCTTCCAGCTCCCTGCGGCGCGACCCGGGGTCGCTGCTTCCGGGCAGCAGATAACGCAGCCACTGATCGCGACGCGAGAGCATTTCCACCAGCATGCGCTCGAAGCGCCCCAGGTCGCCGTCGAGATGGCTGACCAGGGTGACCACACACTCGCTCCACGGCGTGTCTTCGTGCAGCAACCCGACCACGTCGCGGGCCGCCTGCCGATACAGGGGTGACACGTCGTCAACGATCAGCGCATCGCCGCCCAGACGCGACAGCCATGGCATTTGCGTGGCAATCGTGCGGCACAGTGCGTCGATGGTGAGAATGCGCATGCGCCCGGGTTGCGCGTTCAACGACCAGCCTTTGTGCACGTCTCTTGCCACCACGGCGCGCGCCAGCGCCAGAGTCGTTTCCTGGTACGGGTTCTGGGCAGGCTCGCGCCCGCCGTCCTCGGGTTCGGCGCTAGCCGCCATGGCCAGGGCATCCAATACCCGGTCGCGCATCTCCGCCGCCGCCTTGCGCGTGAAAGTGATGGCGATGATCTCCTCGGGATGCTCGACGGTGGCGAGCAGCCGCAGGTAGCGCTGAATGAGCAAACCGGTCTTGCCGGATCCCGCCGGCGCCTGCACGACAAAGGAACGCGACGCGTCCAAGGCCGTTTCGCGCACCTGCTGGTCGGCTGGCTGGCGGCTGTTCACGGCGGTCATTGCTCGTGGATCCGGCACAGCACCTGCAAGCCGCAGTAGCGGCAGGTGGTGCCTGGTCGTTTCGGATCGACGCGGGCATCGCCCTCCAGGTAGGCCTGCGCGAGCCTGGTCAGGCGCTGCCGCCACAGGGACTTGTGCGCCTCCCAATCCCGGGCCTGGCGCGCGCCGTGCAGCCGCGACGATGTCACGCTGGTGACGCCGGGCGCGACCTGGTCGCCATCCCCCAGACCGCGGTAGCCGAGCTCCCCGGGCCGCAGCACACCGAATGCGAGGCCGGCCACCTGTCCGCCGCCGAGGTCGTCCAAGGCCAGCGCATACACGGGCAGCTGCGGTTCATCGGGGCGCTCGCCGAACCAGTCCTTCGGGTTGCAGCGCCCGGTCTTGTAATCCACCAGGAACAGCTCGCCGCCATCCAGGCGGTCGACGCGGTCGGGCCGCAGGGTCACGGGTAGTCCGGCGACGGTGCTGGACTCGCTGTGCTCGGCTTCCACTTCGAAGGGCGCACGCCCGGCTTCGATGTCCAACCACGCATCGGCCAGAGCCTCCAGACGTTTCTGCTCCATGGCCAGCAGCCGCCCGCGCAGGGTGTGCGGCCGCTGCCGGGCCTCGTCGGCGAGCACCCGACCCGCGGTGGCGCGGATGAGCTGCGCGCGTTCCTCTTGCGACATCGCGAGCAGGCGCGACTGCCCGCCAAGAGCCTGCCACAGTAACTCGAGCAGCCGATGGGCGAGATTGCCGCGCACCCGCGGATCCAGGCTGCTGTCCGGCGCCGCCACGTCGCCTGCGCCCAGGCGGTGGATGGCGAAGGCACGAAAGGGACAGGCCGCCTGGTCCTTGAACACCGACACGCCGCCGCGCACCGGGCGGCTGGCGTCGACGGCGGGCGCCACCTGATCATCGAGAACCTCCAGCGTGGGCGCAGCCAGGTGCACGCCCTCGGCGTCGCCGGGCACCTGGCTGGTCATCAGCGCGCCCGCCTCGCCCGCCGGCACATCGGCGACAAGCGCGCTGGGCCGCAACGCCTCATCCCCCTGCTGGCGGGGATAGCTGACGATGACCTCCGGGGCACTGGCCCGCATGCGCGCCGTCCAGGCCCGCGCCCAGCGCAACTGCTGCTCGCTGCCCGCCCGGGGCATGCCCAGCTCGCGCTGCAATTTGACCGGCAGGAAGGGATTGGGGCGTGCCGGCTCCGGCCATGCCTGGTGGTGCAGGCCGGTGATCCAGAGATGCGCGTATTCGACGCCCACGGCTTCCAGCACACCCAGGATCTGCACCCCGGCGGCCCCCGATCGTGGTTGAAACACCTGTCTCGCGGCCAGCCGCCGCAATTGCGATAAGGCCTGGGAGAGTTCCATGGGCGGCAGAACCGGCGCCAGCGCTGCCAGGGATCCGAGCAGCTCGCGAAACACCGCCACTGCCTGAAACTCATCGCTGGCCAGCGGCCGATCTCCCGGCCAGCCCGCCTGCACCAGCCAGGACGAAAATTGTGCGGCCCATTCGGATACCGGATGCTGCCGCGCAGCGGCAACGCCACGGCTTTGCAGTCCTTCCAGGAGAGCAACGAATGGCGCACCTTTGCCAGCGGAAGGATCCGTATTGCCGGCCCCACGCACGCCATCGAGGCGCCCCGCCAGCTCCCCCAGGCGCGCCAGGGTGTAGCGCGGCTCACCGATCTCGCGCAAACGCGCATCGAGGCGCGCGCGCCAGGTCAACTCCCCGCCGCCAAGATAAGGAGACAACAGCCAGCGCCCGGCGTCAGGCAGTGACAGTTGCCCGCCCATTGCCCGCAGGCTGAGCAGCGCGTCGCTCACCACCGGCACCTGGGCCAACGGGCGGCCCAGGGAGATGTTGAACGCGTGCCCGGGCTCCGCGGCCCCGGGGCGCGCGGCGCCCGGGGCAAACACATCCTCGAAGATGGCCTCGACCCGATGGCGCACTGCCGCGAGTCCCGGGACCACGATTCCGACGGTTCCGGAAGCACCTTCCTCTATCCGCTGTCTCGCCCAGCGGGCCGCGGCCGCCAGCTCATCGTCCCGGCTGGCGAAGTCGAATCGCAGTGCGTGCGCGTCGTGGCATGGCGCTTGCCGGTTTTCGACTCTGATGCCCAGCTCACCCAGGGCAGTGAACAAAGACTGCTGCTGCGGCGTGAGCGCGTCGAAACCGGCCAGCAACACACGCCTGGTGCCGGCAGCATGAACAGCGGCGAGTCCGTCCACCAGCCGATCGCCGACGCTCGCCAGGTCCACCCAGTTTCCGCGCCGGCAGAGTGAGCAATAGCTGCGCGCCCAGCCGCGAAAGGCACGCACCTCCTCGCCAACAAAGCCCAGGTCATCGTCGGGCTGGAGACGCCAGCCGCGCAGCAGCGCCCAGGCGGACTGTGCATTGCGCGCCGCCTCGGCACTCTGCAGCAGCGGCTGCTCGGCATCGGCGGGCGGGCGGTGGGAAATCACCTGCTCCCAGAGACTCAGATCCTGCTCGGCGCTCAGCAATGCCGGCAGGGAGCGGTCAGTGCCGGCAACGAAGTCGTTCCAACACCGCGTGAGCCAGGACGCGTAGGGAAGAATGTCGGGGCTTTCCCAGACCTTCGCCCCCGCCGCCAGCTGCGCGCGATCGAACTCACCGCGTAACACCCGCGACAGGCGCCGATTGACGGTGATCAACGTGGTGTGGCGGTCCAGTGTGTTTGACAGGTCGGTCATCAGCAGTCTGGCTGGATGAAAAACGTGGTCTCGTAGGTTGGGCTGAGCAACGCGAAGCCCAACCTACGAGACTACGGCACTATGCCTCGGGCTTCGGGATCTTCGCCAGGCCATCGATGATGGTGCAGGACGGCACGCGCCCGAAGATGCGCGGCGAGATTCTGATCTTACTCGAGCGGTTGCCGCCGCCGAGGATAACGTACTGCGCGTCCATGACGCGCTGGTCTATCCACAGGGGCAAGTCTTCCGGCAGGCAAATCGGCGTCACGCCACCGATTTCCATGCCCGTCAGCGCGCGGGTCTCGTCGGCGCCGGCAAAGGATACGCGGCGCGCTTGCAAACGCTTGCACACCACGCGATTCACGTCCAGACGAGTGTTGGCGAGCAACACACAGGCCGCAAAGCGCTCGCCACCGGTCTTTGCCTTTACAAGCAGCGTGTTGACGGAATTGCCCAGGGGAATACCGTAACGCTCACAGAACACCGCGGTGTCGGCAAGCTCCGGATCACAGTCCATGACCTCGTAGGCCAGGCCGGACGCATCGAGAAACGCGTGGATACGCCGCTGGACATCCGCGTTCATGCCCGCATTCACGCCCACATTCACGAATGATCCGCCGTTTCGCGCGCGCGGATCGCTGCCAATCGCGCCAGTAGCTTCTGCGCGCGTTCCACCACTGGCACATCCACCATTTTGCCGTCCACGCTGACCGCCCCTGAGCCGGCGCGCCGGGCATCAGCATAGGCGTCGACGAGGCGCCGCGCATGGGCGGCTTGCGCGGGCGAGGGCGTGAAAACG
>Ga0114947_10000595_pt1 | contig 12575 bp, 14 predicted proteins | sample CR02metaG_FD_99656 | JGI IMG/M metagenome (GOLD analysis project Ga0114947, IMG submission 99656) | Deep subsurface microbial communities from Mariana Trench to uncover new lineages of life (NeLLi) - CR02 metaG | ecosystem: Environmental > Aquatic > Marine > Ocean trench > Sediment ...
AGGCTCTTAATTTCTAGAAGCGTACCTACTTTTATTCATTCTATGTCCAACCTGGTCCCGTTCTCTAAGCCGATGGGAGCGCCACCGCAGCAATTCCTCACGGATGCATCCAGGGTTTAGGTCAAGGGTCGCGCAGACGTTGTCAAAAGAAAAGAGCCAATTGCTCTTCCCTTGTTGAAAGATCCATTTCTCGGCCTCATGGAAAAAGCTCGGCCCCTTTTCTTCTTGTGCGACGATGTACTTCTGAAAGCAGGACACGGCATCATCCAAGACTGCCAACATTAGTGTCTGCTCAGGTGTCTTCCTCCTCTGAGGTTCAAAGCTGGTGTCTGGCTTAAACAGAGAGCGCTGGCTATAGACTCTTTCGTTCACTATCATCCTCCGAGGAACGATTACAGTTACCGTTCTTGGTTTGGCCTCACATCACGCAAAATGATTTGGCAATGACGGGAGGCTCTAATTAGTACGTATCGGTGGCTTTATTAGATGGCAGAGCCTATGTCAATAGCTATAGAGGTGCTTCTATATTATTTAGGGGCTAAACTGAGCACTAAGGAACAATTGGGAGCATCAAGCTGGTAGGATACATCTAGCCAGAATCGGCTAGAAGTGGGTTTCGGTTTATGAGGGAGTCTGCTAGGGGAATAGTTTATTGACTAGCACACCTAAATGGACATTTCACAATCAGTATGTGAGCGAGGGGGAAATGTATGGCGACTATACAGAATAGTTCAGGGGAAGCGATCCAACCATCGCCCGTTTTGTTGATGCGTGAACTGATGAGCGGTATGAGGGTCACGCAATTAATCTATGTAGCTGCAAAACTAGGTATTGCAGACCTGCTGAAAGACGGATCGAAAAGTGTCGACGAACTGGCCTCAAAGGTTGGAGCACACCCACGAGCGCTTTACCGAATTTTACGTGCACTAGCGAGCATTGGGATATTTGCAGAGGTGGGAGATCGTAAATTCGAACTGACCGCTCTGGCTGAGCCTCTACAGGATCGAGTACCTGGCTCAGTGAGAGGACGGGCTATCATGAATGGCGAAGAAGTGTTCTGGAAGCCATGGGGAGACCTTCTGAATTGTGTCAAGACGGGTGATAAGCCCTTCAATCGCGTGTTTGGTATGAGCTTCTGGGAGTATCTTACTAGGAATGCTGAAGCAGGGACTAACTTCAATAAGAATATGTCGGCTATGACGGAGCAAAGCGCAAATGCCGTGGTTGAGGCTTATGACTTCTCTGGCGTAAACAGAGTAATTGACTTAGCTGGTGGACGCGGGGCGCTCCTTGCGGCCATTCTGAAAAGGTACCCTCACGTGCAGGGTGTGCTCACCGACCTGCCTCATGTCGCCAATGAGGCAAAGGCATTCATCGAATCAGAGGGGCTTGAAGACCGCTGTGAAATCATAGGTGGCGACTACTTCCAGTCAGTCCCATCCGGGGCCGATATCTACATTATGAAATCGATAATCCAAGGTGAAGAAGAGGATAGTGTGGTTGCCCTCCTCAAAAACTGCCGCCGAGCAATGGGAAATCATGCAAGGCTCTTGATTGTAGATTTGATCATGTCACCCCATGGTTCACCTTCTCCCGCGAACGTATATGATGTCCATATGTGGGTCACGGGTGGTGGTCTACTGCGGACTGAGGAAGAATACGGGGCACTGTTCGAGAATGCTGGGTTTAAGGTGAATCGTGTACTTCCTACGAGATCAGAATTAAGTATTATCGAGGGAGTGCCTGCCTAGACCAAGGTGTCCAGTTTAACTCCACTGCTCTCAGAACGCAATTAAACGACGCTTTAATTGCATCTTGGGCAGGAAGTCCAGGTTCTCAGCTGTTGCCTACCTACAGTCACCCTATCTGTGATCCCTCAAATGCTGCCCGCTGCCAATTGCTTGCTGTCTCTCTATCTCTGCTCTTTGCTATTTGCAGCTATGCTCAGTCCTCAGTCCTTTTTACTCAGTACTGCTAAATCTGCACTTTGCGCTTTGCTGTCTTCGTCATTTTGCTCTCTTCACTTAACACTGTCTTTGCTGCCTTCTGCCCACTGCTTGCTGTCTTTCTGCTTAGTGCAGGTGGCTGCCCAGGAATTCCAACGCGTTTTTATAAGCAATCATCTCCTTCGTCTCCTGGCTCAGGTCTTCCCTTTCAAGAAGAAGGTCGATATGCGTCCTTCTGAGCATGCCTACCTTGTCAGGGTCGTGTCCCCTCCCCGTGATGTCCCCGTGGGGGTAGTCGGTGCCGAGCATGAGATTCTTAGGCGGGATCCGCTCGCATAGGTGGCCGAGAGACGCTTCGGTGGGGTCAACCGTCACGTAAATGTTCGAGAGTAGATATTCGGTCGGATGTTTCTGCGCGAGCTTCCGCGAGCCGGGGTCCATATCATAGGTCACCGCCAACCGATCCCACATCCACAGAAGCCAGGTGGCGCCTGCTTCGCCCAGACAGAACCTCAGGTTGGGAAAGGTATCAAAGACACCGCTATAGATGAGCGAGCAAATGATGGTCAGGTAGTCCGTCAAGGTCGCGACAAAGAATCCCCAGCTTTGACCCATACGCTTGGGGTCGGCGACGCTCCCCCAGTCTCTGCTGTTGGCATGGACGCTGATGGGCACGTTGTGCTCGTTGGCGAAATCATAGAGGGGCCAGAAATACTGATCATCGAAGTTCTTTCCTCCCTGTCCCGCCTTCATGAAAAAGGTCTGGAATCCTGCGTCGAAGGCTCGTTTGGCTTCCTCCAGAGATGCCTTGATATTCTGCGTGGGGATCACGGCGCTGCCGATAAACCGGTCAGGATGCGCCCTGATAACTTTACCGATGGCCAGGTTAGAGGATTGGCACATTGCAGCCGCTAGTCGCGGCTCGGTCTCGTACGCATACTGGCCGAACTCGGGATTGAGCAGTTGTCTTTCGATGCCCATGGCATCCATGTCTTTCAGCCTGCACTCTGGGTCGAAGTCCCCCTTGATGCGCACCCGGGGAAGTAGTGTCCCGCTGCGCCGGGGCGGCTCGGGTAGGTTCGGGGCCACCAGAGCCACCCGTCCCTTCCCCTGGGGAAGCCAGGCCGGAGCGAGATGTCTGAACTCATCCGGCATATAATCGAACTCATCGAGGGGAGCGAAATGCGAGTCCATGTCGATCAGGCGCATTGATATGCCCTCCTTTTCATTTACCCCGTCCCACAGAACGCCCCGTGCGTAAGCGCAGGGATGAATGTTCCGAACTCCCTGCAACCCTGTGGAGTAATCTCTCGGTCGAGACCACCCATCTTAGTCGTGGATCATACTCCACGGGGCAAAGCCACGGACGTAAGCCCGTGGTACGGGGTTTACCGCTCATTGGCGCAGGCGGTCAAGTGAGTGCGTTCAACGGCCGGGCTTATAGCGGGACTATCTTATGTGGGTTCGTGCTGGCTTGTCAATTTTCATAAGGTTCTTTTACGAACAGGCTGGTTCCGTTACCGGAGCTGCCCTCCCTTCGCTTCAGTGGCCCCTCGGCGGGAAGCCTTAGCTGCTCGCTGCGGGCCGCCTCGAAACTCGCTGCGCTCAAACAGTCGATGCTGCTTATCCTCAGCTTCGCAGAGGCTTCCGTCGCCTCAGAACCAATCTTTCGCTCAGGCACGGCAACTCCATTTGCATCGGGTGAGGGCTGAGGGGGCTTGCTGAGCGGAGCATGGACGGAGCAGCGGGATACCCACCGAGGTCGGCGCCGCATGAAAGCCGGAGTCCGCCCACGGTTAACTGAGATCCGGAAGGTTCGTGCGAGCGCAGGCCCGGTGGGTCGCTGCGGGAGTCCCGTGGAGCGTGGTTCGACAGGCTCACCACCCCGAGGAAGATCGAGGGGAAGGAAGGCGCCGAAGCCCAAAGTAACACGCAAGGAGAATGTGCAATCGTCACGTCCGCCAGTTGGACACGATCAAAGAAACAATTCACGCCATACTTTGTAACGCAGAGCCTGTTTTGTGCTGGCAGGTAGGTCACTGATGGAATTACAAATTTGTACGCCCCCTTCGCCAGGATGCCGAGGCGGGGCATTTTGACAAATATTTGGTTCAGCACCATTGCCTCATATGATCTTAGGTGTAAAAAGCCCTTGAAGTCCATGGTGTTACAGTCTGGCACTGGTTTTGCGACCCTATCTCTCCAACGGGTATCAAATGAAGAAAAAGAAGATCCTCATAGTTGAAGACAACCCAGATTTGAGCAAGGTTCTGGAGCTGCTGCTCAAGAGCCCCTATGAAACCATTTCGGCAAAAAACGGTGAGGAGGCTGTGGACATGGCCGTTACGGAGGTACCGGACCTTATCATAATGGACCTTATGATGCCTGAGATGAACGGTTTTGAGGCTGCCCGTCTGATCCGCCAGGTCCCAAAGACCCGTTCCACTCCGATCCTAGCTATAACGGCGGGGCTCAGCAATCGTATCGAGGAAGAGTGTTCCCGAATTGGTTTTGACGACTTTATGGCTAAACCATTTACTTACAAGCAACTGATTCCCCGTATCAGGAAGCTGTTAAAACAATACGGCACGTATCCCAGACGCCATTCCGAGAAATCCCTCTAGCCCGTTCCTCCGAGCTCCGATCCCTTTCCTTATTCGCTCTGCCCTCTGCTGCGATCTTCTGGCCGTATCCCGTCAATCCTCTATCTTCGATCCTCGTTTTTCCCCACTCAGTACTTAGTCCTCGTTACTCAGTACTAAATGCGCTTTGCTTTGTGGTTGTCCGTAGTCCTGTAGTCAGTGGTCTATGACTTGCTGCCTACTGCTGACTGCCCGCTGCCTTTCTTGGTCTACGCTTTTGCCTTGTTACTGTTAACTTTTCACTTGATTCAGCCCTGCCCTCCCCCCGCGGTGTCTATTTAAAATCCTCGTTCAAAATCCATGCAAGGCGGATACCCCCTTGAGCCAGCCGCCGACGCATCACGGGGAGGGCGCGGCGCAGATACTCATCTGTGATTATCCCTGTCTCCGGCAATCTATATGCGTAGGTCCGTGCGAGCTTCAGAGACTCCTCTGCCCACTGGGCCGCGGTTCCACTCTTCCATGCTTGCCGCTCACCTGGTGTTACGCCCTCATCAAGGCGCACCGCAATTTTAGCAGCCGACCCTTGTTCCTTCAATTCAATGATCTTGGTCTTGGCGTCCCATAGCCTGTGAAGGCTTACTCTTGCCCCCCCGTAGTTCACGTAAATATCGCTGCCTCCCCTATCTTTTCTATGCCCTGCATGCAGAGGCATATGAATGTCAGCAACGAGGTGTGCTACAAATCGAAGGGCAATACGCCTGAGATTGAGCGGCGCCTCTTCGTCCACCATGACTCGCCGGTACCAGCGAATCGCTTCCACAATACAGTTGCGACGAGGGCAGTTCCTGGCGCGAATGTAGTATGATTCTTCGGCAGTGAAGTTTACGTAGTGGAGCGAATTCATATCTTTAATTTTCTTACCCTCATGATCCGGCCAAATGCCTGCTCTAGCCAGGGCCTCATCGACCGAAGACTTGGGTCTCAATATCGCCTTAACCTGTTCCAAGGCCTTATCCGTCAAGTTTCTCTGAGCAATATGCCCGACCACCTCATGACCCGTGTCACCCCAGGGGTAGACGGGGTGGGCGAGGATCAGATTGCTACCCAACACTGCACAAAGAAGAAAAAATCGGTGCATTTTTAATCTCTCTTTTCTAGTACGGTGAATTGACTCGACTCAAGTTCCAAAGATGCCATAGCAGGCCAAGAATGCCAATAAGCGGCTGAGGGAAAAAGGGCACCAGATCATTCCGTCTGGCATTTCGCCAACGGGGTCTTGGTCGTTTTAAAAAATAGACGTGGCTGTGGACCCCTCCAGGCCTTCAGAATTTGCACAATTGTAACAAAGGATATCTAGGAGTCGTTCCGGCGTGACCGGAGAAATAGAAAAAAAATAGTCGAGGTGAGAATCAACGAGACCACCGAGGTAAGGGCCAGGCCAAGGGCGATACCGAAAAGGGAGATTAAGGTCCCAAGGGCTATGGACCCAACCGAGCGCATTCCATGATCCATCTGAAATACACTCATGACCCTCCCCAAGAAACCGTAGGGCACCCGCATCTGAATAATCACCCGGCTGATGGTGCGATAAGCAACTCCAGTGGCTCCCACTAGAGTCAAAAGCACAATCGAGAAGAATAGGCTGTTGGACAGGCTAAAAAGAATTAGGAATACAGGCGTGCTTGTGGCCGCTACGAAGATCAAGGTCTCCTTGTTCCACTTTTCCAACATAGGTGTGAGAAAACTTAGGGCAACAATACCTCCAAACCCCTGTGCTGCCATCAGCAATCCCAATCCCCCAGGACCCACGTTCAGCACCTCCTTGGCAAAGACCGGAAGAAACCTGTGATAGGTGCCCACAAAAATACTTAGAATAAACGCTGCGCCGATGCTGATCAATATCACCGGTTCATGCCAGACATAACGAAACCCCTCATTAACTTCTCGTAAAAAATTGCCTCCTCCTCTGCGCAGCTCTTTTCTAGGTAGCTGGATTGAGAGGAATCCCAATCCGGAAATCACCAAACACACGGTGTAGAACAGGAAACAACCCCCCGCACCAATCCACAGGATCGAGGCCCCGCCCAGGGAAGGGCCCAGCACACGGGCGATATTAAATTCGATCGAAAATAGGGCTACCCCACTTACGAGATCGTCTTGGGGTACGAGGTCACGAATTATCGAATGCGCGGTGGGAGGGTTAAGGACCCTGGCCACGGAATGAGCTATCTGCAAGGTCAGGATGTGCCAGAACTCCAGAACACCTGCGAAGTACAGAAGCGCCAAAATAAATATGGGGATAGCAGCGAAAAACTGAACCAGTATCAGTATATGCAGACGGTTGTAGCGGTCGACGAGAACGCCAATAAACGGTGTAAGGATCAGGCTAGGAATCGCCTCTAATAGCCCTAAAAGACCCAGCGCTAGGGCAGACCCGGTGATTTCGTAGGCGAGCCAATAGAGTGCAATCTCCTGAACGAACTGTCCTATGGAGGCTAGAAAATCACTGGTGCAAAAGAGGACGTAATTTTTATGGTGTAGTGCTCGATAGGTGCGAATACAGTGAACCCCCTTTCCGGACTGGCGGACAGGTCAGGGATCGGAATGCTATTTTCACAACCCCTAGCAGGTTGTTGAAAAAGCTGTTTGCAGGCTGGTCAAAAAGATCTCAGAGGCGAGGCTTCGACGCTAGCTCAGCCGAGCGGCGCGCGAAAAATCGATGAGCGGAGGCGTACTTAGGCGGTACGTTGGAGCGACTCTGCTTAGAGCGGGTAAATTTCCCCAGCCGATTAAGCGCCACTTTCATAAACGCCTGCTTGAAGCATGCTGTTGGCATATGAGTCTTTTTCAGCAGCCTGCTAGGAGATAGGGTTTTCTAGGGGGACCTTCAGCGAGCCTTGGGAACTTTCCTGGATTTAGCGCGTGCCAACATCAGCATGATCAGGTCAAGGCCACCGTCCTCTGAATAACTGAAGTGCACACGGTGGTGCGGGTTATCGTAACGATCCCAACCCCCGGAGTCTCCCTGGACTCCCGGAGTCGGAGGCCCAGAGGAAGTCGGTTTACCCAGAGCAGCACGCACCCTGTCCGGAGGGTCCCCGAACTTGATGCCCTTGGGAAGCTTGCCAGCAAACTGCGCGTAGCCATTTCTACCGAAGCAGTTAAGAAAGATCGTCTCCACAACGCGTTCAGGCCCATATCTAATCTCAAACCCGCGACTGCGAGACATCAGATACCGGCGTTTAACAAAGGGCCACCCTTTGTATTTGCAGCCGGCGCAAAGGGACGCAACGAACTCATCGTCGATTGTGAGTCCCAGGTACGAGGTCATCTCGTCCATACTGGGTACGCGATTATTGGCCATTGCAATGCCGTTTCGAACCAATGAGTACGCTTTGCCCTTTGCCTTATTAATAAGTCCACTCAAAGTTTTTATCTCGATAGGCCTCATCAGGCATCATGGACTTCAGGCTTCGCTTTGCCAGTTCTTCTTCGAACTTCTGCCGAATCCATAGCTCCTCGTCCGGATACTCGATCTGGTCTTTTGCTCGGTCTTCTACCTTTTCCGCGTGACCAGAGAATTGTGGCAGAGGATGCAGAGCCAGGTAGCGTCCGGGGACCCCAGCGACATTGAAATGCTGGTGAAACCAACGATTCGGCGGGGTGAAGAGACTTGCCTCGTGCCAGGGGACCACCACCTTCTCGCCCCCTTCCGGCCACATCACAGAATAACCTTCACCCGTTGGTATCACGATAGCCCGTCCCGGACCGTGGCGGTGCCCTTTCTTGTATGTCTTGGCGGGAAAGACGGACATGTGACAGGAGGCCTCCGAGCCGGCGAACTGGATCCACACCACATGACCGCCCGCACCCCGTCCTTTAAACGGGTCCAGCCGATCCCAGGCCCTCATGTCTGGAAAAAAGTTTCCATACCAGACATTGCGCGCCCCCATGGTACCTCCCGTGTCTGTCATGACCTTCGCCTCAGCGTAGAGGTTGCCCAGGCCACTGTCGGCACTTTCGGGGACGGTGAAACTGTTGTTAAAGAAAAACTCTGGGTCTTCGGTGGCCGATAGGGCCACAGGCAGGTAGTTGTAGTGCATCAACTTGACTGGTCGATCACCCTGGGTATTGCACAACTGGTGATGGTAGTGCCGTGGAATCATAAACATGCTGTACTTCTGCCACTCGAAGGTCTTCTTGGCCCTACCCTCACCACTCCAGACAGTAGTCAGGCCGCGGCCTTCAAGGACATAGACAATCTCATCTACTCCCAGTTTGAAGGGCGGCAGGGTCTTACCAGGGGCGATTTCACTGACCCTGAGCTCGTTCACGCCTTCCATTCCCATCAGCTGCACAAAGGCGGTATTGCATTCCCGCAGAGGCCACCATGCTAATTCAAGCTCCCTCTGATCCTCGATGTAAAAGCCCCGGTGGATCGGCAGCCCCTGGGACTCCATCCACCGATCATAGGGAAACTCCCGCTTTCCGGCAGCGATTCCGCTCCTCGGCATCGCCTCTGAGATACTCTGTGCCATAGGTGTTCCTCCTCCTAGTAGGTGCTCGATCTTACGCCTCTGATTCGGCCACAGTTCGACCGATCAGATTGGCCAAAGGTTACCGAACTCTAAAACTGGCATTGTTTGATGTCAAGGCCGCGAGCCCTACGCCCTGCTCTCTGGTTGTCTGTAGTCCTGTAGTCAGTGGTCTGTAACTTGCTGCATGCTACCAACTGCCTGCTGTCTTTCTGCCCCCTGACCTTTACCCTCTGCTCCTCGCTTTGCGCTCAGCGCTATGCGCTTTGCTCCCAGCCATCCTCGATTCTCGATCCTTCGTCCTACCTAGCTGATAGCTGAAAGCTGATGGCTGATAGCTTTCTCTCCTGCCCTTTTTCCTATGCGCGCTTCGCCTAGATTTCAGTGCCGATCCCCGCTGCCCGGGCCTTGTCATGGGCCAGTTTACCAAGAGCCATAAATCCAACGCCTTGATCACTGTTCTGCTTGAAAAGCGTGATCTCTTTCGGATCGGTTCGGCCGGGGATCTTGCCGGCAACCAGTGGCCCGAGTTCGCGAATCTCTTGCCATTGAAGAATTCCCTTGGTGATGGGCTCGAGCAAGTCACCTTGCTCGTCTTGCTTGGCCTGCTGCACAAGGGTTGCAACGATGAGATCGGCGCGGCGTAACACCTCGTCATCGAGTTCCCGCCGCGGCGAAGAAACGAGGCCTTGCTGAAGCAGTTCTTTGTTGCTCCCGACAATGGAGGTCACATGCACGCCCTGGCTCAACCACTCTCCGTAAAGAACTGGCACGTTGCTACCGGTAGCGCACACAATGAGGTCGACCCCTGAGGCCGCCATCTCCGGCCGATCCACGGGCTCGAGTTCAGCTTTAATATGCTTCTGCATCAACGCACAAAAGGCGCTACGGTTTTCGGCATTCCGGCTGTAGACCTTGACCTTTTCAAGGGGACGAATGGCATTCATGGTCATCAAGTGGCGCCGCGCCTGGCGGCCGGTACCGTAAAGCCCCATGACCCGGACGTCAGGCCGAGCCAGATACTTGGTGCCGACAGCACTCGTGAGGCTCGTTTCGGTGGCAAAATGATCCATCGGACCATCAAACTCAAAGAGCGGCAGCGACCCTACGATGAGGGCGAGTAGCTCGGCAGACTCACTGTTGTAGACAACGTAGACCCTGTGGCCGGCGTGGGCGTATTGCTGAGCTTCCCGGGTGTAGCTAAAGCGTTCGTAGTGGATGAAGGTGCCGGCAACACCCTGGTTATAGCAGCCCCCGGGGTGGATGGTGAGCCTCCGGTCCTCGTGCAGCATCCGTAGGCGGGGAAGACTGAAATGGGGGAGCTCTCCTTGATCGCGAAAGCCCTGTTCCACAGCGGCAATCGCCTCATCGAGAGTGATCAACCCCTTGAGCTTCTCAGCTTTTATCAGTAGGGCCATATTCTCCTCCTCTTGACCTGTTCGGCTGTTATTTTTTCTCTGCGCTTTGCTTTTTAATTGTCTGTAGTCCTGTAGTCTGTGACTTGCTGCATGCTGCCCACTGCCTACTGTCTTTCTCCCTCCACGCTTTGCTCCCAACCATCCTCTATCCTCGATCCTTCCCAAGTGCGCTTTGCGCCATGCGCTATGCGCTTTGCGTTTGAACTCATACCGACAGAGTAGTTTGAGCACTGGCCGCCGGTACCCGTTGCGGTTCTGTACCGTCCGGGAGACGCCAGTATTCCTTTTGCTTGCGGAAGGGGAGGACAAGAAGCCTCACGATTCTGTTATCTTCCGGTTGCTGGAAAGCGGGAACCCCGATCACCACTTCCGCTTGCCTTATATTGAGCCGCAGGGTCCCGTGGACCCAATCCCACCAGCGGAAAATCACCGAAAAATTTGCCTCCGTCTCCTCCCTCACAGCCGAGTGATGGATACCGTGCATGCGCGGCGTAACGATAATCATGTTGAGCCATCGCTCAACTCTAACGGGCAAGCGTAAGTTACTATGGTGAAACAGAGTGGCGCATTGAAAACTCAATTCGTAAACAACGTAATTTAACGGTGAAATCCCGAGGAGAAGAATCTGAAGGCCTCGGAACGCCGAGGAATAAAACACCTCTCCGAAATGAAAGCGGAAGGATGTCGAGACGTCCAGGTCCGGGTCAACGTGGTGGACATTGTGAAAACGCCAAAAGAACGGGAAGGCATGATTGACCCGATGCCAATAGTAAAAGGAAAGGTCCATGAGCAGGAACCCAATCATCACTTCGAGGGGTGCCCATGAATTAAAGAGGTGTAACAAGCCGAAGCCGTTTTTTGCGCTCCAGGCCATCAGTTGGAGGACCAACGGCACAATCACAGCAGCTCCGGTCCCAAGTGCCAAGGCCGAGATAACAGCATTGACCATGAGGCGCCCCATCCGGGACCGTTTCGGTTGGCGCAGCGCGAATCGGGGTTCGAGTGCCCAGAGCACCAAGAACACGGCGGCCACAATGAAAACCGTGACCATTTTAAACTGGCCGATAAAGTCATCCATCAGTGGCTAGCTTAGTCTATTGAAGCCACCGAACCAACAGTTCGGCGTAGCTGTGTCATCCAACTGAAAGGGGAAAGCGAGTTGACAGAGTTCATGGCCTCCTCTACCATTACCCGACTTGCAAAAATTTATACAGATGAGGGAGCATTCTGACCCTGCGCATTCGAAAGATCCTTTTCGCCACCGATTTTTCCCCTGCCTCCCGGCGTGCCTTTGATGCCGCCCTGGACTTGGCCAAGCAGAATAAGGCGGAGCTGACGATTTTTCACTCTCTGGTCCCCGCTGTCCTGTACGCGGAAGCAGAAACGGCCGACTCCCTCTTCGCGCAGATTGAAGCCGACACTCGCAAAAACGCAGAGACCGCCTTGTCGCGCCTCAAAGCGAGGGCCAACAAGGGAAAGATCAAAACACGAACCCAAATACGTAATAGATCTGCTGCTATTCAGATTCTTTGCGCGGCAAAAAGCCGGCGTGTGGATGTCATCGTCGTGGGGACCCAGGGGCGTACGGGCCTATCAAAGCTCCTTGTCGGCAGCGTCGCCTCGCGTGTCATATCCATGGCCGACCGTCCTGTCCTCACGGTTCCGGGCCGTTGATATTTGTCGCGTTTGCCCCCCCAAGGCCGCCGCCATGCGGCTGACTCCAGAAATGAGGTAATTTGATCTGTAGCGGTTCCTTTATGGTCACACCTGGTGTTGATCGGTAATGACCTCAATCATCCAAGTGCGTGGCCTTGAGATGCCGGTCGATCGTTGTGTATCCCTTCCACTGTTCCACCACCCAGTAGCGGATTCCGTACTCGAACCTGAGTTCTTTCGTGTCGCTATCGGACGGGTTGAAATGCTGGTGATGCATCATCCCAGGTGGGACATGCACTGCATCACCCTGCTCCCATTCGTATTTCTTCCCTCCGATTTCCGAGTAACCGTTGCCCTGCAGGGCGTAGAGGTAAGCCTCGGGGTGGGCGTGACTGTGGCTCTTGGAGTGAGGCACATCCACAAAAATCGAGCTGA
>Ga0114947_10000596_pt1 | contig 12575 bp, 11 predicted proteins | sample CR02metaG_FD_99656 | JGI IMG/M metagenome (GOLD analysis project Ga0114947, IMG submission 99656) | Deep subsurface microbial communities from Mariana Trench to uncover new lineages of life (NeLLi) - CR02 metaG | ecosystem: Environmental > Aquatic > Marine > Ocean trench > Sediment ...
AATCTATGTTATGGTAGACTAGCCGGCGCTCGGGGGTGTGGTGTAGCGGCCTAACACGCTGCCCTGTCAAGGCAGAGATCGCGGGTTCGAATCCCGTCATCCCCGCCACAATTTCCCCCGGTTTCCCACTACAAGATTGATAGCAGCCATAAGCGTTTCCAACCCCTGACTGCCTGCACCGATTCCTCAAATACCGCGTCAGATTCGAAGGCAATCGAACTGCGTTCCCAGCCTCTCTCACATTGCTCCCTGCTTGACATGCAGAAAATCGCCGTGGTATGCTCGGCCGGCTTTCGGGGGGCTAGACACTATTTCTAAGCATCAGAAGTACTGGTTGGGGTTCAATCGGGCGCCAGGCATCGGCCCGGCTCGACTCAAAGTGCTATTGGAAGTCTTTGGCGGCATCGATTCCGCTTGGAACGCGTCGCCGGCCAAACTGCGCGCAGCAGGCCTGTCTCGAAAGACCGTAGAAAAATTTGTGCACGCGCGCGGTGAAATGGACCTCGACGCGGAACTGGCGCGATTGGATAGTTTGGGCTACCAATTGCTGTCCTTGGAGGATGCCGGGTATCCAGAGCACCTGGCTGAAATCCATTCCCCACCGATTGTGCTTTACATTTGGGGTGAATTGCTGCCACAGGACAAGGTGGCAGCGGCCATTGTAGGCACGCGCAAGGCGACACCTTACGGGAGGGCAGTGGCTCGAGACCTGGCTTCAGGATTAGCGGCCAGTGGGGTTACTGTCGTCTCGGGAATGGCGCGGGGAATTGACGGGGTGGCGCATCAGGCGGCCCTTGAAGCGGGTGGGAGAACGATCGCGGTGCTGGGATCAGGTCTTGATCACCTATACCCACCAGAACACCGAAAGCTGGCGAATCTGATTGCGGAGTCTGGTGCGGTTGTTAGTGATTATCCGCTAGGAACGCGGCCTGAGGGAGGTAATTTCCCGCCTCGGAACCGCATCATATCGGGCTTGTCGCTCGCCGTGATCGTAGTGCAGGCCGGAGAACGGAGTGGGGCACTCATCACTTCAAATTTTGCAGCGGAGCAAGGCCGAGACGTATTTGCGGTACCAGGTCGAATCTATGATCATGGTAGTAAGGGGACCAATCGGCTGATCGGCGAGGGGGCATTTCCAGCGACCTCGGTCGACGATGTACTGGAGGTGCTGAACCTGGATGTTATTGCCCAAGCTGCGCCGGTTGCGCTTCCCGAGGATGACACGGAGCGACTGGTGCTTAGCAGCCTCGGATCCGAACCGATCCACATCGATGACCTGCGAGCACGCTGCGAGCTGCCGATCGCGGAATTGACGGCCTGTTTGTCCATGCTCGAAATTCGTGGGCAAGCACGCCAGGTGGGCGGTATGCACTACATACGGGCACGCGAGCCGCGCGCAGAATACAGGCTAGGATGACACTAGAGCACACTACAGCGGTGATCATGGCGGGAGGAGGCGGCACGCGGCTGTGGCCGCTTTCCCGATCGAACCGCCCGAAGCAAAGTCTGGCAATCCTGGGCGACCGCACCCTCTTTCAAATGGCGGTCGACCGGCTAACGCCTGCAATACCGACGGAACGGATCCTGGTTGTCTCAGTGGAATCCATGGCTGGAATTCTCCAGCCTCAGATTCCGTCACTCACTTCGGATAATTTCCTGAATGAGCCATTCCCGCGCGGGACGGCTTCGGTGCTTGGCTACGCAGCAACCGTGCTGAACCGTCGCGCGCCGGGCACAGTTATGGCGTGCCTAACGGCAGATCACATCATCCAGAATGAAGAACGCTTTCTCGAATTGCTGGCGGCGGCGGAGGCGCGCGCGCTTCAAGGGGAGCTCGTGACGCTCGGAATTGCTCCTTCCGCTCCGTCCACCGGCTACGGATACATCCATCTGGGTGAAAAATTGGCCGCAGAACAGGGTTTCGACATTCGACAGGTTCTGCAGTTCAAAGAGAAGCCCGACTATGCCGCGGCAGTGGAATATATCGAAAGCGGAGAATATGCCTGGAACTCCGGCATGTTCGTCTGGACTCCCGAGCGAATTCTGCAAGAGATTGAGCGGTTGATGCCCACACTTTATGCCGCGCTGCAAGAAATCGATCGCGCGCTCGGCAAGCCTGAGGAAAGCGCCGTGATTGCGCGGGTTTGGGAGGGTCTGGAGAGCGAGACCATCGATTACGGGGTGATGGAAGGTGCCGAGAATGTAGTGGTCATCCCGGCGAACGACCTCGGTTGGTGGGACGTGGGCGGCTGGGACCGATTCGATGAACTGATGGAGTCGGATCAGAATGGGAACACCGTCATGGCTACTGACATTCTTCTCTCGGATACGAACCGAGCAGTGATTTATCAAGAACCGGGTCTACACCGATTGGTGGCGACTCTGGGGCTTAAGGACATCGTCATTGTGGATACCGAAGACGTCTTGTTAGTGTGCGATCGTAAACGCGCGGAAGAAGTAAGGAGTCTGGTTGCCGGGCTATCTGAAAGCGGTCTGGAGGATTATGCCTGACATAGAGACGTATTGCCTGAAATGTAAGGTAAAGCGCCCGATCGAGAATCCGGAAGCGACTTTTACCAAGACCGGCTCTCCGGCAACCCGCGGGACATGCCCGGTTTGTGGTTCGAAGTTGTATCGGATGGGCCGTACTGAGGCACACGAAGGCCTTGAGCCCCCGGAAGTCAAGCCACGAGCCAAAGCGAAGAAACCTCGCAAAGGCAAGATGGTTATTGTCGAATCGCCTGCGAAGGCGCGCACTGTCGGCCGCTTCCTGGGCAATGGATATACGGTAAAGGCATCTGTTGGCCATGTGCGAGACCTGCTTCGGTCTCAAATCTCGGTCGATGTCGACAATGGATTTACACCGAAATATCGGGTACCGAACGAAAAACGGGAGGTCGTCAAAGACTTAAAGAAGGCCGTCGCCAAGGCAGAAGAGGTCTACCTGGCAACCGACCCCGATCGGGAGGGGGAAGCGATAGCCTGGCATCTGTTGGAGGCGGCGGAAATCGATGACGACCAGGCTCGGCGTGTCGTCTTTCACGAGATTACAAAGGAAGCCATCGAAGAAGCCTTTAAGCATCCGCGCAGCATCGATTCCGATCTGGTAGACGCCCAACAGGCTCGTCGCATCTTAGATCGCCTTGTCGGGTACAACATCAGCCCGCTGTTGTGGACCAAAGTTCGCAGCCGTTTATCTGCCGGCCGAGTGCAATCCGTGGCCTTGCGATTGGTTGTCGATCGCGAGCGAGAAATCGAGGATTTCGAGGCGGTGGAGTATTGGAGTCTCGATGGCGATTTCCTGAGCGAAGAGAAGCCGCCGGAATTTCGGGCCGGTTTGCGGAAGCTCGACGGTGAGGATCCAGTCATCTCCTCAGAGGTCGCAGCGGAGGAATTGCTGTCAGACCTGCGGGGCTCCGATTTCAAGGTGGGCAGGGTCAAGCCCGGCTCGCGCGTGCGGCGGCCGCAGGCCCCTTTCATAACGAGCAGCTTGCAGCAATCTGCATCCCGCCGATTGCGATATTCGGCGCGCAAGACGATGGCTATCGCTCAACAGCTCTATGAGGGCATTGACCTCAACAGTCACGAACCGACCGGCCTCATTACGTACATGCGAACCGACTCGACACAGGTAGCAAAGTCGGCGCAGAGCGAGGCGCGGAAGGTAATCCGCGATCAATTTGGCGAAGAGCATCTGCCTGAAAAGCCGCCAACCTATAAGACTCGCGCGAGGAGGGCACAAGAGGCGCACGAAGCCGTTCGCCCGACGTCTGTCAGCCGAACTCCCGAATCAATTAAGGATTTCTTATCCAACGACCAATTCAAGCTTTATCAATTGGTTTGGCGCCGGTTCATGGCCTCTCAAATGAAGCCAGCCGAATACGATACCTTGTCGATCGAAGCCATTGGAACCTCAGAGGCCCATGAGTACCGCTTCCGGGTCAATGCTTCTACCCTGAAATTCGCAGGCTTCCTGGCGGCCATGGCCGATCGGAAATCCAAGGAACCTGAGAAGTCAATCAGCCTGGATAAGCTTCCCGCACTTGTGAAGGACGACCCGCTGAAGTTACTAGAGCTTTACTCCGAGCAACACTTCACGCAGCCGCCGCCGCGCTACAGCGACGCCAGCCTGATAAAGGCGCTGGAAGAAAATGGAATTGGAAGGCCATCGACATACGCACCTATCCTGAGCACTCTTCAGCGACGCGGGTATGTTGAGCGTGAACAGAGACGCATGACGCCGACCGATATCGGAATGACCGTAAACGATCTGTTGGTCGAGCATTTCCCCAACATTGTGGATCTAGGGTTTACCGCTCGGATGGAAGAGGAGCTGGATGAAGTTGCAGAGGGTGATCGCGCATGGGTGGATGTCGTGCGCGATTTTTACGAGCCATTTGCGGTCCAGCTAGAGCGGGCGCGTGAGCTCATGCCTGAAATGAAACTCGAACCGGAGCCAATTGGCCGAATGTGTCCGGAGAGTGGCCACCCGCTCGTAATTCGTCACGGCCGATACGGTAAGTTCATCGGCTGTTCTAATTTCCCGGAATGCCGCCATACCGAGCCATGGCTTGAGAAGATTGGCGTGCTGTGTCCACTTGACGGTGGGGACCTCGTCGAACGACGCACCCGTAAGGGGCGCACATTCTACGGGTGCTTCAACTACCCCGAGTGCGAATTTACTTCTTGGAAGCGGCCCGAACCTACTCCGTGCCCTAATTGTGGTGGCCTGTTGGTGTACCAAAATCGTAAGCATCTGCAGTGCACCAAGTGCGAAAACGTCTACGAACACGACGAAATCCACGAGAAGCAAGCGGATAAGCAAGTAGACCTGGCATAGTTTGTGCAACCCTTAGTTTGCCTTCACCTTGCGATCAGACTAGAATTCGCCGGCTTTTTGCAAGGTTCCAGAAGGGTCCGGGGAAGAGGGTAACTATGGAATCGATCTCAGATTTTACTAATCGAAAATGGGTTCTGCCGCTTGTCGCGGTGATCCTTGGCGTGGCCATCGGCATGGTCTACGCCTGGGTGATCAACCCGGTCCAATGGGTTGATGGAGAGCCCCAACAGTTGAGAGCCGACCTGCAGGAAGACTACTTGCGGATGGCCATAGACTCACATTCCGTAAACCGGGATGCCGAACTGGCCTTGATACGGTTTCAGGCTCTCGGCGAGAACGGAAGCGTCACGCTGGTTGCTGTGTCCGAGGACCCCCAAGAACTGAGCCCTGACGCCATTCAAAGTTTTCATGCAGTTATTGAAATCGATGAGCAAAGTAGTGAGGCTGAGGCGGCCGACGGATCGGCCCTGAGTCAGATCTCTAGCTTGATCATCCCGATTTGCGGGGCGACCGTACTTATCGGACTTGTGCTTGCAGTGGTCTTGGTGCTGAGAGCGCGTGGTCGTGATGATGAGGCGGGTATTGTGGCACCGGACGGGATGGGGCCGGGATCGGATCCTGCCATGCAGGATGCGTCATCCGAGCAGCCCACGGCGCCGGCAGAGCAGGCACTGCAGCCCTTCGAGGCCGAAACGGCCGGCGATGACAGTCTGGCCACATTCCGAACCATTTATGCATTGGGAGACGACGACTACGATGATTCGTTCAGCATCGAGAGCCCGACCGGGGATTTCCTTGGTGAGTGCGGCGTAGGAATTGGGGACCTCATTGGAGCTGGTGAGCCCAACAAGGTATCGGCTTTCGAAGTGTGGTTGTTCGATAAGAACGATATTCAGACCGTTACCAAGGTCGTGATGAGCAACTACGCGCACAATGATGCTGAGACCCGAAACCGCCTATCGGCCAAGGGAGATCCAATCGTAGCGGAAGCTGGTTCCGTGATCTCGCTGCAAACCGCATCGCTTGAGGTCGAGGCTCGCATTGTGGACATGACCTATGGGGAGAGCGCTCTGCCTTCACAAAGCTTCTTTGAGCGGCTGACCATCGAGCTCCGAGCCTGGTCTCGAGAGGCGCCAGCCTAAAGCTAACCGGCTGAAACTCTCAGCGGAAATCAAAGAGCTCGCCAGCCGCGAGCTCTTTTCGCCTGTGAATATTTGCCACTTAACTCAGGCTCAGTATTTTGAATTCGAGCTTGCCGCCGGGCGTCTCCGCTACTGCAATATCTCCGACGCCCTTTCCCATCAACGACTTACCGATCGGCGATTTGTGCGAAATCTTGCCATTTCGAGGGTCGGCTTCTTTCTCGCCTACGATGTAAAAGGTCTCTTCTGCATTGCCCTCATTCTGGATCACCACCGTACTTCCCACCATCACGTTACCCGAGCGAGCACCTGGATCAACGACCGTCGCATCCTTAAGGATAGTATCCAGCTCCTGGATTCGTCCTTCGAGAAAGGCTTGATCTTCCTTGGCAGAGATATAGTCGGCATTCTCCGACAAATCTCCCTGGCTTACTGCATGCTTGAGTCGGGCCGCGAGCTCGGTCCGGCGAGGCCCTTTCAGCTCCGCTAATTCCTTACGCAGTTTGTCTGCCCCCTCGGGAGTCAGATACAGTTCATCTTTCATGGGCTCACGGCAGAGTAGCAGGATCGAAGAGCTTGCTGTATTCCATCAGCGCGAAGCGGTCAGTCATCCCGGCCAGGTAATCGCATATCGTGCGGTAAAACTCGCGGGTTTGTGCCTGAGCCTGAACCCTTTTCGGAAGGATCTCGGGTTTCTCGACGTAGGCGTTGAAGAGCTCCTCGATGAAGCGTTCGGCTTTGGTCTGCATGCGAACGACCCGGTAGTGTTGATACATGTTGGAAAAAAGAAAGGACCGTAATTGCTGGTTCATGGTGACGTACTCGTCCGAGAAGCCGACGACGTTGTGATCCAGCATCTGCAGAGCTTCCATCGAATTGAGATCCGCAGCCGCGATTCTCTGCTGTGTAGCTTCCAGCAAAGCGGAAACTTCCAGGCCGATCAGGCGCCGGATCAACCGATGGCGCGTAAGCTCATCCAACTCATCTGTAGTCCAATCGATGCTCTCGCGCAGCATCTCCCAGAGCGCGAGCCCCTGAAGCTGGCCAATGGAGATCAGATTCGAACGCAGGCCATCGTCCAGGTCGTGCGCGGTATACGCTAGCTCGTCCGCTACGTTCGCGATTTGAGCTTCGAGATGCCCCCGCTTCTCAGGTTCATAGTCCTCGGCGTCCGAGACATCGTACTCGGTCTCATGCTTTACGATGCCTTCCCGCACTTCCCAGGTGAGATTGAGCCCCGCGAAGTCTGGATATCGCCGCTCAAGTTCGGTAACAATACGCAGCGATTGCTTATTGTGATCAAAGCCCCCGTGCTCGGCCATCAGCCGCCCCAAAGTAGCTTCGCCCGAGTGTCCAAACGGTGGGTGACCAAGATCGTGAGCCAAAGAAATGGCCTCAACCAAATCCTCATTGCCGCCCAACGCTCGCGCAAATGTGCGGGCGATCTGCGCGACTTCCAAGGTGTGCGTAAGACGGGTCCGATAGTAGTCGCCTTCGGTGACGACGAAGACCTGAGTCTTGTATTCCAGCCTCCTGAAGGCGGTGGTGTGAAGGATGCGATCCCGATCACGTTGAAACGCGGTGCGATAGTGAGGCTCATCCTCTGGAAAATCTCGGCCGCGGGAATCGCGGCTCCGAAGCCCATATGGAGCGAGGGCCTCGGCTTCGAACTCTTCCAGTCGTTCGCGCGTGATCATGGGCGGCAGAGTCTAATGATTGCTGCGATCGATGTCAACAAGGCATTGGTGCGCCAGTCGCTCGTTGACATGCATTTGGGCATAGCAGATAATCCAGGCTGAGCGCGAAGCACGTGCGAGGATTCGAAATTGTTAAAAATCGTCACCGTTGAACAGATGGTTCAAATTGAAAAGGCGGCTGACGCCGCAGGGCATTCCTATGCCCAGATGATGGAACAGGCAGGAAAATCCGTGGCGGATGCGCTGCTTGCCAAGATGCCGGAACTTTCCGGCAAGCACATTCTGGTGCTCGCTGGCACCGGAAACAATGGCGGAGATGGACTGGTTGCGGCGCGCTGGCTGGCGGAAGCGGGAGCAGCGGTCGCGATCTACCTGACAAAGGAGCGTCCAGCGGAAGACCCGCATTTGACCGCGTTGAAGAAAATCGGGCTTCTGATCGCCAACGCCGAAGAGGACCAGCGGAACCGGGTGCTCGATCTGCAGCTGGGGCGGGCCGACATTGTTATTGACGCAGTCCTCGGCACGGGAATCCAGCTGCCTTTGAAGGGGACCGCTAAAGAAGTGTTGAATGTTGTCAGGAGGTCGACTGCAAGGCCATTTGTGGTGGCCGTAGATTGCCCGTCCGGACTCGACTGCGATACGGGCCAAGTCGCCGAGGAGACCCTGCCGGCCGATCTTACCGTGACCCTCGCGGCTGCCAAACCGGGGTTATTTCAATTCCCGGGAGCGGGTAGAGTGGGCGAGCTGGTATTTGGAGATATTGGCTTATCGCCGAATCAGAAGGAGTTGGCATTGATCGATCGAGAGGTCGCTACTGCTGAAACGATGCGAGCACTTCTTCCATCAAGACCACCGGATGCTCACAAAGGAACCTTCGGCCGGGCACTCATCGTGGCCGGTTCCATCAACTATCCGGGCGCAGCCGCTCTTGCTGGCCGAGCGGCATATTTGGCCGGCGCAGGGTTGGTGACTATTGCAACGCCTACGCCGGTCCAGGCCATGATCGCAGGAGAAATCCCCGAGTGCACCTGGTTGCCTCTAGGCGATGCCCTGGAGGCTTTGGACGTCGATCGGCTTGCTGGCGAGTGGGCTACCGTGGAAGGATTGCTACTGGGCCCCGGCCTAGGCCTCGAGCCATCGACAGCTGAGTTTGTCGAGGCGCTGTTTACGTTGCCGGCCGAAAAATCGAAGCTGCCTCCGTTAGTCGTCGATGCCGACGGGCTGAAGCTCATGGCTGATATCGAGGGCTGGGATGTAGTGCTGCCGGAGGGATCCGTCCTGACCCCTCACCCTGGCGAGATGACCGCCCTGTCCGGCATCGACACCAAAGAAATTCAGTCCAACCGTCACACAGTAGCGATCGATAAGGCATCGGAGTGGGGGAGCGTGTTGATTCTAAAAGGGGCGTTCACTGTGATCGCGCATCCCGATGGTCGGTCTGCGCTGATCCCGATCGCAACTGCCGCCTTGGCGCGAGCAGGTACAGGAGATGTCCTGGCGGGTTTGCTGGTGGGGTATCGTGCGCAAGGCATTGAAGCGTACGAAGCGGCCATATTGGCCAGCTACGTTCACGCCCGAGCAGGGGTTATTGCCGCCGAGGCGGTTGGAACGGCGGCCTCGGTTTTGGCGAGTGATGTGGCGGCTGCCATCCCGGGGGCGATCGCAGAGCTTGATTAGGCCAGGTGAGCTGGTAAGAGTATTGACACCAATGCAAAAAGCCCCGGGTATGTCGCCTGGGGCTTTGTTATTTTCTTAAGCTAGCGTACGGAAATCAGGACTTGGTCTTCGACTCCTGTTCGCTCTTTGCACCGTCTTGCTTGTCCTTGGTATCCTTCGCAGCCTGCTTTCCCGCCTCAAGAGCATCTTCGATGCGAGATTTTTGCTGTTCCAGTACGACCTGCCCGCTCTTCTGGGCATCGGAGGCACGTGCCTTTGCGTCCTGTGCAAGTTCCTCTGCGCGGACGCGCGCATCGGTGGCCGTAGTTTCCACTTGATCCTTCAGTTCAATGCTCTTATCGCGGATCATCAAACGCGTCTCTTCGCCAGATTGTGGGGCCAGCAATAGTGCCACAGCAGCCCCGATCAATCCCCCAATCATGAAGCCAGAGACAAAAGAGCCAAAATCGTCGTTGTCAGCCATTGTATTCCTCCTATATCAACGAGTGCGGCGAACACGGAAGGCGCTAAAGGCTCGCCTTATTGCCGCAGCGGTACTGTTTACTTTTATCACAGGGCTCACCATATTCCGACTAAGAAATTGGGTGGTCCCTCTAAGCGTGCCGAGGGTCTCGTTAGTGGATTCGAGAATCGGACGCAGTTCGTTCTCAATAAGTGCGGTGAGCCTGGCCACCTGGACAATTAATATTACAAGAACCAGGCCAAAAACAACGGATTCGGCCGCCAAAAATATGATGACGATGTCGCGAATTGTCTCCGTTTGCGCCGGATCCTTGAGCATTACAACTGTGGCTACGACCAGCGCGATCAGTACGAGAACTACAAAAATAACGCCTCCAGCGATTAGTGCAATCTGCTTAGGGTTGCTGGAGGCAGCTTCTTCTACGCCGTTTTCGGGGGCAGGGTTGGCCACTATTTCGCTCAGAGCGCGAATTATAGCATACTAGTTCTTGCGCCTGCGTTTGCTGGTCCGGTGGCGCGATCGCTCGGGACCAGCCAGCAATGAAGCCGCTAACAACCCAATGATTGCGGCTAAGAGCGCCGCAAAAAGGTTGATGGGGCCGACCCGCAGCAGGTGCCAATCCAACCACTCCGCAACCAGATGGCCAGCCATAAATGCGATCCAAGCCGCTGCGAGATAGAGCACCAGTCGACCCAGGCTGCCGCCGCGGATCAAATGAAAAACCAATCCAAGGCCGGAAGCAATCAGCAGTGAGAAGTAGAATCCTGGCGCGGTCATCGTGAAATAATCCCGCCTCCCAAACATTCTTCTCCCCTATAGAAAACCGCAGCCTGGCCCGGAGCGACATTATTCAGGGGCTTATCGGTTGCCACGATGGTTTTATGCTTCCGGTGATCGAGGCGTGCAGGTACGTCCGGAGAACGATAGCGTACCTGTACCGATAGCTCAGTACTTTCCGCTGGGAAATCCCCAAGTACCCAGTTCAGCTCACGGACCGTAAACTGGGTGCGCCCGAGATCGGCCTTCGGCCCCACAATCAAGGTGTTGCGTTCCAGGTCCTTATCAATCACATAGAGCGGCGCCGGACCGGAAATTCCGATGCCTTTGCGCTGTCCGATCGTGAAGTTCGAAAGACCGCTGTGATTGGCTAACAGGTTGCCCTGATTGTCCTCGATTGCGCCTGGTGTGGCCACTAAATGATCGGCCAAAAAACTGCGATAGTCGTCTCCACCAAGAAAACAGAGGTCCTGGCTCTCAGGCCGATCGGCGGTCACAAAGCCCTGGTCCTGGGCAATTTCTCGCACTTCCTCTTTCCTGAGTATTCCCAAAGGAAACAGGGTATGAGCCAGCTGCGATTGCCCGAGCACGCTGAGCACATAGGATTGATCTTTCCTGCGATCGCGGGCCCGGAACAGACGATAGTGGCCGTTTGTCTTCCGCAGGCGTGCATAGTGACCGGTTGCAAGATGCGTGGCACCGAGCGCTGAGGCTCTCTCTAACAGCAACCCCCATCGAATATCACGATTGCAACTCAGGCATGGATTAGGGGTCAGACCGGCCTCGTAACCACCAATGAATCCATCTACGACCCGATGCTTGAACTCATCCTTAGCATCGATGACGTAGAAAGGAATTCCCAGCCGGCCGGCGACCTTGCGCGCGTTGCTGACATCTTTTGGGGAACAGCATCGATTAGGTCGCTCCGCGCCCGCGCTCCACAGCCTGAGCATCAAGCCAAAAACTTGCTCGCCAGATTCGACGAGCAGGGCTGCCGCGACGGAGCTGTCCACTCCGCCGCTCATAGCGACCGCGATCGTTCGCCCTGCGCTCATCATGCTAAAGGTTCCCTGCTTCCGCGACCGCCAGTGTTCGCCCGGTGCTCACGATCCGACTGTCACCTGCGAGCGAAGCCTGGCCACTGTCTCCTTCACCGCATCCAGAAATTCGATTACCTCGTCCTCGTTTGTCTGTCTTCCAACCGTCACCCTCAATGAACCGAGCGCAAGTTCTGGTTCCATTCCCAGGGAAAGCAGTACTGCTGATGGTTCTGGATCTCCAGTCTTGCAGGCCGATCCGGAAGAGCAGGCGAACCCCTCCAGGTCGAGCGCTGCCAGCAACGAATTTCCATCCACGCCCTCGACTACAAACGAGGCGTTATTGGGAAGGCGCTGCTCGGGATGACCAGTCAGTTGGGCGCCAGGAATTCTGCTCTCAACACCCAGGATAATCTTGTCTCTTAGCGAGCGGAATTGGTCGGCGTCTGAATCGTGCTGAGCCACGGCGATCTCATGGGCGTGGGCCATACCGACGATAAGTGGCACATTGTGTGTGCCTGCTCTCAGACCCTGTTCCTGCGAGCCGCCGGTCTGGACCGCTTGCAGTGGGGTACCGGCCTTAACGTAGAGAGCGCCGACCCCCTTGGGTCCGTAAAACTTGTGCGCACCGATTGAGAGCAGATCAATCCCTAGATGTTTAACTTGAGTTGGGAGCTGGCATGTAGCCTGAAGGGCGTCCGAGTGAAAGGGAATCTCGCGCTCGCGCGCGACATCTGCGAGTTCCGGGATGGGGTTCACGGTGCCGATCTCGTTGTTCCCATAGATGATCGATATGACAGCAGTGTCTGGGCGGATGCTATCGTGAAGATTGTCCGGATCGACGCAGCCCTGGGAGTCGACCGGGAGCAGCTCCAATTCGAAGCCGTGGCGTGTGGCAAGCTCGGAGGCCGTGATCCTGATTGCGTCATGTTCCACTGGAGA
>Ga0114947_10000600_pt1 | contig 12502 bp, 10 predicted proteins | sample CR02metaG_FD_99656 | JGI IMG/M metagenome (GOLD analysis project Ga0114947, IMG submission 99656) | Deep subsurface microbial communities from Mariana Trench to uncover new lineages of life (NeLLi) - CR02 metaG | ecosystem: Environmental > Aquatic > Marine > Ocean trench > Sediment ...
AGGCCAGTTTGGTGGTACTTGGCGCCATCTCTTCCTCCGATCGGTTGCTGCACTATAAAAGGAAAGGACCGCGAAACGCGGCCCCTTCCCATACACGAGCAAAGCCGTAACTGGTTAGAAACCACCCATGCCGCCCATGCCGCCCATGTCGGGGGGCATCGCCGGCACATCTTTCTTTTCGGGCAATTCCGCCACCATGGCTTCGGTGGTGATCAGCAGGCCGGCGATCGAGGCCGCATCCTGCAGCGCGGTGCGCACCACCTTGGTGGGATCGATAATGCCGGACTTGACCAAGTCCGCGTACCTGCAGGTCTGGGCGTCGAAACCCCGGTTCTGATCCCTGCCTTCTAAAAGCTTGCCGACCACCACGGAGCCTTCCTCGCCGGCATTGGCGACGATCTGGCGGATCGGCGCCTGCACGGCCCGGCGCACGATATCGATGCCGACTTTCTGGTCGTCATTCTCGGCCTTGATAGCCAACAGCTTCTTGGTGGCGTAGAGCAGCGCCACGCCGCCGCCCGGCACGATGCCCTCTTCCACCGCGGCGCGGGTGGAGTTGAGCGCATCATCGACCCTGTCCTTGCGTTCCTTGACCTCGACCTCGGTGGCCCCGCCGACCTTGATCACGGCAACACCGCCGGCCAGCTTGGCCAGCCGTTCCTGCAGCTTCTCCCGGTCGTAGTCCGACGTGGTTTCCTCGATCTGCTGGCGGATTTGGCTGCAGCGGTCCTGGATCGCCTTCTTCTTGCCGGCGCCGTCGATGAGGGTGCTCTCCTCCTTGGAGATAGAAACGCGCTTGGCGCTGCCCAGCATATTCATGGTGACGTTCTCCAGCTTAATGCCGAGATCTTCGCTGATCACCTGGCCGCCGGTCAGGATGGCAATATCCTGCAGCATGGCCTTGCGACGGTCGCCGAAGCCGGGCGCCTTGACGGCCGCGACCTTGAGGCCGCCCCTCAGCTTGTTGACCACCAGGGTGGCCAGGGACTCGCCCTCCACGTCCTCGGCGACGATGAGCAGCGGCTTGCCGGTCTGCACCACCTTCTCCAACAGCGGCAGCATGGCCTGAAGATTGGAGAGCTTGGCCTCATGGAGGAGGATCACCGGCTCTTCCATCTCGCAGATCATCTTTTCCGCGTTGGTGACGAAGTAAGGCGACAGATAACCGCGGTCGAACTGCATGCCCTCGACCACCTCGAGCTCGGTATCGAAGCCCTTGGATTCCTCCACCGTGATCACGCCTTCCTTGCCGACCCGGTCCATGGCCTCGGCGATCTTGTTGCCGATGTCGGCTTCGCCGTTGGCGGAGATGGTGCCCACCTGGGCGATCTCGGCGCTGGTCTTGACCGGCTTGGAGCGCTTCTCCAAGTCCGCGACCACCACCTTGATGGCCACGTCGATGCCGCGCTTGATATCCATCGGGTTCATGCCCGCGGCCACCGCCTTGGCGCCTTCGCTCGCGATGGACTGGGCGAGGACGGTCGCCGTGGTGGTGCCGTCGCCGGCTTCGTCACTGGTCCTGGACGCCACCTCGCGTATCATCTGCGCGCCCATGTTCTCGAATTTGTCCAGAAGTTCGATTTCCTTGGCCACGGTCACGCCGTCCTTGGTGATGCGCGGCGCGCCGAAGGATTTATCGAGCACGACGTTGCGACCCTTGGGGCCGAGGGTTATCTTGACCGCGTCGGTCAGTATGTCGATGCCCTTGAGCATACGGTTGCGGGCATCGACGGAGAATTTGACCTCTTTCGCCATATTTTGGGTACTCCCTATTGGTAACTGTGTGGGGATGAAAGCAAAGCCCGGGCCCTATTCCAGGACACCCATGATGTCGCTTTCTTTCATGATCAGAAGGTCCTTACCGTCAAGCTTAACCTCGGTGCCGGACCACTTGCCGTAAAGGATCCGGTCGCCCTTCTTGACGTCGGGCTTCTGTATCTTGCCGTCGTCGCCGCGAAGGCCTGGCCCGACGGCGATAACCCTGCCCTCCTGCGGCTTTTCCTGGGCCGTATCGGGGATGATGATGCCGCCCGCGGTCTTCTGTTCCGCGTCCAGCGCTTCGACGATCACACGGTCGTGCAAAGGCCTGATGTTCATTTGACGATTCTCCTTGATGTTCAAACTGTTCAACTTTTGCTGGATTGATCGATCGCCGGATCTAACAGCAGTCCATGTCGGGCACATGGCTGTGATCCGACGAGGTGCCGGCGACCGCGGCCGCCTTGCCCTTGGCCTGAACCACCGCCTTGCGGTCCAGAATGCCGAGGATGTCGCCTTCGGAGACGATCAGAAGGTCCTTGCCGTTGACCTTGACCTCGGTGCCGGACCACTTGCCGAAAAGGATGCGGTCGCCCTTCTTGACCGAAAGCTGGTGACGCTTGCCCTCGCTGTCGCGCGCGCCCGGCCCGACGGCGATAACCTTGCCCTCCGAAGGCTTTTCCTGGGCCGTGTCGGGGATGATGATGCCGCCTGCGGTCTTCTGTTCGGCGTCCAGCGCTTGGACGATCACGCGATCGTGCAAAGGCCTGATGTTCATGACCCTCTCCCTTGAAACATTATTAATTCAATACCTTACAGGGGCTTCCCTGGGGGCTGTTAGCACTCACCTCAAGTGAGTGCCAGTGATATACGAACTGCCCCCGTCACTGTCAAGCGGGGCTTGGCAAAAAAATGGCGCCGAACAGCATGATTCGCGATTATTTCGGGAATTCGGGGGGCAAAAGCCTATTGGGCGGCGCGTTCGCCCCGGGCGAGCTCGGTCACGCCGCCGTAATGGTGGCCGAAGCGCTCGGCATCGGCGGGCCCCAAGCCGACGGTGAGGCGCACGCCCCCGTCGTCGGCCTCCGTGCGCTCGAGCACCTCGCCGTGCTCGTAGAGCCAGGCCATGGCGGCGCCGTCGGCCGGCCCGAGACGGTAGTGATAGACCCGCCGGTCGGCCGCCAGCCGCCGGTCTATGGCTTTGAGCAGCCCGTCCATCCCCTCCCCGGTCAGGGCCGAGACCGCGGCAAGGTCCGGATGGCGCCGGGCGCGCGCAATTTGGGCCTCGCGTTCACCGCGCGCCAGCAGGTCGGTCTTGTTGAGCGCCTCGATCAGCGCGCCGCTACCCTCGGTCTCGAGGCCCAATTCGCGGAGCACGTCTTGGACGTCCTTTTTCTGGGCTTCTGAGTCGGGATGGGAGATGTCGCGGACATGGATGACGAGATCGGCGGAGAGCACCTCTTCCAGGGTCGCGCGGAAGTCGGCAACGAGGTCGGTGGGCAGGTCGGAGATGAACCCCACGGTGTCCGACAGGATGATCTTGCGCCCCGACGGCAATTGGACCCCCCGCATGGTGGGATCCAGGGTCGCGAACAGGACGTCCTCGGCCCGCACCGAAGCCCGCGTGAGGGTGTTGAAAAGGGTGGATTTTCCGGCATTGGTGTAGCCGACCAGGGCGACCACCGAAAACGGCACCCGGCGGCGCGCGGCGCGGTGGAGCCCACGGGTGCGCGCCACATTCTCGAGATCGGCCTTGATGCGGGCGATCCGGATGTCGATCTGGCGCCGGTCGGCCTCGATCTGGGTTTCGCCGGGTCCCCCTAAGAAACCGAAGCCGCCGCGTTGGCGCTCGAGATGGGTCCAGGACTTGACCAAGCGCGAACGTTGATAACTCAGTGCCGCCAGTTCCACCTGGAGGCTGCCCTCCCGGGTCCGGGCGCGGGCGCCGAAAATTTCCAGGATCAGGCCGGTGCGGTCGATCACCTTGCGTTTCCAGGCGAGCTCCAGGTTGCGCTGCTGGATCGGCGTCAAGCTCCCGTCGACCACCACCACGTCGACCCTCAGATCCTTGAGCTCGGCCTTGAGCGCCTCCACCGCGCCGGCGCCGAGCAGGGTGGCGGCGCGGGGACGGGCGACCCGTAAGGCCTTGGCCAGAACCACCTCCAACTCAATGGCCTCGGCCAGGCCGCAGGCCTCCTCCAGCCGTGCGGGGGCATCCCGCGCGATGGATTTTCGGGTGCGCAAAATCGGCACCACCACCGCCGCGCGCCCCGAAAGGGGAGCGCCGGGATCGCCCGGTCCCGGCGGCCTGCCGTTTGAACGACGGTTGGGAATCGACTCAGAAGGCAAGATGGAGACTTGGCATCTGCGCGGGCTCAGGCCTCGACATCGGCCTCCGCCTCGGCGGCGTCGGACGCCTCGTCCTCATCGCCCTCCCAGAGTTGGACCGGCGTTGCCGGCATGACCGTGGAAATGGCGTGTTTATAGACGAGCTGGGAGTGATTATCGCGGCGCAACAGGACCGAGAAATTGTCGAACCAAGTGACAATACCCTGAAGTTTTACGCCGTTTACAAGAAAGATCGTGACCGGGGTCTTGTTCTTGCGGATGTTGTTGAGAAACACATCCTGAAGATTCTGTGTTTTATCAGCAGCCATTTTATGATTCTTTCCATCAATTATGTTTATTGTTGTGCCGGATCCAGCGGCGCGTGCAGAGGCGCCGGAACCGTCATATTTCCACCCTAATACCGTCCGGATATGGGAGCGAATCGATCCTGTACAAGTTTTTTCAACCCCTCCATACCCCGCACGCGGCATTGTGCGTCCACAAATTGGACGAGATTATGACCAACAAGCTCCTCTTCGGTGCCGTCGCGGAGAAAAAAGACCGGGGTCAAACCCGAATTTAACGCGCATTGGACGTCGATGGCGCCATCACCCACGAACCAAACGTCCGGTCCGGCATCGATGCCGCTGCCGTCCAGCGCCATGTTGACCGGCGCGGGATCGGGCTTGTCGGATTGGGCATCGGTGGCACCGACGATCCTGCCGAAAAAACCGTCCCAGCCGAGCCGCTCCGCCTCTTGGCGGAGATAGTCGCCCGCCTTGTTGCTGACGACCCCGAGGTAGAGCCCTTGGCCAGCGAGCCAGGCCAATCCCTCGGCGCTCCCCGCCAGGGGTTTGAGGTGATCGAGATGGACCGCGGCGTAGCGGTCATAGAAGATTTTCCGGGCCTCGGTCCAGCGCGCCCCGAACAATTCGGGAAAACTGTCGCGCAGCGACTTGCGCACCCGGGATCGGGTTTCTTCAAAGCTCCAGGTGGGGTGGTCCATGGCGACGAAGGTGGTATTGAGCGCGTCGTGAATGGCCGGCCAAACGTCCACCAGGGTGTTGTCCCAATCGAAGATGATCGCCCGCGGCGGCCCCGACCCGTTGCCGGCCTTCACCGATGGTCTCCGCCGGTCGCCGTGTGGACCGTGTAATCGGCCAGCAGTCTCAGGGCAAAGGGGCCGGGCACACCACCGCCGATGGGGGTGGCGTCGATCCGCGTGATGGGCATCACGTCAGCCGTGGTTCCCGTCAAGAACGCCTCGGCCGCCGCCTTGGCCTCATCGACACTGAAGGAACGCTCCTCGAAGGCAAGCCCCGCCCGTGCAGCCAGGGCGATCACGGCGCGGCGCGTGACCCCGTCGAGAATAGCGTGATCGACCGGCCGGGTCACCAGCACGCCGTCTTGGCTGATGATCCAGGCATTGGTGGCGCTGCCCTCGGTGATGAGACCGTCTTCGTCCACCTGAAGGGCCTCGTAAGCTCCGGCTTCCTTCGCCTGCTGCTTGGCCAGCACGTTGGCCAGCAAGGAAACGGTCTTGATGTCGCACCGCTTCCAGCGGATATCGGGCACCGTGATGACGGCGCAGCCCTTTTCCACCAAGCCCGGTGCCGGCCCCGCGTACGCGCGCGCCATCATCACCAGGGACGGCTCCGCATCCGCCGGGAAGGCATGATCGCGGGAAGCCACGCCACGGGTGATCTGGAGATACAAGATGCCGGTCCTCACGCGGTTGCGGCGCACGGTCTCGCGCATGACATGGGCGAGCGCCCTCTCCCCCATGGGCGCCTTCATGGACAACGCCGCCAGCGACCGGGAAAGCCGCTCCATATGCGGACCTTCATCCACCAGGCGCCCCCCCTGCACCCCGATCACCTCGTACACGGCGTCGGCGAACTGGAAGCCGCGATCCTCGACATGGATTGCAGCCCGTCGGTGGGGCAGGTAACGGCCATTGACATATGCGATTCTTGACATCTGCGGCGATCGGCTGGGGTCGGCAACGGGGCTTCGGGCGCGCCGGGGGATCAGAAGAATTCGAGGCCGACCGCGAACATGCGCTCGACCTGTTTGATGACATCGGTTTTGGCGAAAAGTACGACCCGGTCATGGACCCGCACCACGGTGTCGCCGCGCGGCATGATCACCTCGCCGTCGCGCACCAGGGCGCCGATGATCAGCCCCGAGGGAAGTTTGACCTCACGCAAGGGCGCGCCCACCAGATCCGATGACTCCACGGCCTCGGCCTCCATGACCTCGCCGAAGCCCTCGTGGATCGCGTAAGCCGCGCGGATGCGGCCGCGGCGGATATGCTGCAGAATCGTCGAAACCGTGATCGCCCGCGGCGATACCACGACATCGATCCCAAGGGTGGTGACCAGCGGCGAGTAGGTCGAATTGTTGATCAGGGCCATCGCTTTCTCGCAGCCGTAGCGCTTGGCCAGCAAGGAAGCGAGGATGTTGACCTCGTCCTCGTTGGTCACCGCCACCACCGCTTCCGCGGCCGACACGTTCGCCTCTTCCAGTATTTCCGGATCGAGGGCATCGCCGTGGATGACCACCGTGCGATCCAGGGCGTTGGCGGCGCGTTCGGCCTGTTCCCGGTTGAATTCGATGATCTTGGCCGTGACCCCGGGATGATGCTCTTCGATCTCGCGGGCGAGATAGCTGCCGATATTGCCGCCACCGAGGATGATGACGCGGCGCGCCTCCGGTTCCTCGTGACCGAAGGCGGCCATGACCCGGGGGACATGCTTGGCATCGGCGATGAGATAGACCTCGTCGCCGGGCAACAGATGCTCGGACGAATTGGGCACGATCCCCTTGCCGCCGCGCACGATCCCGACGATGGTGCTGTTGAGATCGGGGAAAAGCTCTTGAAGCTGGCCCAGCGGCGTGTCGACGATGGGACAATCATCGGCGCAGCGCACGCCCAGCAACTGCACCCGGCCGTCGGCCAGGGTAAGGCTATCGAACGCGCCCGGCGCGTGAAGGCGTCGTGATATGGCTCGCCCCACTTCGATCTCGGGCGAGATGATCACGTCGATGGGCATGTTGTCGCGGCTGAATAGATCCGCCCAGATCGGCTGAAGATAGTTTTGATGGCGGACCCGCGCGATCTTGGTCGGCAATTCGAACAGCGAATGGGCGACCTGGCAGGCCACCATGTTGACTTCATCGGCACGGGTGACGGCGATGATCATATCGGCGTCGCCCGCCCCGGCGGCCTCGAGCACTTGGGGGTGCGAGGCGAATCCTTCCATGGCTTTGACATCCATGGAATCGCCGATCTTCTTGATCTGCTCCGCCGAGTGGTCGATGACGGTAACGTCGTTATTTTCCGTCACCAGGTGGCGAACAATGCTCGTTCCCACCTGACCGGCTCCGCAGACTATCACCTTCATGCCTTGCGCCTATCCCCGACGTTTCGTTTGCGCCGCCATGACCGTCATGTGCCCGTTTTCTCGCGCTGGACGCTGTCGCTGCCGAGGCCGAGCGTCTTGAGCTTACGATGAAGGGCCGAGCGTTCCATGCCGACGAACTGGGCCGTCCGTGACACATTACCGCCGAAGCGGGTGATCTGGGCGGCGAGGTATTCCCGTTCGAACATTTCCCGGGCGGCCCTTAGGCCGAGCCCCATCATGCGGCTGCCGCCCTCGCCGCGCAGGACGACGGGCGCCGCCGCACCGATCTCATGGGGCAGAGTATCGGCGTGGATCATGCCGTCCTCGTCCCGCGGCGCCATGATCAGGAGCCGTTCCACGACGTTGCGAAGCTGACGCACGTTGCCCGGCCAATCGTGGGCCCTGAGCGCCGCCAGGACGTCGTCGCCGATAACCCGTTCCGTGAGTCCCGAGGAGCGGGCCGCGCGCTCCATGAAATGGTCCACCAGTTCGGCGATGTCTTCGCGCCGCTTGTCGAGAGGCGGAATGGCAATGGGGACCACTGCCAACCGGTAATAGAGGTCTTCGCGGAAGCGGCCCAGGCCGATCTCTTCTTCGAGATCGCGGCTGGTTGCGGCCATGACGCGGACGTCGACCTCGATCAGGCTGCTGCCCCCCACCCTTTCGAAGGTCTGCTCCTGCAGGACGCGAACGATCTTGCCCTGGGTCTCCAGCGGCATGTCGCCCACTTCATCGAAAAATAGAGTTCCGTTATGGGCCGCTTCGAACAAACCGGTATGCAGCGGCCGGTCCTCGCCCTCGGTGCCGAACAGCTCTTCGGCCAGGCGATCGGGATGCATCGAGGCGCAATTTATGGCGACGAAAGGCCCTTGGGCGCGGCCCGATTCGGCGTGAATGAGGCGGGCGGCGACCTCTTTCCCGACCCCGGCGGGACCGCCGATCAGCACCCGGCTGCTGGTCGGCGCAACCCGGCTGATCGCGGCGCGCACCTGGCACATGGCAGGCGAGCTACCCACCATTTCGATTTCGCCGCCGGCGCGCCGCCTCAAGTCCAAATTTTCGCGCCGCAGCCGGGCGGTTTCTATGGCCTGTTCGGCAAGATGCAGCAGACGGTCGGTCTTGAACGGTTTTTCGATATAATCATAGGCGCCTTGCTTGATGGCCGCCACCGCCGTCTCGACATTGCCGTGCCCGGAGATCATGATCGCGGGAATCTCCGGATAGTCCTCCTTCAGGACATTGAGAATCTCAAGCCCGTCCAGTTCGCTGCCCTGGAGCCAGATATCCAGGATCACCAGGCTCGGCCGGCGCTGATCGATCTCCCGCAATGCCGCTTTCGAATCCCCGGCCTCGCGCGTCGAATAGCCCTCGTCCCTGAGCACGCCCGCGATCAACATGCGGATGTCCTCTTCGTCATCAACCACCAGAATTTCGTGGGTCAATTCCGTCATTTTGCGCGTTCTTCAGGATTGCCGGTTTGCGATACCTGTGGCGCAACGCCGGGCGCGCCATCGGCCTGGAATATGAGGCTCACCCGGGCGCCACCTTGGTCGGCGTCTTCCAAAACAAGCGTTCCTCCATGATCCTCCATGATCTTCCGCACAATGGCAAGGCCAAGCCCGGTACCCTGGGTACGGGTGGTGACGTAAGGGTCGGTGATGTCCCGGTCATGGTCCTTGGGCAGCCCTACGCCATCATCGGTGACGGCGATGACGATTTGCCGCTCTTTGTCATGGCCCACCTCCACTTTGATATGGCCGAAGCCGTCCTGGCCATCCCCAGATTTACCGGCCCCCGATTTACCGGCGATGGCGTCGGCGGCGTTCTGCAAAAGATTGGTCAAGGCCTGGCCGACTTGGCGATCGTCGCAAACCAGTTCCACCCCAACGTCGGGGAGGTCGAGGTCGTAGGAAATCGACGGATTGGCGCTCCGTTGCAGGAACACCGCGCGGCGCACCATATCGGCGACGTCGTGCCGGTCAAGGGTCGGTGACGGCATCTCGGCGAAGGCGGAAAATTCGCCGATCATGTTACCGATGTCATCGACTTGGCGAATGATGGTGTCGATGCATGTCGAGAAGGTCTGGGGATCCGACTTTACCTCGTCGAGATAACGGCGCTTCAGCCGCTCCGCCGCCAACTGGATCGGAGTCAGCGGATTCTTGACCTCGTGGGCTAACCGGCGCGCGATGTCGGACCATGCCGCCTTGCGCTGGGCGGAGATCAGTTCGGTGATGTCGTCGAAGGTCACCACAAAGCCGCGGTCTTGGTCTGTCTCCCCCTCCACCGCGAGCCGGACCTGCAGCGTCCGCGGCCGGCCCCGACGAAAAACCTGGATCTCCGCGTTGACCATCTGAGCGGGGCTGCGGCGCGCGCGCTCCAGTAATTCCCCCAGTTCCGGCACGAAATCGGTGATCGGGCGCCCCAGGTCGAGGGCCAGGTCGGTGGACAAGAGTTCCGACGCGGTCTGATTGGGGAATTTGATGCGCCCAAGGTGATCGAGGCCGATCACGCCCGCCGAAACGCCCGAGAGGACCGCCTCGATGAAGCGCCGACGGGTATCGATCTGCTCGTTGGCTTCGACGAGTTCCGCGCGCTGGCTTTCCAATTGGCTCGTCATGCGGTTGAAGGCGGTGCTCAAGGAACCCAGTTCATCGGTTCCCTGCTCCTCCACCCGCGCCGTCAGATCGCCGGCGCGGACCCTGTCGGTAGCCGCCACCAGGCTGGCGATGGGCTTCGCCAGCCTGGTGGCGAAGTTGAGCCCCACCCAGACCGCGACGAATAGAAGCAATAGGGCCACCACCACGAAAATCAACGCAAAAAGCATCTCCAGGTCGCTACGCACCTGTTCGAGAGACTGATACGCGCTGACCGCCGACCGCGTCTTTTGGACGTGGTCCAGGACCTTGGCGTCGACGAAGCGGCCGACCATCAGGAAGGTATCGACGAACCGTTCCAGCCGGATCAGCGCCCGGATTCGATCGTCATCGTCGGAGGAAAGATAGACGATACCGCCTTGGCGCGCGCGTTCCATGGCTTCCAGGGGGGTTCGTTCGAAAGCGAGAGAAAAGCTCAGCCTCGAACGCCCGAAGATCCGTCCGGAGCCGTCGAACACGACCGCTTCGGAGAGCCCGCGCAGTTCGGTATGAACCTGCACGACGCGGGAAAACGCCCGGCGGTCGTTGATCAGACCCGGCCCCTGCCGGTTGAGATCGCTGGCCATGCCGATGATGTCGCCGGTGATGTTGCGGCGGTGTTCCTTGAGGTAGGAATCGGCGACCGCCTGGGATTGGGTGAGCGCGGTACGGACCGTGTCGCTGAACCAGTTCTGCACCCCGAAATTGAATACCAGCGCCGAAAAAAGCGCGACGATGACGGCCGGGGTCAGGGCCACCAGGCTGAACAGCACAACGAGACGGATGTGCAGCCGCGATCCCGCCGAACCGCGGCGCCGTTCGGCCCAGACCTGGAGCAAGCGCCGGACCACCAGGACGCCCAGGGCCAGCAACAAAAAGAGATCGAGATAAAGCAGGCTGACCACGAGGTCCGTCGCCCTCGGCACGTCGCCCGATGGTTGGGTGAAGGCGACATAAGTCGCCACGCCCGAGAGCGCCGAACAAACCGCGAGTCCCACGGCGAGCTTGCCCGCCAAGCCCACGCGGGTAGCCCAACGTACGAACTCGCCGATGGTCCAGGAAGCGGTCTTGGCTGCGTTCTCTGTCATCCGAACATCAAGCGCGTAATGCATGGCCGGCGCCGGGTGCGACCCCACGCCGGACGCTTGACATTATCATTTTACGCCCCGAACGACCTGGATGTCCAACTCACGTAGTTTCTTGCGCAAGGTGTTGCGATTGAGGCCGAGCAATTCCGAGGCCTTGATCTGATTGCCCCGGGTCGCGCCCAGGCACACGGTCAGGAGCGGACGCTCCACCTCCTTGATGATTCTGTCGTACAGACCCGGTGGCGGCAAACCGTCCTTGTGGGCGGAAAAATAATCCCGCAAGTGGCGCTCCACGGCGGACCCGAGGTTTTCGCTGTCGCGCTCATCGGCGGTTCCGGCCAGGGCCGGCACCTCGGAAAGCTCCGCCTCGATAACGTCGGCGCCGATCACCTCCTGGGAGTAAAGGGCGGCGAGCCGGCGCACCAGGTTCTCCAGTTCCCGAACATTGCCCGGCCAGCGGTAAGCGCTTAGACGTTCCATGGCCAACTCGTCCACCCGCTTGCCGGGCAAGCCTTCCTTTTCCGCCTGGGCCAGGAAGTGGCGCACCAGGGTGGGCACATCCTCCCTCCGTTCGCGCAGCGGCGGCAGGCGGATGGGCACCACGTTGAGGCGGTAGAACAGGTCTTCGCGGAACAGTCCCTGGGCAACCAAGCGACGAAGATTATGATGGGTGGCGGCGATGATCCGAACATTGGTGCGGATCGGCGTGCGCCCACCGACGGTGGTATACTCGCTTTCCTGCAGAACCCGGAGCAAACGGGTCTGGGCCTCCACCGGCATATCGCCAATCTCGTCGAGGAACAGGGTTCCTCCTTCGGCCTGCTCGAAGCGTCCCATGTGACGCTGGGTGGCGCCGGTAAACGCGCCGCGCTCATGGCCGAAGAGCTCGCTTTCGATCAGATCCCTTGGAATCGCCGCCATATTGATGGCGACGAAGGGGGCTGAGCGGCGCGGCCCGTAATCATGCAGCGCCTTGGCCACCAATTCCTTTCCGGTCCCCGATTCGCCGCTGATGATGACCGTCAGGTCGGTCGAGATCAGCCGTGCCAGCGTCCGGTATATCTCCTGCATGGCCGGAGAACTGCCGATCAACGGCAATTGCTCTTCATCGTCGCCCTTGTCGTCGCGCCGTTCGACCCGGGCGGCCGGCTGGGCGAGCGCCTTCTTCACCACCGCCACCAACTCGACCAGGTCGAAGGGCTTGGGCAGGTATTCGAAAGCGCCCCGCTGGGCCGCCTTGACCGCCGTCAACAAGGTGTTCTGTGCGCTCATCACGATGATCCTG
>Ga0114947_10000601_pt1 | contig 12481 bp, 9 predicted proteins | sample CR02metaG_FD_99656 | JGI IMG/M metagenome (GOLD analysis project Ga0114947, IMG submission 99656) | Deep subsurface microbial communities from Mariana Trench to uncover new lineages of life (NeLLi) - CR02 metaG | ecosystem: Environmental > Aquatic > Marine > Ocean trench > Sediment ...
AACTCGGGGAAGCCGACCAACTCGGTCATCAGGGGGCCGACGATCGTCCCCTTTTTGGTCGCACAGGCTTCGATGGCCGAACTGCGGCAGTTGATCCGCTTCATCACCTTGATCTCGCCCTGGCCGACGATCTCGTGCTGGTGGCGTTTGAAGTCCCGCTCGTTCTTAATGAAGAACGTGGTATGGCCGGAATCACCGAAAGCGGACTGAAGGACGAGATCCTTGCCCACCGGCTTCGCCACCTTTTGCAGATGCTCCCAGCTTTCGATCTTGCTGAGAACGTTGGGCACGCTCGGCACGCCCGCCTTGTTGCCGATGCGCACCGTTTCGATCTTGTGGTCGATACGCTCACGAAGTTTCGCCTTGGGGAACCAGACCTCGATCCCCAGTTCCTTGCAGATCTTTTCGACCCGCTCGTCGAACATGAGGAACGCCGCCTTCGGATTCTTCCCGCGGGACTTGATGAAGTCGATGACCTCCTTGTGCTCGAGGAGATAGGCGTTGATATCCTCGATGGAATCGAACTCCGGATGGGCCTGTTCCGTGGGCACGAAGGTATTGGGGTGACGGCCGTCGTAGCAATCGATGTAACTGATGAATTTGAAGTTGCGACACCACTCGTCGATACCCAGCAGATTGAAGTTGGTGGCGCTGATGAAATAGATGGGCACCTCGTTCCGGTGGAAGAAGCGCCGAACGTCCGACATATTGTGGAGCCGTTTCGCCCGCGGCGCAGCCTTTTTCGCTGTCGCTTTCTTGGCCGGGACTTTCGTCTTCTTAGCTGGGGCCTTCGCCTTCTGGGCCGTGACTTTGGCCCTGGCCCGACGCGTTTTCGGTTTCCGGGCGGCTCTGGCGGTTGCGGCCTTTTTCGCAGGTTTGGCGTTCATTGCTTTCTCTCCCGGTTCAAGTTCGCGATCACGCTGCCGCGTTTCGATGTTTCCCGATCTCGGCCGCCAACGCCTCCTCGGTGAATACCCGAAGGCCGAGTTCTGGCCGGTATCCGTGTATTTCCTTGACGTCCAACTTGCGAAGGAACTCGATGATCTCGGGGCTGGCCACCTGACCCGGCACCAGGATCGGGAACCCGGGGGGGTAAGGTGTGATGAAAGTGGCCGAGACCACGTCACGGCCTGCTTCCATGGCAGCGTCCAGCGACCCGTCTTCCAGGCCCAGGTATTCGCAAATCGAACCGTCGTAGGCTAGGAAGTAGGCATTGCGGATGTTGCCTTCACGTGTGCCGCCCATGGGCGCCGGCCGGAAGGCATCGTGGAATCGTGAAAAATCTGGAAGCGGCGGCAGGTCTTCGATCAACGATTTGACCTTGGCGTCATAGACGCGGCGCTCCGGTCCACTCATGTCCTCGATACGGCTCTCCAGTTCCTTCGCCACTTTTACCAGAACCTCGATCAGGTAGGCGACGGAGCTGCGGGTGGTGCCGATGTTGGTCATGAACAGCACCGTGTTCCGTGACGTCTTGTTGATCTGGATACCGTATTTGTCCATGAGGATTTCGTTTTTGAAGGTATCGCCGTCGAGGCCCGTGGCTCCCACGGTCAGCGTGATCCGGGTGGCGTCCAGGCAGAACTCGTCACCGGCCCAGGCATCCCAGATGTCGTTCCAGCCCTGGTCCGGGTCGTAGTAGCTTTCAATTCCGGATTCCCGGTATTCGGCGGGAATCATGTGTCCGACGGTAAGAACGGTAAAATATTTGCTCAGCAGGGGATGGGTGGTGATGCGTTGGCGCAGCACCATGGCCATCTCCACCTGTTTCTGGACCAGTTCGAAGCCTTCCAGTTCGACCTGCCGCCGGCCGACGTCGAGGGACGCCAAAATCTGATAGTTGGGCGACGTGGAAGTGTGGGTCATGTACGCTTCGTGGAAAGCCTCCTCGACCTTCGATTTGTAGTCCTGGTCATGGATATGGATCATCGAACCCTGGCGAAGCGCCGTCAGCGTCTTGTGGGTCGATTGAGTGGCGTAGACACGGACTCGCGCCTTGTCCGGGTCCGGTATGAGCCGACGCGACAACAAGGCCTCATCGTCGTCCGGGTCGAGGTCCTTGAGTTCGGCCGCATGGGCCTCGTATCGCTGGCGATAGCTCTCCGACTTCATGCGCTCACGCAGAACGCCGGCGGCATGCATGGCCGTGCGTTGACGGTAGGTCGGGCCGAAGCGGGCGAAACCGAACCAGGCTTCATCCCACAGGAACACCAGATCCGGCTTGATGGCGAGGCATTCCTCCATCACCCGCTCGACGTTGTAGACGATCCCGTCGAAGGTGCAATTAGTGAGCAACAGCATCTTCACCCGGTCCAGCTTTCCGGCCCGCCGCAAGCCCAGGAGTCCCTTTTTGATCTCACGGAGCGGCACGGCCCCATACATGGAATATTCGTTGAGCGGATAGGAATCGAGATAGAACACCAGCGCCCCGGACAAAACCATCCCGTAATGGTGGGATTTGTGGCAGTCACGGTCGACTAGAACGATATCTCCCGGCCGCACCAGGGCCTGAACGACAATCTTGTTGCAAGTGGAGGTGCCGTTGGTGGCGAAGAAGGTCCGGTGCGAACCGAAAGCCCTGGCCGACAGTTCATGTGCTTTCTTGATGGGTCCGTGCGGTTCGAGCAAAGAATCCAACCCCCCGGAGGTCGCCGAGGTTTCGGCAAGAAAGATATTCATGCCGTAGAAATCGCCCATGTCGCGGATCCAGTTGGATTTGGTGATGGATTTCCCGCGGGATATGGGGAGAGCGTGGAAGACGCCGGTGGGTTGCTTGGCATACTCCTTGAGGGCGGTGAAGAAGGGCGTCTGATACCGGGCATCCACGCCGCGCAGGATATTGAGGTGAAGTTCGACGAAATCTTCCTGGTTGTAGAAGACCCGCCGGCAGTCATCGCCGATTCGCCCCGCCACGTCCTCGACGGATTGACACGTAACCAGGTAAAGGTCCAGTTCCGGGCGAACGCGGCCGATCACATGGGCCAGCGTGGTGCCGTAATTCTGAGCTTCGATATCGTCCAAGTCGCGGCAATCGGCCTGTGCCAAATAGCGCGTCAGGACGGGCAGTCGATTTTTCGAGTGAAGGCGGATGTCGAAGCGGATGACGACCGCTTGAATGTTGTGATTGAACAGAACCGCGATCAGGGCGTCTTCAAAACTCGGCACGAAAACGGGTTGGTAGGTGAAGCTGTCCTCGTTCCGGCGGATTTTCGCCAATTCATCACGCTGCTGGCGCTGCTGTGCCAGGGTGAGATCGTCGACGATCAGCACCTCGAAATAGGGCCGGCGCCGGATACGATCTTCTTCGGTGTCCAGATCCTCGCCGGGTTCCGCCGGAATTTGCTCGCCACCCAGTCCGAGATCGATGTGCTTGCGCCGGTAGAGCCCGCTCATCAGCCCGCCGACGCAGCGCCAGACGACCCGGGCCAGGGTGCCGAACTCACCGGCGTCCAAAAGCCGATAAAGCTGCTGAAAGGCATAATCGCCGGGAAACGCCCAATACATCTCCGTCGGCGCCAGTTGGTCCAGTGTTTCCCGCGCCAGGTTCTTGTCGTTGTCCCGTGCGCCCCCGTGTGCCAGCCGGTGGGATATGTTTTTGAGCTCGTTCCAGGTGTCGATCCGGAATTGGGAAGCGCTGTAGTATCGACTGAGCGAAACCCGCTCGGCGGATCCATTGTCGTCCGGCATCAGCCCTGTCCTCCCCAATATTATTTACTTTCGTAGTCTGTGTACCTTACCACCCTTGGGCATTTTATCGTGCTCCGATGTTGCCGGTTCGTGTCCCTTTTCCAATCCCGCCCGCCCGCCTTTTTCAGGCATCTCCAGAGGGCCGATGCTATCCAGATAGGATTCGTCAAAGTAACCGCGATCATAGACATCGAACTCGACCGCACGATCACGGAAGCTCTTGAGTGTCTGGCCCAGGCCCCTGATCCCGACGGCTCGCTGCCGCCGCACCTGTTCCAAATCGATTTCAACGGGGATGATTTCGTCCTGACCGCCGGCCTGGTAGAGTACCGTACCGGCCGGATCGATGACGGAAGACCGGCCCGTGCCGCCGGCGCCGAGGCCGTTGACGTCGAACACGTAGCACTGGAACATGGCGGCCGTGGCGCGGGCGATGGAAAGCTCCACCTCCCGGTCGATGGTGCTGGTGAGCACCGGATGTAGCAACACCTCCGCACCCATGGCCGTCAGGGTCCGGGTCGTCTCCGGGAACCAGATGTCGTAGCAGATGGAAACGCCGAAACGGCCGACCTCGGGAACGTCGAAAACCAGGAATTCCGTGCCGCCTTCGACACCGGCCTCATAGGGGGCGAAGGGAAACATTTTGCGATGCCGGCCCACCACCTCCCCGGCAGGATCGATCACGGAAGCCGTGTTGTAGAGGCGATCGCCGCGGCGTTCGAAGATCGAGCCCGGCAGCAGCCAGATGCCATGGCGTGAGGCCAGTTCACGGAATTCGTTCTCTATGGGCTCGATTGATTCGGGATGATGCTTCGGCAGGGGTCCGAAGGTGGCGAGTTCACTGAACAAAATCATCTGCACCCATGGAAATCTTGCCATGACCTGCGCGATTTTATGTTTCATCGCCGTCACGTTTTCGTCAGTGGCGGAGACATTCATTTGAACGCCCGCCACGGCAAAAGGAATCATTCGAACTTGCCCTTCCGTATTGTCCTTTTTCCTATCCTTTCGCACCGGTCAGTGGGGGTCAACCGTTGAATGCGGGAGGCCGGTGCGGCGGAAGCCGTTGACCGTTGAGAGTTCCCTTCCGCCACATCCACGCCGTTGTCTTCAGGCCGCCGCCTTGGTCGTCCCGATCTCCGTCAGCGAACGCTCGATGATCGTCAGGCCTTCATCGACGATGGCGTCATCGGCCGTCAAAGGGACAAGAATGCGCACGGTGTTTCCATAGACGCCGCAGGACAATAGCACGAGACCGTTCTCCAACGCCTTGGCACACAGGGCCTTGGTGGTTTCCGGATCGGGCTCGCCGCCGCTCCGCGTTTTCACCAGTTCGAAGGCGACCATGGCGCCGAGGCCCCGTATATCGCCGATGGGCGGTACGTCCTTGCGCGCCGCCAGGGACTGGAGACGCAGGGTAATCCGACTGCCCAGGGCGGCGCTGCGCGCGCAGAGATCCTCGGCCTCGATGGCGTCGAGCACACCCAAGGCGGCGGCGCAGCCCACGGGGCTACCGCCAAAGGTGCCGCCGAGTCCGCCCGGCGCCGGGGCATCCATGATTTCCGCCTTGCCGATGACGCCGGCGAGCGGAAACCCGCCGGCAAGGCTCTTGCCCACGGTGATGATATCCGGCTCGATGCCGGCGTGTTCGATGGCGAAGATCCGGCCCGTGCGGGCAAAACCGGTCTGGATCTCGTCGATGACGAGGACGATTCCGTGGGCATCGCAGATCTCACGCAGTTTTTTCAGCAAGGCCGGCGGTGCGATGTAGAAACCGCCTTCTCCCTGCACCGGTTCGATGATCATCGCGGCAACACGTTCCGGCTCAACGTCCGCCTTGAACAGATTCTCCAACGCTTCCAGGGAGTCCTGGACATTGATGCCGTGGGGAGCCATGGGGAACGGCACGTGGTAAATATCGGCGGGAAAGGGTCCGAAACCCTGCTTATAGGGTACGACCTTGCCCGTTAACCCCAGGGTCATCATGGTGCGGCCATGGAAGCCCCCGTTGAAGGCGATCACTGCCGGGCGGCCGGTATGGGACCGGGCGATCTTAATGGCGTTCTCCACGGCTTCGGCGCCGGTGGTGACGAACATGGTCTTCTTCGGGCTGGAACCAGGGGCCAGAGCGTTCAGGCGCTCGGCCAGTTCCACGTATGAAGCATAGGGAACCACCTGATACGCGGTATGGGTAAAGCGCTTCAGCTGCTCTTCCACTCTGGCCATCACCGTCGGGTGGCGGTGTCCGGTATTCAGTACGGCGATGCCGCTGGCGAAGTCGATGAAACGCCGTCCTTCCGCGTCCCAAAGTTCAGCGTTTTCCGCCCGGTCGGCGAAGATTGATGTCGCCGTCGCTACACCACGCGCGACGGCGGTTTCACGGCGGGCGTTGAGGGTGGCGTTGTCCGTCATCAATTCGCTCCAAGTTCTGGCCTGGAAGTTTCGTTCCTCGATCCTCCGGCGCTCTGCCGCGCCGGTGAAATTGCCGGCGGCGGGCCTTTTTGCTGGCCACGCCGCCGGCAACAATCAGGTGGCTTCCGCCGTGACGTCCGTGATGACCTCCTCGGCTTTCACCGTGACGTCCGCGAGGACCTCCTGGGCTTCCACCGTGACGTCCGCGAGGACCTCCTCGGCTTCCGCCGTGACGTCCGTGAGGATCTTCTGGGCTTCGACCATCGGCACCGATTGGCTCTGGTCGACCACTCCGTCGAGAAGCGAACCGGCGAACGCTGCGGCTCGGACGGCAATTTCATCGGCGCTCAAGGCTTCGACGCGCTTAGCGATGGACCAGATGTGGCCATAGGGATCGACAAGCTTGCCGTAGCGCTCACCCCAATAGGTGTCCGTCAACGGCATGATGACGGTGGCGCCGGCCTCGATGGCCCTTGCCCAAACAGTGTCGACGTCGGCAAAGTAGAGATGAATGGCAACCGGCGACGCACCGAGAGTGGTCGGCGAGTAAATACCTTGGGCCGGCAGTTCGTCGCTGACGATAACCAGCGAATTGCCGATTTTCAGTTCCGCATGGGCGACGGAGACACCGTCGCTGGCATAGACCCGGCACCGTTCCTTGGCACCGAAGGCATAGGCGTAGAATTCGATTGCGCTCGTGGCGCCGGCGACAGTCAACACAGGCGTAACGGTGCGAAACCCATTGGGAACGGGGGTGACTTTACGAGGCATGTTTCCAACTCCTTTTCTGAATCGTGTGCCGCGGGATTGAAGGGCTTTCCGTTCATCGGCGCGGCGGTGATTTCCATGCCGTTGGACATGGGTGGTGTACTAATTGCTCAACATCATGTATCATGATGTAGGCGCAACAGGGCAAAATGTCAACACCATGGATCAAGATGTACTTCTGGGCGTAACGACCACGGTGACCCAAGCGGACCTGCCATACCTCCGTGAGGCCGGCCGGCTGGGCGAATACGCGGTAGTCTATCGGGTTTCACGCAACCAACTCGGCGGCGGCTTCGGCGACCAGGACAAGCATCCCTTCGCCTGGGGCGTGTTGGTCTATGTCGATGCCCAATTGGGCCGCGTTCACAGCGCCCGGGGAGCCGGACGCGAATGGAACAGCCTCGATCGGCTTGAGCGCTGGCTCCGTGATCAGGGCTTCTGGTACTGGTGGACCCGAAACGATCTCGAGCCCCTGGGCGCCAACGGGGCCACCGAAGAGGACGAAGAAGACACTCCGTCGCTTGGCCCGTTGCCACCGGGCGATTTGCTACCGCCGGGCCCCTCCGGTGGTTTCGATGGTGCCGACTGACGATCACGCCCGATCAGTGAACGATGGGGATGACCGGAAAGTCGAAGACGGAGCTAAAATGTCGGTTATCTTATTCCTGCTTCCGCATAGGGGGCGTCATCGAGCACACGCTGGAAACCCATGCGGGACAGGTCCAAAGTTTGGAAGTCTCCATCCAGTATCAATTCCGCAAGCGCCCGGCCGACGGCAGGAGCATGCATAATGCCGTGGCCGGAAAAGCCGCAGGCGGTATGAAGGTTTTCAAGGCCTTCGGAATAGCGGCCGATGATCATGTTGCCGTCGAACAGATTCTGGGCATAGTGGCCACCCCAGCTGCGCTCCAGTTTGATCGTTTCGAACTTCGGCACCATGTTGGCGATTAACTCCCATACGGTGTCTTCGAAATAATTGGCAAAATACCCCCTGTCGATTTCCCAGATAAATCCCGGGTCGATTTCCCAGCTCGGGCGGCCGCCGACAAAACCATTGCCCTCCGGCCTGAAGAAGGCGCCGCTTTCATCCTTGATGAAGGGCATTGGCTCAATCTCTTGGGCGCAGCGCCAGAAGTGCTGTACCCGACACATTGGCTTCACCGGCAGCTTGGCGCCAGTCATCGCGGCGATTTCGCCAACCCTGGCGCCGGCTGAATTGAGGAAAATCTCGCCGGTCAATTTGTTGCCTGATTGAAGGACCGCACGTGTGACCACGGATTTCGATCTCTCCAAACCCACCAACCGGTCGCGCAGGTACTTGACCCCAAGGCTTTCGGCCTTCTTTCGGAATCCGATCAGCGCCGCATGGGGGTCGATCCAGCCATCTTCTGGCGAATGGCAGGCAAGCGCCACGTTGTCGGTCCCGACCGAGGGAAATCGTGCATGAAGGGCGGACACGTCCAATAGTTCGGCAGGAACACCCTCTCTGCTCTGGGTTTCAAAGTTCCGGGTTAGGTCGTCCACACCCTTGGCGCTGGTCAAAAACAGATAACCCTGGCGACGAAACTGGATATTGGCAGGGTTATCCTCCGTCGCCATCACGTCTTGGAAATTGGCATAGAAATCCAAGCTGAACTGGGACATGCGAATGTTCTCGGGTCGGCACATCAAGCGCCGCACACCGCCGGCGCCAGCAGGTGTTGACGCCGTCGCATAGGTGGGATCGGGTTCGATCACGGTCACCGCCCCAGCCCGGCCACTGATGCCTAGGAAATATGCCGCTGCACTCCCGATAATGCCGCCGCCTATGATGATGATGTCGGATTTCATAGCTTCTCCCTGGGGTCATCATGGTGCCAGTTGCATTAACCATTGGTATCTGAAGCTTGACATCCAATCCCGAGTTAGAGAACAGCCTGGGTCGGAAGCGGTCGTGAACGGGCCCTGGCCCCCTCGTCCGCTTAGCCCTCAACACCAGATGAACCCGGGCTGGGAGTCCGGTTGCTGGTGCTGAGCGGTCGCCGGCGCCTAGTGGCGTTTCAGTCCGGTCTATTCAGGGGTTGGCGGTTCGCTAGGCGGGTACCCGTCGTTTGAGGAGCTAATTTCACCCCTAGAACCAAGCCGGGCAGACGGTGGACGATTCGAGAGACGCCAAGGTGCTGAGGCGGGTTGTCTTGCGCCGTCGGGAGTAGGCCTAGCTGTCGCTCGCTTCGCCTTTCGCCGCCGCCTCCGGCTCGACGCGCAGTTTCTCGATACCCCGGACTGTCGCCTCGGCGACGACGAACCGGTATCCCGCCTCGGTCACCACTTCGCCGATCTCCGGGAGGTGGCGGAAGCGCGCAAGAACGAGGCCGCCGACGGTATGATAATCGCCGGTCGGCAGATCGACGCCCAAGATCTCGTTGGCCTCTGACAATGACATGCGGGCGTCCATGAGAACGACATTGTCGGCGAGCATTTCGTAGCTATGGCGGCGGCGGACGCGGTCGCGGATGAAGGCATCGTCGAATTCCTCCTCGCCCACCACTTCTTCGATGATGTCCTCGACGGTCAAAAGCCCGATCGCGGAGCCGAATTCATCGACGACGATTCCGATCTCCATGCCGTCCTTCCATAGCTCCGGCAAAACCTCGTCTATGGATTGGTAAGGATTGATATAGAACGGCTCGCGCAGGTTCTCCTCGACCGGGCGGGCCGAGAATTCCGGATCCATCATCTGCCAGGGCGTCGCCGTGAAGATGCCGACGACTTTACTGACATTACCCTCGAATATGGGCAGTCGGCGATGTCCGGTCTGACGCATGCGGGCGATGGCATCCGCCGTCGACACGTCCTTGGCGATGGCCTCCATTTCGGCCACCGGCACCATGACCTGGGCGACGTTCGTATCCGCGAAACGGAGCACCCGCGCGATGCGCCCGCGGTCGAACGCCCGGGCACTTTCCGCCCGCTCGGCTATCCGGACCATGGCCCGAATCTGCTCGCGGTCGATGGACAAGGCCGATTCCGCATCGCCGCCTCCGACAAGACGGGCGAAAATACGGGCCAGCCGGGAAAACACGTAGGTGATGGGGCTGAACAGCACGGACGACCACTTTAGGGGGTAAATGATGATCGTGGTGATGACATCGGATTTCTGCTGCATGATGCTCTTCGGCACGATTTCGCCGAATATCAAAAGCACCGGCGTGAGGATCAAAATGGCGATGAAATCCCCATTACCGCCGAAAAGTTCGATCATCAAGAGCGTGCCCATGGTGGTCAGGCTGATGGTCGCCAGATTGGTGCCCACCAGCGTCGTGCTCAGCAAGGTTTCCGGGGTTTCATAGAGGCGCAGCACGAGCTGGGCGCCTTTGTCGCCGTGCTTCGCCCGGTGCATGAGTTTGATCTTGTCGGAATTGACCAGCGCCATTTCGGAACCTGAATAGAACGCCTTGAGGACCAACAGGACGGCCATGATCGCGATGGTGATAATGTATTCCAGCATCATCCATCGTCCTCGCGGTGTGTCGCCTTGTCGTCATGATCCGTTAGCCCGACGGTGACGAGGTCAGGAGCCTTCTTAGCGCCGTCGGCATCCTCTTCAGACGGTTCGATCTTGCCCTTCACCACCCGAAGTTTGGCGATCCTGTGACAATCTACGGCCAGGACGGTGATCGTCGTGCCATCGACCACGACACTGTCCCCGATCTCAGGAACGCGGTCGAAATGCCGAAAAGCGACGCCCCCGATGGTCGTCATTCGGGGATCGGAAATACCGAAGTTGGTGAGGTTGTTGAACTTGCCAAGCTTCATACCGCCGGGCACCTCATAGGTATTGTGTTCATCCATGCGGTAGCGGTCGGTGTCGATGACCTCGCCAGTCAATTCGCCGAACACGAAGCCGATCACATCGCGCGCCGTGATCAGGCCTTCAACCCCTCCGTATTCGTTCAACACCAAGGCGGAGTTCACCTTCTTACTCCGAATGAACTCGAAGACTTCATCCACCGTCTTGGTCAACGGCACGACAACGGGCGGCCTGAGAATGTCCTCAATTGGAATCTTCGAAAAATCCGCCTTGTCCTGTATGAGCCCCGCAACGTCGTCCACGTGCATCACCCCGATGACGTTGTCACGGTGTTTCCGCCACACGGGAACGCGGGTGTGTCCGATGGTCAGGAACTCCTCGATCAATTCGGGCAGCGGGTGGTCGGCATTCAGGAAATCGATGCGCGTGCGCTGGGTCATGATCTCGACGATTTCCGTCTCGCTGCAGGCAAGCAGGTTGTTTATCAACGTGCGCTCCGTCGGCCCGAGCACGGAATCTTCCTCAACGGACTCGATGATGGTTCGAAACTCGTCGACATTGAGCAGATTGTCCTTCGAGCGCTCCTTGCCGACCACGGCGGTGGTCACGAAATCGGCGACGATGCGCACAACGCGGCGCAGCGGCATGACCACCTTAACCCACAGGCTCAAGGGACCGGCAACGACGCCGGTACTGACCTTGACGGGAAAACTGACGGCGATGGTCTTGGGCGTGATCTCGCCCAGCAGCAACAACAGCGGGAACATGACGATGAGGTTGATCAGCCCGGCCCGGTCTCCGCCGTAGAGCTCGACCAAGATGCCTACCATATTGGCGGTCGCGGCGATGTTGACCAGCTCATTACCGCAGAGAATAGAGATGATCAGCCGCCGTGGGTGCTCGAGCAGGGTTTCCAGTGTGCCGGCGTGACGGTGACCCTTGCGGTGCAGCTTCTGAAGATCGAGCGGGGATAGGGAAAACAGCGCCGTTTCGGAGCCCGAGAAGAAAGACGAAAAGCAGAACAGGATGACTTGCAGTCCGAGCCGGAAGATCATATCCGGTTCGGCCAGGCGCGCCGTATCGAAGGCGAAGAAGTCGACGATACCCATGCCTTAAACGGCCCCCCCCTGCGAAACCGATCATTCATCGATTCGCCCGGTGACCATCGGTCAACCGGTCGGCGCGAATTTGTTTAGTCTTGTCGTTCGAGGTTAGCACCAAAGGGTGCGTGCCGTACAATCGATAGCGTCGCCATTGAAAGCGCCGCCATCGTGCCGTGGCCCAAGAGATTATTCGGCCGCTGCCGGCTTGGAATTCGACCAAGCCGCCAGCGCCATTGACACGACCCTCATACACACGGTTTGCTGGCCTTTCACAGAATGACGTAAGACCCCGCACTTCCGCTTTGGGCCGGTACTGTTGATAAAGTCCCTAGTGACGGGACTCGAAGCGTGATTCGATCTTCCTGGTATTTTTCACTGGGAGGGCGGCGCGATGATGGGACGGCTGGAGAGCGATCAAGAAAAGTTCTTCTACGATTTCTGCCTTGAGGATCATGTCCCGTCCGACCACCTGTCGCGCCGGATCGACGCGGTTCTCGACCTGAGTTGGCTTGGCGCCGAGCTGTCGCCTTTCTAGAGCCCCATGGGCCGTCCCTCTATCGATCCGGAACCGATGATCCGGATGCTGCTGATCGGCTATTGCTTCGGCCTCCGCTCGGAGCGGCGGTTGTGTGACGAGGTGCATCTCAATCTGGCCTACCGCTGGTTCTGCCGGTTGGGTCTGGAGGACCGGGTGCCGGATCATTCGACGTTTTCCTTGAAC
>Ga0114947_10000606_pt1 | contig 12468 bp, 15 predicted proteins | sample CR02metaG_FD_99656 | JGI IMG/M metagenome (GOLD analysis project Ga0114947, IMG submission 99656) | Deep subsurface microbial communities from Mariana Trench to uncover new lineages of life (NeLLi) - CR02 metaG | ecosystem: Environmental > Aquatic > Marine > Ocean trench > Sediment ...
CTCCTTTCCAGCTGACATAAATGTTGCGCCTATCGAGTGCGTCGGCCTGATATCCATTCTGCAAGGATCTTACTTGACTTTGATCGGTGTGATATCAAATTCTTCTCTGTTCTGGTCATTTCAGCAAAAGTCCTGTCGCTACCCTCAGGAATGAAAATTGGGTCGAAGCCAAATCCTTGGTTTCCTCTAATTTCCTTTGAGATCTTTCCCTCAGAAATACCGACAAATCTCTTCAAAACCTTACCTCCCTCTGCATAGACAATCGCAGAATGAAATTCTGCTGTCATATCCTCTCTGCCTTCGAGTAATTTTAGGATCCCGCCTGGACCTAAGGTACTATATACGAAAGAAGCAGAGGAGCCAGGAAAACCATAGAGAGAGTGCACATAAAGGCCTGTATCTTCAACAATTAGTGGAGACTGAAACTTCTGCGCGATGGTTTCTGCGGCCCGTTCAGCCACCTTCAGGACACTGAAGGTTTGAATCTCTTCGCCCTTAATATCCGCGATTCGGAGATCAATATTATGGCCTTCCATTATCGACCTCATCTCATCAAACTTGTTCATACTACTCGAGGCAAGGTGAAGTGTGAAACTAGTCAACACGAGCATATCTCCCTCTCCTTTCGATCTGTTCAACAACTTGAAGGACATGCTCAGTGGCATTCGATCCTGTAGACGTGCGATATCCTCTGATAAGGAACTTGTAGGCTTCCTTGAATACCGGGCTGTGCGCACTAGAAAGAACTCCCTTTAAAAGCCTCAAATCCATTCCCATATCTTCGAGCCTCTGACTCTGAATCGAGAGGCCGAAATCAATAAGATATACCATCCCATTAAACAGGATCATATTTGAGGTAGTCAAGTCCCCATGAATAATACCACCTTTATGAAGGCGCCCAATCATTGAACCTATCCCTGAGAATGTACGTTTCAGCTCTGTAATGCTGATATCTTCCATTACTTCCTTTAGCCTCCTTCCTAAGATTTCTTCCATAATTATCTCCCCGCGCAATGGGTCGACGAAAAATATTATCGGGGTTGAGACCCAATTTGACCTAGCCTTTGACATCAAGCGAGCTTCTCTCAGGGTCCTATGCGCTCGAATCCAATTATCAATCTCCTTTCGTCGATACTTTTTCTTAATTCTGACTTTTGAGATTGCCGGCCTTCCAAACCATTCAGTTGAGTAGAGATCGGCCTCCGCACCTCTTTTTATCAGTTTACGATTCTCCAAGGTACTTCTACACCGTCAAACCTCCAAGACTGTTTCACCCAACTACTTTCTACAGGAACCTGAACACCCGAACTAAACGCGAGGGCTCCGCTCCAAGCTATTTGAGCACCACAATCCCCTGCATAGTTCCTCGGGATTACCCTGAATATGACTCCGCGCTCTTCACACATACTCCTTAGCATATCCGTCAATCTCGAATTGGCAGCTACTCCTCCAGTAAGCAAAACTTCAGTCTTTTCTAGGAAAGCTATTGCTCTCTCAGTAACCTCCGTGAGCATTGCAAAAGCGGTTTCTTGAACTGAAAAGCACACGTCTCTAATCCCCTCACCCTGATCTAGCAGCCTCTTCGAGGCAGTTAAAATTCCAGAGAGTGAAACGTCATTCCCCTTAACCGTGTATGGTAGCTTCAAATATCTAGAGGACTCCTTCGCAAGTCTTTCGATGACCGCTCCTGCTGGTGAAGAGTATCCAACATGTCTCCCTAGTTGATCGAGCAGTTGCCCAGCAGTGATATCTAGGGTTTCTCCGAACGCCCTCCACTTTCGGGCATTATAAGCGGTTATCATTGTGTGCCCTCCAGACACGAGTAGGGTGACGGGATCCAAGCTCCCTGTTGTCAAACATCCAAGCTCAATATGACCGATAGCATGGTTAACAGGAACTAGGGGTCTCTTGAGATGAAGGGCAATAGTCCGTGCCACTGTGGCGCCGACTCGCAGACATGGTCCCAGACCTGGTCCGGCAGAATAAGAGATAATCTCAATTTCACTAGATTTTATATTCCCTTTCTCTAATGCGTCCCTGATGACTGCATGAGCTACAGTTGTGTGGTGCCTCGATGCCTCTCTTGGGTGTATTCCTGATCCTGTTGCGGGTTTATAGACATCCTTAACATCGGAGAGAATTTTTCCATCAGAGCTTACAATTGACGCACCAAAGGTATGCGCTGTTGACTCTATCCCCAAAGAAAGAAAGGCGGATTTCATCTCCACGGATTCACAAATCTGGATGGAAAGAACAACTTTATGAATAATACCCTATCTTATGGACTCGTGGGGTATAAACAATCAAATCAGGAATTGATATTTCGGCGAGGAGAGATTAGCTTCTTCATCCACGCGACCGAAGATAGTAGGAAGCTTCTGGAGGGTATTTCCATGAGATTAGATGTTCCGTTGGAAATGTTTGAACAAAAGAAGGCGGATGGCCATTTCGGAAATCCAATTCAGATCACGAAGGTTCATCTTGGTCACGCAGAGTCAGAAGCCCTACTTAAGAAGATTGTTAGAGGATTAGCAATGGGTGAAAGAGTGATTCTGGCGAAAGAGATAGAAAACCATCTTGACGCAGATGGTAATCTCCATCTAAGACTAGACAAGCAGGAGCTCCTGCTAGGAAAATTGATTCTTGCTGAGAAAGATCCTATAAGAATCAAGGTCAAGATCAAGAGCTCAAGGAGAGGGAGAGAGATTACCGTTCAAGGATGCCAGAAACTCCTTTTGGAATGAGCTTGAGTGCACATCTTTAGGAAACGATACATTCAGATACGGTTGGAGCAGCAGGGCTCATTCGATCCTAGAACATTCCATCTGAAGAGTCACAAAGTCAAAATAATCAGATTAGAAAAAGGAGAGATGATTCTACTCACGTCTCACAACTCGGTGTCAAATGTAGTCGAAGCCCTAGAAGCCGACGGAATGGAAGTTATTGTAGTATCAGGTTCTCTAAAAGGGCTCAAGAGGGGAAGAAAGGCTAAATCTAGGGGTCGAGGAGGTATAGGGGGGGATGAGGTGATCGCCGCCCCAGACTGAACTAAGAGCTAGCTGCTCTTTGTTGTGAAGAACTCGCGACGATACTGACCTTCAATTATCTCTTTAACATAAGCAGGACATTAAGGAGACCAGTCATTGTTCCCAGGAGTATTAGAACTATCCCCAAAGCACTCGGAATAACGGCAAATTCCATTATTTGGCCTACAAAGATGATGGCAATGCCTTCATGGGAGGCATGAGCTCCAACGTACCCGCCCCAATACATGAAGATCGTAAGCGCATATATTCCAGCTTGAGTGAGTAATATTTGGGCTGCTATGAGGTCTCTGCTGGTCGTAGATAGTCCAAAGACTCTCCAAATTAAGTAGTAACCCGATGACCATGCAATCATCCCGAGAACGCCAGCGACAATGAAGGAGGTATAAGCGATGACAATATAGATCCCAGGCCATTCTGTCAAGAGGATGGGAAACTCCAACCGAGGTAAAAGGATAGGCACAGTAAGCACTACAGCAACAAAGGCATTAAGGAGCGCAAGAAAGAAGAAATATTTCACGGCTCTTTCGGAAGCAAATCCGGCCTCTTTTTCCTCGGTAACGTTTTCCATAGTATCCTACCTACGCAGTATAAACATCAGTCGCTGTGACATAAGCCCTCCCAGGGCTGCTATTCCTCCCGTGATTGTCAATGTGATAGCGAATAGGCGCCATGGTTCAAGATCCTCCCTAAAAGTCTCAAATTGGAGCTCAAACAGGAGGAAATTAAAAATCATCCCAAAGATAAGCGTCACGACCCCCCACAGGAGCAGAGGACGATTCATCTAGGCATAATTCTGGCGAATTAGGTATTTTAGGGTTGAACAAAGAGAAAAAACTGTAACACCTTACTTACCATTCGGGTCTAGACCCAAATTTTGGGGATAGGGCCATAACATCTAATAACCTTCCCATCTTGACATCTACCATGCCCAATCTTTCGGTTAAAGAGGTATCAACGAGGCTTGGGCGTTTTTGCATCATAAAAGTAAATAAAATGCTCATAGTCACTCCTTGTGATACAAGGGTCAAGATCCTAGAGGCTCTTTCCGAAGCAGAGATGACCGCGGAAGAAATTGCTGGGAAAGTAGGTAGTGCCTACTCTACTGTGATGGACCACATGGACGTGTTGGAAAAGCTGGAAATAGTCAGCTCACAACTACGAAGAACTGAAGGGAAGAGAAGGATCGCGTTCAGCCTAAATGATGACCTTGGCGAATCTATGAGCCATCCGGCCGACCCCACGTCAGAGTTAGATATAAAAAACAAATAGGCTTTTCTTCTAGGCACGGTATTGTCTAACGTCCAGTACCATGGAAGAAGCAATCCTGGCCGATCTGAAAAATGTTAGGCTTAAGGATGCCTCCTTCGTCGGAGGTAAGAACGCCAATCTAGGAGAGTTGATTGGAGCAGGTGTTTCTGTGCCTGCGGGATTCGCTATCACAACAATGGCGTATTCTAGATTGTTGGAAACTGATACCCTCAAGGAAAAGATCGCCAATATCTTAAGTTCGATCGACTTGAGCAAAATAGAGAGTCTCCAGACTGGGAGTGCAGACATCAGAAAACAGATAGAGGCCACAGAAATGTCTCATGATCTCATCGACGGAGTTCGAAGAGAATACAAGAAACTGGCGTTAGATGGTTTCGCTGAGCCTGAAGTTGCCGTAAGGAGCAGTGCCACAGCTGAAGATCTCCCTTCTGCCAGCGCGCGCGCGCAAGACTAATGAATATAGATCGCTCAAGGGTGGTGAGAAATACGAGGTAGCCGAATCAAACCCCATGTTAGGATGGAGAGGTATTTCGAGATATGTTAGCGCAAAGTATGAGCCCGCATTTAGATTGGAATGTAAGGCGATAAAAAGCATTAGAGAGGACGGTCTAAATAATGTCTGAGTGATGCTCCCCTTTGCCAGAACGATATGGGAGGTCAAGAGGGCGTTATAGATAATGACCGAGGAGGGCTTGGAGAGAGGGAACGATTTCAAGATATGGCTAATGGCCGAGGTTCCGAGCATAGTTCTACTCGCTGAGGAGTTCGCTGACCTTTGTGATGGCTTCTCAATCGGAAGCAATGACTTGACACAACTCATACTCGGAGTGGACAGAGCGCGCGCGCTTTCAGCTGCACGAACGAAAGGGATTACAATATCTATTTGTGGACAGGCTCCTTCCATCCATCCAGACTTCGCTGAGCTCCTGGTTAAGGAAGGAATTGACAGCATAAGCGTAAACCCAGATGCTGTGATCAGAACAAGGCGAATAGTTGCCAGCGCAGAACGAAAGCTCCTCCTTTCCGGGTCGAGATAGAAGTTGAAAAGGCTCCCTCGAATACTAAATATAGTATAGTAACTTTCGACCGTTTATAGAATGGGACTAATCGCCATCCCCGGCTTGAACGATCTCACAAGCAGGCTACTAGTCTCAGCGTTAGTAATCGCAGCCGCGTGGTCCATATCTCAACTAATTAGTCGCCGGCAAGGTGAGACCGTAAGAAAAGAGGACACAAGGAGGTTCCTAGTTAGTAAACTAGAAAGCTATGGAACATACCTAGTGGCAACCGCAGTGGTAATCTTGATACTCGATATACCTTCTGTCTGGGTACAAATTCAAGAGACAAATGTCTTAATTTCTCGGGTAATTCAGGTAGCAATCCTCTGGACAGTTTCGATCTTCGTTGCTAGGAACATGAATGAAATATATACTACGCTCATAGAAAAGGTTAGAGTAGTTCCACACGATATTAGCGTGTTAGTACACCGTCTTCTCTCATATGGTATTTACGCTGTTGCAGCTCTGTTTACTCTTAGTATATTTGGATTAACTGGTGCGTTCCAAGGTCTTCTGGTCGGCGCGGGTTTCGCCGGTATCGTGATTGGATTTGCTGCACAAGACACCCTGGGGAATCTCTTTAGTGGTGTTGCTCTCATGATAGATAGGCCGTTTAAGGTGGGAGATTGGATACATCTTAAAGGACAAAATCTTGTCGGATTCGTCAAGTCGATTAGTTTCAGGTCTGTAACCCTCGTGGGTCCGGATAATACACCAATAAACATTCCTAATTCAAGTCTTAACAGAGAATCGATTGTAAATTATTCAGCCCATCGACTAAGAAGATACTTCCTTGCTGTCAGCATCTCTTATGAGTCAGACGTGGCAAAGGCTATCAAGATCATGACCGAGACGCTGGATAAGGATCCAGCTACCGTGAAGGAGGGTGTCCCGGGGCAGGGCTATTACGCACCAGTTGAGGTCGTCGTCGACAAGTTTGGAGATTCTTCTGTTGACCTGCAGGCGAAGGTCTTTTTCGATACTGGCGTCGCAGGGGGCCTATTCGTCACAAAGAGTAGGATGTTGGCGAACATAAAGGAAGAACTAGTCAAGGCAGGAATTGAGATACCCTATCCTAGACGGGTTGTAATCACGAAAAGTGAGGATAAGATAAGATTTCCTGACCTCGATTGAAAAGCCTTGAAGCAGTGATAAATATTGGAGAATCAGGTAGCGTCGAGGACGTTCTATCGTCTCTAGAAATTCTCTACTCTATGACAAGGACAGAAGCAAACTGGCAGAGATGTAATGGATACTCTGTCTTTGTTATTCACTTGAACTGTTCTTGTTGATTTTTGCTCTTCTTCTAGGTTTAGTACTCTTGGTAAGGCTTGAACCTGCATGAATGTGAATTACATTACTTATGCAAGATTATTACTGATTCCCTTCGAATCATACCTGTCAAGCTCTTTTCTAAATCTCTTCTAATTACCATATCCTCTTTGAACCCTGTGCGCTTGGCTAGACTTGTGATAACCTGATCATTTCTAATTTCAATGTAATTACCGCTTGCGACCTTGAAATGATTGTTCCCGACTATCATCACGCATTTGCATCCTGGCTTTAGAACACGATACATTTCTCCAATAACTGCTTGCATGTCAACGAAGAATCGGTACGACCGAATAGCTTCCTTACGCCTCCCCCCTTCCACGAGTTCCTTTAGTACCATCTTTCCTTCTTCTGGAAGAAGAGAGTAAGCTGGCTTCCCTTCTGTCATTTCTTGCAGAATGTTATCGGGATAAACTTTGAAGTTAGGATTACCAATCATTTTCGACTCGATTTTGGCAAGATCTGCTAATCTCAGCAGCGTCAATTGGGGCAAGTCATTGCGTAGATAGTCCAGCGCGGTACTATATGGAGGAGAATTAATTATTGCATCGATAGTTTCTGTGCGGATCCCCTTCATTTTCCTGCAATCCATCTGATATGTCTTTGATTTCCCGAGATTAATCTTTAGGACATCATTTATTCTGTCAAAGAGGTAGACTCTTAGATAGAGATGCATAAGTCTCTCTCGAAGAACCCCGAGAAAATCTCCCTCTTTTCTCCTTACTAGATCGCTTATTGTTCCTGCCAAACCAATAAGGATGAAATCCGCAAACTGATCGTTAGTGGTGACACGGATAGTCTCACGAGCTCGTATGATGCTTTCGATGATTGATGGCGTGAGGGCTACCGTAATTGCTTTGGGAAGATCATTGAGTTCATCCTCTATATCGTTTCGATGGTGAGGTCTTGTTTGCCACCTATTAGGACCATCTACTCTAATAGGTTTCGAGTCCTCGAGTGTTTTGATATACTTTTCGATTGCATTTTTGAGCATTTTAGGATCTAAGGTTAGCGAAGCACATTTTACGACACTTGTCAATTTTGAGAGGGGATTAATGTCGGTACCGACAGAGTTCAGACCAAGCCAACAAGCTTCGAGCAGAAGAGTGCCAGAACCAGCGAAGTTATCTAAGACAAGAACTTTATCACTTGGAATTACATAATTCAATAGAGCTCGGACTAGCTTTGGGTGGAATTTACCTTTGTAAGGATGGATATAATGTGCCAGATACAATGACGGCTCCTCCCGAATCGCGAAGTAATCCTCGAGCCTCTTGCCTACCGCAAGAGAAGAGCTAGCGGGAATCCGATTACTTTTCGTTACCAAAAAGCCGAAGAGTGTTTCCACATTCCGATCTACTTCATTTTCATCTCTACTAATTTTTGAAATATACTGAGATTTCTCGAGAAAATATTGGTTGGTGATATACCTTACCAAATGATGTTTACCAGATTGAAATGACTGGCGATTCTTCCCTTCTACACCAACATTAATAGGAAAGGAACTCGTAGATACAATGAAGATTTCTCTAATATATGCTAACCTCTTCATCAACGTGAGTATAAGAACTTCCCTCGGATTTTGTTCTCCGATAAACCCATGGCATTCCCCATACGGGAGCTCATGTGCTAGAAGGTCTTGAACCCTCAAGCTCTTGAAGAGTCCGAACATCGTATTATCAAGAATATCCACGAAATTCCGTACTCGACGGACCCTTCCAAAAAGGCTCTCCAACTCAAGGGCGGCAAAATTAGCCTCTTGAGTGTCCTTAATTGAATTAAAGAGCTTGAAGTACCATAATGCTTTGCTCATTCTGGTATCGATAACGATGACTAGCGATAACAGCTCAATATTGGTGTTGCTAGAGCTTGCCCTTACCTAAGACGGTATCCTTAACCCCGAGACACCTACTTCAAGTTTTGCTATCGAGGGACCCACGCCAGGGGCTCGGCTTTCATTCGCACCAAGTCCAATATCGGTATTACTTACATAAAGAGTATTACCAGAGAAAACCAAACTCGTAGGAAATTCAAGAGGACCAACGTTATCGTTGACTGATACCTGAATAATGTCTCTATCTGGAGTTATTGCATAGATAGCATTCTTTAGATTAGTAGCTACCCAAAGATTCCCAGCCCCATCAAACGAAATACCATCCGCCCCAATCAAAGCCGGATTGCTCCTCCAGATTAAGACCGCAAGGACCCGACCATCTTCCTTTGCGGTCTCGATCATATGTATTACACCATTTCCAGTATTAGCGAAATAGATGTTGCCGTCAGGCCCGATCGCGATTCCATTGGGCCCGAACGGAAGCTCGTCATTCCTGGAGGGTAGATTACTGGCAAAAATTTTCTTCTCTCTTGTCGCCGTGTCTATGGTCCATACATTCCCACCGAAACTGTCTGTGACAAGCATTCTCCCGAATCTGTCAAATGCAATACCATTAGCAAATCCTAATCCCGTTGCATAGAGCGTTGCATCTCCCGGATTAGAGGAGCTAATTCTGTTGGCATCCAGCTTCCAAACTTGACCTTCAGATCCTGTAGCCACAAAGAGGTTACCGCCTCGATCAAAAGCTAATCCTAAGAGAGAAGGAGGCGAGTCGTTGCTACCCGAAACCATACCTACCACTTCGAGGCGGGGGTTATCTGGATCTATTCGTAGAATTCTCCCTCGGTTATCGCCTATGTATAATAATCCATTACTATCTGCTGTAATACCCTCCGCACTGATGGTAATATCGTTGGAGCCTGCGTCGAGGTCTATGAGGGTCTGGGCTCTCAATCCAGGTTGAGGATTATATGTAATTGTCCGGGGAATAAGGAAAAGCCCACCAAAGATGACCAGCGCCCCGAGAATTACTATTGTTAGAGCGAATATGATATTGCGATTCATCTCATCTTCAACTCCTAGTATTGAATATTACTCTTTCTACCCGATAGAGTCGGGAGACAGGTATCGATAACGCCGTTATGCTTATTTACCGTTTCTCGAACCACAGTCCGACTAGGATTAAACAATTCATGTGGAATAGAGATAGTATGGCTCAAGCTAAACGATTAGGTCTTGCGCGCGCTCCTCGGGCGAAAAGCTGCTTGAGTGGACACTCAAAGATTTTCGTCCATGAATAGCTTTTACATTGAGCTTTGGACGCGAGCATTTGGCACTAATAGATATGATGGTAAAGATCTACCTAAGTAGATGATAACGTGAGAGAAGGACTCCCTCCCCCTCATGGCGGGGTTTTAGTTAATCGAATCCTCTCGGACAAAGAGAGAGAGAAAGCACTCAATTCAGTTTCTCAGCTTACTAAACTGGCGGTAGACTCTAGCATTTTGAAAGATATAGAAAACATAGCGAGCGGCCTCTTTTCACCCCTTGAGGGATTCCTAAATCGAGATGATTATCTTTCCGTACTCCAAGATAGGAGGCTAAGTAAGGGACAAGTTTGGACAATCCCAGTTGTGTTGGATGTCGCGAAGAGCTCATTAGCAAATATGAAAGAGGGTGAGGACATAGTTATTACCGATATCGGATTACGGCCGGTAGCTATCCTACACATCGAGGATATTTTTAGCCTTGATCGGAATGTGCACGCCACGAGCGTTTATGGTACAGCAGATACGAGTCATCCCGGTGTTGCTAGAACTCATGAAATGCAAGATTTTCTACTTGGTGGGAGGATTTCATTGCTGAATAGCACAGTGTCGAATTCACCATATTACATACCCCCAAAGGAAACCAGAGCTAGATTCATGGAAAGAGGATGGAAGACCGTAGTCGGATTCCAGACGAGAAACGTGCCACACTCGGGCCATGAGGGACTCCAGAAGGCAGCTCTTAACTTCTTCGACGGGTTATTCATTAATCCTGTAATTGGGAGGAAGAAGAAGGGGGACTTCAAAGACGAAGTAATCCTGGAGACATACCAAGTTCTAATAAACAACTACTACCCATTACACAAGGTTATCTTTGGAATTCTCCCCATGGAAATGCGGTACGCGGGGCCCAGAGAGGCAATTCACCACGCAATAGTCAGGAAGAACTTTGGATGCACCCATTTCATTGTTGGAAGGGACCATGCCGGAGTTGGTAAGTTCTATCCTCCGTTTGCGGCTCAAGAGGTCTTTCAAGAATTCCCTGATTTGGGCATAGAGGCGGTCTTGTTCCCGTCATTCTTCTATTGCAAAAGATGTGTCTCTATAGCAAATATTAATACCTGTCCACATAATCAATCAGATCATTTAGAATTCAGTGGAACGTTGATGAGGCGGCTAATTGAGGAAGGTGAATCTCCACCCAAGGAACTTATCAGGCCTGAGGTAGCTTCGGTAATCCGAGAGTGGGATGGACCATTCATCTGAGAAAGCTTACCCGCCGGATCATCAGAAATATATGACTTTGCTTATGACACTCCTATATGCTGTATGAATATCTAGTTTGTTGGAACCAAGATAAACATCCTGTGCACTCTCTAGAGCTCAGGAGCGATGAAGTTGGACGAAATTGATAAGAAAATAATTCGTGAGTACATGCACGACGCTCGACTCTCATTCAGGGAAGTCGCAAAGCGGATCAAGGTTGCTGTTGGCACTGTGATGACTCGGACAAAAAAGTTGGAAAATGAGGGAATCATAACGGGATACGCTCCACTACTAGATCATCAAAAGCTGGGATATGAGCTTACAGCTATTATTGAGATAGTGGTTTCGAAAGGGAAACTACTTGAGATGGAGCGAGAGATAGCTAAGCTGCCGCAAGCCTGCGCAGTTTATGACGTAACAGGGCTAACAGATGCATTCGTAATAGCAAAATTCAGGACAAGGAAAGACCTCGGGGACTTTACGAAGAAATTGTTAGCCATGCCATTCGTGGAGAGGACCAATACCCACGTGGCTTTAACCACAGTGAAAGAAGATTTTCGTCTTCCACCGTAAGCGATGTTATTCATATCCTCACGCTTAAAAGTAGGCATAACCCTCCATCAGAAGACGACCCGATATGGAGAAGTATCGCGGTCCCAAAGACCAGTATAGGAGGATCGAGAGGAGGTACATCACAGGACTCATAGTGGGGATTGTGATAATTAGTATGGGGATAATAGCGAACGTATTCAATGTGGCCTTAAGTGAGTCAACCATCCAAGTACCTGGTATCGATACGGGCGCAGGGCCGGACACCATCCAATCCCCATTCGACGCTAATGCATCAGTTGGGATCATAGCTCTCGTAGTCGGAGGTGTGGTGAACTTCTACTCCATTAACAAGTACCGAGGAGATTATGCGGAGATCGCTGACAAAGAGCCGCGACCGGCAGGTAAGCTTGTGGGGATTGGACTCGTAATCACACTACTCGCCTTAGGCGGCAGCGGGTATTTCATATTTGTCCTTGCGTCCTGAATATTAGGAGTTACTAGAAGCGCGCAATGCCGTCTATGGGTAACGGAATTGAGCTCAATAGTGAGGTACTGAGAATCAAGACAGCTATAGCAAGTATGACCGTGGCCATGATTGCAATTCCAAAAGCACCTACCCATCCGGTTTTGAAAAATGATTTGTACACACCCAAAAACGCGATGAAGGCAATTCCTACAGGCAAAAAGAATGAGGCAGCCCCTAGCTCAACGAGTAGTGCCGAAGTGAACAATATTACGATTATGAAGACGATGGGTCCAAAAAGAGTTGCCAACATGGCACGTCCCAAAGTGGCCTTTGATCCTCCTACCATCTTAGCCGCTAAATAGACAGGAACAGAAAC